>Ga0164290_1002241_pt1 | contig 15396 bp, 11 predicted proteins | sample Micstemetagenome_FD_108782 | JGI IMG/M metagenome (GOLD analysis project Ga0164290, IMG submission 108782) | Contaminated culture microbial community from soil near Moab, Utah, USA - Microcoleus steenstrupii SON62 (Illumina Assembly) | ecosystem: Environmental > Terrestrial > Soil > Soil crust... | reverse complement strand
CCTGCACAAGCGCGACGCGGGGCTGGACTACTGGGCCGACGAGCCCTAGTAATGCGGCGGCAGCTCGTCACGCAGGCTGCGCACGCCGCCCGGTTCGGCCGAGGCGGCCCGGTCGCGCAGCTCGACGAGCTCACGCACCAGCCGGTCGATCTGGGCCTGCTGGCGCACGATGACCTGGTTGAGCTGCTCCACCGTGTGCTCGGCAAAGCTGGCCTTGATCTCGAGGTCGGTGATGCGTTGTTCGAGGGCTTGCAGGGGTTCGTCCATGGGCGCTATTGGGCCAGATGAAAGTCGACCTTGGCCCAGCGCCCCTGGCCGTCCATGACCGTCAGCCGGTGCTCGCCCGCACGCTCCACGCGCAGGGTCTGGGTGGCCGAGGCGACGGCGCTGGCCGCCATCCACTGGCCGTCCAGCAGCCAGGTCGTGCCCTGCTGGGCGCCGATGGCCTGCAGCTTGAGCACGACCTCGCGCTGCCCCGGCGCCGGGCGCAGCACCGTGCCCGGCTCCAGGCCGACGACGCGCAGGCGGTTGGCGACCGGCTGGGCGCCGGCGCAGTCGGCACGCCAGGGCAGGCGCTCCAGCGGATGGCGCTGGTCGGCATCGAGGAAGGGCCCGAGCAGGGCCGGCCAGCGCACGGCCTCGAAGCGCTCGGCCGCCGGCTCGCAGCCGGGGAGCACGCGCTGGCCCGCGGCCACCCAGACGGGCTCGGCCAGCGGCCCGGGGCGCAGCCGGTCGGGCAGGGTGGGCGGCGCGGCGCCGTCCAGGGTCCAGGCACTGCGGCGCTGCAGGCACAGGGCCGGGTCGGTGGCCGCCTCGGCCGTGCCCAGCGGCCAGCAGACGGGCAGGGCCACGACGCTGTCGGGCTGCCGCCGCGGCGCCAGCTGCTGGCGGGCTTCCGCCGGGCCCAGGGCGGCGGCCAGGTCGCGCAGCAGGGGTGCCGCCGAATTCGCGCCGAAGTGGCCGGGGTTGGGCGTGCCGTCAGGCCGGCCGATCCAGACCCCGAAGCTGTAGCGGTCGGTCACGCCGAGGGCCCAGGCGTCGCGGAAGCCGAAGCTCGTGCCGGTCTTCCAGGCCACCCGCTGGCCGCTCTCGCGGAACGGGCTGCCGGGCCGGCCGCCGTTCTCCAGGATCTCGCGCACGATGAAGGCGGCGCCCTCGCTCATCAGCCGCGCCTCCTGCAGCGGCGCTTCGGGCCTGAGGCGCGGCCTGGCCGCGATGCCGCCGCGGGCCAGGGCCGTGTAGGCGCCGACGAGTTCCTCCAGCGTCGTGCTGCCGCCGCCCAGGATGAGGCTGAGGTTGGGCGCGGCGTTCGCGGGCATGCGCAGCTTCAGCCCCGCATGACGCAGCCGGCCGGCGAAGCGCTCCGGGCCGAGGCGGTCCAGCAGGTCGACGGCGGGCACGTTCAGCGAACGCTGCAGGGCTTCGGCCACGCTGACGGGGCCCGAGAAATCGGCCTGGAAGTTGCCCGGCGCATAGCCGCCGAAGTTCTGCGGCGCGTCGATCAGCAGGCTCTCGGAATGGATCAGCGCCTCGTCCAGGGCCATGGCATAGAGGAAGGGCTTGAGCGTCGAGCCCGGCGAGCGCGGCGCGCGCACCATGTCCACATGGGCGCCGCGGCGCGCGTCCATGAAGTCGGCCGAGCCGACATAGCCGCGCACCTCCAGCGTGCGGTTGTCCACCACCAGGGCGGCCAGGGAGACGGCGTCTGGCAGGCCGGCGAGGCGGTCGGTCAGCAGCTGTTCCAGGCGGGCCTGCAGGCCGGTGTCCAGGGTGGTCTGGATGACGGCTGGCGCGGTGCCCTTGCGCCTGGCGTCCTGACGCACGCGCTCGGCGGCGAGGGGCGCCAGCCAGCGCGCACGCAGCGGTGGCGCGAAGACGCGCTCCTGCCGCGCCTCGGCCACGTCGGCGGCGCTCCACACGCCCAGGGTCTGCATGCGCGCCAGCACCTTGTCGCGGGCCGCCTGGGCGGCAGCGACCGCGCGGTCGGGTCGCAGCCGCGTCGGGGACTGCGGCAGCGCGACCAGCAGCGCCGCCTCCGCCTTCGACAGCTCGGCGGCGCCCTTGCCGAGATAGGCGCGACTGGCCGTCTCCACGCCCTCCAGCGGCCCGCCCATGGGCGCGAGATTGAGGTAGAGGGACAGGATGTCGTGCTTGCTGAGGTGCAGCTCCAGCTGCAGGGCGCGGGCGATCTGACGCAGCTTGGCCGGGATGCTGCGGCCGGCGGCCTGGTCGTCCACCAGGCGGGCCACCTGCATGGTCAGTGTCGAGCCGCCGGACACGATGCGCCCGTGGCGCGCCCACTGCCAGGCGGCGCGGCCGAGGGCGAAAGGGTTGACGCCCGGATGCCAGCGGAACCAGCGGTCCTCGTAGTGCAGCAGGGCCTGGACATAGTGGGGCGAGACGGCCTCGGGCGTCGTCGGATGGCGCTGGGCGCCGTCGTCGCCCGGCCAGGCGCGCAAGGGGCTGCCGTCGGCCGCGAGCACCGTCAGCGTGGGCGAATCGCTGGCGGGGGTGGGCAGGGGGAAGGCGAAGTCCAGCAGCAGGAACGCCGTCAGCAGCGCGGCGACGGCCAGCTCGGCGCTGCGCAGACGGCTCACGGGCTCAGCGCGGGCTGGGCGCGGCGCGCAGCCGCTGCAGCTCGGCCTTCAGCCACTGCGCGCTTTCCACCGGCGCCTTGCCCGCACAGCGCACGAGATAGGCCTTGCCGCTCATGCTGCTGCTGGAGGCGCCGCGTTCGATGAACTGCTCGGTGGTCTGTACCAGGTCCTTGCGTTCGAGGACATCCAGCTTCTTCAGCAAATGGGCCTTGGCCTCGGCGCCGGCATGCCAGCTGCCGTTGCGGTTGAACTCGCAGCCGGAGGATTGCAGGCGGGCCAGCAACGCATCGACCTCGGCGCGGGCGGCGGGCGGCAGCGGGGCGGCGTTCGTGCCCAGGGAGGCCAGACCAAGCAGCAGGATGGTGACGGTACGCATGGACGCGATGCTACGAGGACAAACACGCGCCCGGGCCGGATGTCGCCAGGGTAAAAGTGCTGCATGAACGACAAGCCTTCCCGCTGGCGGGTCCACGCCGACGTCGCCCGCGCCGAGACCCTGGACAAGGCCTTCTATCTCGATCCCGCCGCGCAGGCGATGCAGTACGAGCGCGTGCTGGCCCGCAGCTGGCAGTGGCTCACCGACCTGCACGGCGTGCAGGCACCGGGCAGCCTGCAGCCGGAGACATTGCTGCCGGGCAGCCTGGACGAGCCCCTGCTGCTGTCGCGCGACGCGGGCGGCGCGCTGCGCTGCCTCAGCAATGTCTGCACCCACCGCGGCAACCTCCTCATCCATCAGCCCTGCCGGGGCGCGGCGCAGATCCGCTGCGGCTACCACTCGCGGCGCTTCGAGCTGGACGGGCGCATGGTCTTCATGCCCGAGTTCCAGCAGGCCCTGGACTTCCCCCGCCCCTGCGACCACCTGCCCCAGGTCCCGCTGCAGGACTGGGGCGGCCAGGGCTTTGTGGTGCTGGAGGAGCCGCTCGACACGTTCGATGCCTTCTTCGGCCCGGCCATGCAGAGACTGCACTGGCTGCCGCAGCAGGACTTCAAGCTTGATGCCAGCCGCAGCCGCGACTACGAGTTCGACGCCCACTGGGCTCTCTACGTCGAGAACTACCTCGAAGGCCTGCACATCCCCTTCGTGCACCCCGGCCTGACCCAGACGCTGGACCTCAGCCAGTACCGCTACGAGCTGCACGGGTGGAGCAATCTGCAGCTCGCCGCGGCGCGGGCCGACGAGACGGCCTTCGAGCTGCCGCCCGAGGCGGCGGAACACGGCCAGCGCATCGCCGCCTACTACTGGTGGGTCTTCCCCAACCTGATGCTGAACTTCTACCCCTGGGGCCTGTCGCTGAACCACGTCACGCCGGTGGGCCCGGCGCGCACGCGGGTGCGCTTCCGTTCCTATGTCTGGAAGCCGGAACTGCTGGGCAGCGGTGCCGGCGGCGCGCTGGACGAGGTCGAGATGGAGGACGAGGCCGTCGTCATGACGGTGCAGCAGGGGCTGAGGTCACGCTTCTACCAACGCGGGCGCTACTCGCCGACGCGCGAGCAGGGGGTGCATCACTTCCATCGGCTGATCGGGCGGGCGATGGGCGGCGCCTAGCAAGCCTGGCTCAGCGCCCGTGCGGCCAGGTCGACTTCTTGGTCGGGCCCTTGGCCCCCTTGGCCTTGGCCGCCCAGAGCTTGTAGGCGGCCGGCGTCAGCGCGCGCTTCATCAAGGCCAGGAGTTCACCGTGGCCGATGCCGTGCTCCAGCATGACCTTGCTGTAGGGCGGCGTGTCGTCCCAGGCGGTGGCGATGACGCGCTTCAGTTCTTCGGGGGTGAGTTTGGGAGGGGCTTTGGCCATGGGCGATTGTGTGTGGCGATCTGGACCAGGACCTCACTTCTTGTCCACCACCGTGATCTCCCCCTCCGCCTTGCCGATGCCGCGGATCTCCGGCCGGTACATGTCCTCGGCAAACGTCGCCGGCACCACATACCGCCCCGGCGTCACCGCCCGCACCAGATAGAACAGCTCCAGCGGCTGCCCCAGCGAGGCCGCGGCGACAAAGCGGTCGTCGCGGTACTCGGTATGGACGATGCGCTCGTTGGCATTCGCCTGCGCGATGTTGACGCCGTCCACCGTGAACTCGCCGGCCTTCGGTCCCTGACTCAAATTCAGGTTCTCGATCTCGAAGCCGGCCGGGATGCGGTCGACGACCAGGCCGTCCTTGATGGACTGCGCGGCCTTGACGCGCAGGCGCACGATGAACATCTCGCCGGTCGTGAACTGCCGCGCCCCACCTGACAAGTTGAGCGGCTTGCCTTCGGTCGTGAACATGGCGCGCTCGACGGCGATGCGGTCGCTGGTCGGCGCCAGCGGCTTGACCGGGTAGCCCAGGGCCGTCACGTCGACATACAGGGGCGTGCTGCCCTCGTTCTTCAGCGCAATGCCCGACTTCAGCAGGGCCGGCTCGAAGCTCTGCTGGCCCACGCCCGTGCCCGTCCAGGCGTCAAGCTTGGCGCCGACGCTCAGCGCCGTCTTCCAGCCATCGTCCTTGCCGGCGCCGTTCGTCGCGGCCTGCACGGCGAGGAAGAGGGCCAGGCGCTCCTGCGTCGAGTAGTAGTTGCGGCGGCTGAAGTCCTCCGACAGGTCGAACAGCAGGTTCTCGCGCTTGTCGTGCACGACCTTGTGGCGCAGCAGCAGGGCATAGGCCAGGGCCCGGTCACGCACCTTGCTGCCGTAGTCGCCCAGCCATTGGCCCCAATGGTTGTTGGGGTCGTCGGGCTGGTAGCCGTAGCCGCGCGTCATCGCGTCGTCCAGCGCCGCCTTGGCGCGGTTCTCGTCGCCCATCAGCTTCAAGGCCAGGCTGAGCTGCACCAGCGGCAGCGGCGACAGCGCATGGCTGCGGTGCCGGTCGTGCAGGGTGCGCAGCGTGGCCAGCGGCGCCTTCTGCTCGCGGGCCAGGATGTAGCCGGCGTGGGCGGCCTCGGCAAAGCGCTGGTGGGCCAGGCGCAGGGTCTCGGCGTCGCGCCAGTCGGCGATGCGGCCCTTGTCGTCGCGCCGGGGCTCCTTGGCCGGCGAGGTCTGCTGGGCCGGGCTGCGCTGGAACTGCTCCAGCAGGTTGTCCAGCGAGCGCTTCAGCATCGCCTCGGGCACCACGAAGCCGGCGTCGCGCGCGTCCTGCAGGAAGCCCGTCACATAGGCCGACAGCCAGCCCTCGTAGGAACCGCTGGCCGCCCACAGCCCATAGCCGCCGCGCGGCTGCTGCATGCCGGCGATGCGGGCGAAGGCGCCGTCCAGGCGCTTGGCGCGCTCCTCGCGCGGCACCGGCTTCAGGCCCCAGCGTTTCGCCGCTTCGTCGTCGATGAAGACCAGCGGGTAGGCGCTGGACGTCGTCTGCTCCAGGCAGCCATAGGGGTACATCAAGAGGCCCTGCACCTGGTCCTTGATGTCGATCGGCGGGGTGTTGGAGACGCTGAGCGCCACGCTGGCCGTGCCCGCCCAGTAGGCGTCGAGCAGGGACTTGTCCAGCACGTGGCTGGCGCCGGCCTCCAGTCGGATGCGGCGGCTCTCGCGGGTCAGCGGCGTGACCGGCTGCACCTGCAGCGCCGCCTCGCGCGTGAGGCTCAGCGGCCCGGCCGAGACCTTGACCTGGATGGGCGCCAGGCCATAGGCGTCCAGGGCCTCGGCCTGGAAGCGCAGGATCTGGCGCTGCTTGTCGGCCAGCTTGATGGGTTCCGCTGATCCGGTGATGCGCACCGGGCCGGTCGACGACACCGCCACCTTGACCTCCTGCGGCGCACCGCTGAGGTTGGTCACGTCCAGCGCGATGGTGGCCTTGTCGCCTGGCGACACGAAGCGCGGCATGTTCAGCTCTGCCACCAAGGGCGCAGCGACGACGACATCGGCCTGGGCCGAGGCATAGCTGTCGGCACTCGACACGACGGCCATCACGCGCAGCGTGCCGTTGAAGTCGGGCAGCTTCAGGTTGATCGTCGCCTCGCCCTTCGCGTCCAGCTGCACCGGGCCGCTGAACAGGTCCACCAGCAGGACCTTGCGCGGCATGCTCTGGGTGTCGCGCTTGCCGGCGTCGCCGCCGAAGCGCTGTTTGGCGACATTGCCGTCCATCTTCTCGATCAGGCGGCCGTAGAGGTCCAGCAGGTCGGCGCCGTAGCGGTGCTTGCCGAAGAAGAAGTCGGCCGGGTCCGGCGTCTTGTAGTTCGTGATGTTGAGGATGCCGACGTCCACCGCGGAAACGGTGACGATGGCCGACTTGCCGGCCAGCTGCGGCGCCTTGACGCTGACCGGCAGCGGCACCGCGGGCTGGGTCTTGGCCGGCACGGCCAGGGCCAGCTTGGGCTTGCGGTCCTCGCGGTTCAGCGGCAGGTGCACCAGGCCCAGGGCGCGGGCCGGCGTCACCTTGTCGCCCTGGCTGCCGGGGCGGAAGGCGGCGACGGTGATGTAGAGGTCGTGCCGTGCCCAGGCCGCGTCGACCGGGATGTCGAGGTCCGTGCCCTTGGCCTTGACGCCGATGCGCCTCGTCCACAGCACGCGGTCGCCTTCGACGGTGACAACGGCCTCGCCGTCATGCGGCGGCTTGATGGACAGCTTGGCGACGTCGCCCGCCTTGAAGGGCGCGCCCAGCAGCTTGAGCTGCACGCGGTCGGGGCGGTTGCCGATGTCGTCGGCGTCCTGGGCGCCATGGCCGGCATAGAAGCCGTGGCGCAGGGCCAGGCCGGTGTCGGGGTCCATCACCTCCAGGCGGTAGCGGCCCCAGCGCACCGGCAGCGCGATCTTGGTCCTCTCCTTCAAGGCCAGCGTGCGGGCCTCGACCAGCTCCTCGCTGACATGGAAGCCCGAGTGCCAGCCGCGGCCGTCGTCATAACGCCAGTACCACTGGCGCTCCTCGTAGATGAGCTTGAGCTGCACCTCCCTGGCCGGCTTGAAATTGCCGGCCGCGTCCACGCGCGCCAGCTCGAACTCGGCCAGGCCGCCCTCGGGCGCGACATTGCGGTCGAACAGCGGCCGCGCGCCGACCAGCACGGGCGCCGGCCACCAGCTGCGCTCCAGCGTGCGCACGACCGGCCGGCCGCCGCTCTCCAGCAGGCTGAAGGCGGCGCGGATGCGCATCGGCGACTTGCGCTCGCCGAAGTCGGTCTTGATGTCCACGCTGGCCTTGCCCTCGTCGTCCAGCTCCTGCTCCTCCAGGTCCTGGCGGCCCCGGGCCTTGTCGTCCGCCAGGTCGCCGAAGATGAAGCCCGGCAGCTTGGCCGGCAGCGGCATCAGCAGCCGCTCCGAGTAGGCGCTGCCCTGCAGGCGGTTGCCGGCGGCCGGCGCGCCATAGAGGTAGTCGCCCTGCACCTGCACGGCCAGGCCGGCCTGGCCGGTCAGCACGCCCTCGGGCGCGGTCAGCGCGAGCTTCATGCGCTCGGGCAGGAACTCCTCGACCTTGAAGGCCCATTGCGTGTCGGGCTGCTTGGCCGCGGGGTCGATGCGGGCCTGCAGGGTCCAGCCGCCGGTGGGCGCGTCGGCGGGCAGCGTGATGCCCTGCTGGTAGTAGCCGGCGCCCGTCTTGGCGGGCTGCACCAACTGCTCGACGAGCTTGCTGCCGTCGGGCTTCTTGACCGTCAGCGTGATCGGCAGCGGCTTGGCGAGCGGCTTGCCGTCGGCATCGCGCGCCAGCACCGACACCTGGAAGTTCTCGCCCGGCCTGTAGAGGTCGCGGCCGGCGTACACGAAGAGCTTGTTGCTGCGCGAGGGATGGCCGGTGGCCTCGAACTCGCTCAGGTCCAGGGCCGCGTCGCGCAGCGACAGCACCGACATCTCCTTGCCGCGGCGGGCCAGCACGGCGCGCGCCTTGTCGCTGCGGCCCGTGAACACCGCATGCCCGTCGCCATCGGTCTGCGCCTGGGCCAGGGCCTTGCCGGCCTCGTCGACGAGGCTGAGCTCCACGCCCGACAGCGCCCCGCCGCTCTTCAGGGAGCTGACGAAGACGTCGAGCTGGGCGGCATGCCGGCGCAGGTGCAGGCCCATGTCGGTGACGTAGTAATGCGTGACCTGGTAGTCCCATCCGAAGCGGCCGGGCTGGTTCATGATGGCCACATAGATGCCGGGCTCCTGCAGCTCCTTGATGGTTTCCACCGGCAGGAAGCTGACGTTGCGGCGGTTGGGCCGTGCATCGGTCGTGAAGCGGCCCAGGTAGACGCTGTCGCTCATGGCGCGCAGCTCGTCCAGCACCCAGCCGCCCACGGTGCCCTTGAGCTTGCGCTGGCTGTCGGAGTAGCCGTCGTAGTAGCAGCCCTCCTCGCAGTCGCCGTCGCCCGAACCGGCGGGGCGCTCGCGCCGGCCACCCACCTGCTCCAGGAAGGCCGGCAGCGAGGCCGGCTTGATGCGCAGGAACTGCACGTCCACCTCGGGCGTGTTGACCGTCACGACCGGCAGGCCGCCGTTCTGGCCGGCCGGCAGCACCAGCCCGCGGCTGGCGAAGTAGTAGCTGTCGGGCATGGCCTCGCTGACCGCCTCGCAGGCCTGGGCGGTGGCCAGCTTGGCGCCGCCGCGCGCGGCGAGCTCGGGTTTGAAGGCGAAGCGGAAGCTGCGGTCCGGCGTCACGAAGGGCAGGTAGAGGACGCGCGGGTTGTCGCCCAGCACCCAGCGCGCGGCCAGGGGCTTGAAGCTGGCGTCGGGCGCAGGCTTCTTCTGGTTGTCGTCGCCGACCGTCGGCGCGGCGCCTTCCAGCGCGTTGACGAGGGCGCCGAAGTCCTGTTTGCCATCCAGGGGCTGGGTGAAGCTCAGCGCGATGGCCGGTGCGCCGTCGAAGAGACGGGCCTTGCAGTCCAGCAGCGCAAAGGCCGTTTGCTCGCCGCCGATCTCGGCGCTGCTCGGCAGCGCGGGCTGGCCGAACTTCTGCGCCGCCCACCAGCCACCCCCGACGACGACCGCCGCACCCACCAGGCCGAGCACGACCTTCTTCCACGCCACCATATGCACTCCCTGCAATGTGGCGCGGAGTTTAGGGAGGGATCAGCGACTGTCCACGGAAGCTTTCTTCTCGCCGCGGGCGCTGATCGAGCCCATGCCCGACACCGAGCGCTGCACCGAGGGGTTGCCGAAGTAGTCGACCGAGCCGATGCCGGAGATGTGGGCGTTGAGGTCGTCGACCACCCACAGCACCACATTGCCCAGGCCGCTGACGTTGACGCGCGCGCGCTGGGCCTGCAGGCGGTCGGCGATGACCTTGCCCTTGCCGGAGATCTGCAGGGCCAGGTCGTCGACGCGGCCGCCGAGCTGGCCGTCGCCGGCGCCGGAGATGGCGAAGGTCAGCTGCCGGGCCTGCAGCTGGTCCAGCTTCACATTGCCGGCGCCGCTGATGCTGAGCTTGAGCTGGTCGGCGCGCAGCGGCCCGGGGGCCAGCACGTCGCTGGCGCCCGACACCGACAGCTGGCGCAGCTCGCGCATCTCCACCTGCACGAAGAGCTTGCCGCTGCGCCAGATCTTCCAGCCGCCGCTGGGGCGGATGACGAGCTGGCGGTCGTTGAGCTCGACCTCCACGCCCTTCTGCACCTCCTCGTCGCCCGCGATGAAGGCCTGGTCGCGCTCGCCCTGCACGACGACGACGCGGGCCGCGCCGGCCAGCTCCAGGCGGTCGAAGGCGCCGGGCGCATAGACCTTGCCGGGCGGCAGCGGTGGCTGCGGCGGCGCCGGGCGGGCCACGGGGGCCGGATGCGGCGCGGGCAGCGGGTTGGCATGGGGCGCCGGCTGGGCCGGTGGCGCGGGCAGGGCCGGCGGCGCGCTCTGGGCGCCGGCCAGGCCGGCGGCCAGCAGCAGGGCCAGCGGCAGTGGGCGGATGCGGACGGTGTTCACAGCGACTGCTCCCTCAACATCTTGGAGACCTCGCGGTTGGCCGTGATGCGCGTGCCGTCGCGCAGCTGCACGACGAGCTGGGAGTTCTCATCCGGCGTCATGCTGTCGACGAAGTCCAGGTTGACGATGCAGCCGCGCTGCACGCGCAGGAAGCGCGTGGCGTCCAGCTTGGCCTCGAAGTCGGCGATCGGCAGGCGCACCAGGAAGCTGCGGCCCTTGCTGGTAATGGCCGTGTACTTGTTGTCGGAGCGCAGGCATTCGATGTCGGCCACCTGCAGCGGGAAGATCTTGCCCTGGTCGCGCACCAGCAGGCGGGTCAGCGGGGCGTCATGCGGTGCGCCCAGCGCCTGCGCCACGTCGGCCGGGCTGGGCGCGGCGTCGCGCAGCACATGGGCAATCGCCTCGTCGAAGCGCTCGCGCGAGAAGGGCTTGAGCAGGTAGTCCACCGCATGCAGCTCGAAGGCCGTCAGCGCATGCTGGTCGTAGGCGGTGGTGAAGATGATGCGCGGCTGGTGCGCATCCCCCTGCAGGGCCTGCACCACCTGCAGGCCGGTCAGGCCGGGCATCTGGATGTCGGTCAGCACCAGGGCGGGCTTGAGCGTGCGGATCTGCTCCAGCGCCTCCTCGCCGTCCTCGCAGACGGCCACCAGCTGCAGCCCCGGCGTGGCCTTGACCCAGTCGGCCAGCGCCTCGGCGGCCAGGTGTTCGTCTTCGGCAATGAGAACGGTGGTGGTGCTCATGATCAGGTCTGCGGTATGAAAAGGTCGACGCGAAAGCCGGCGCCAGGGGCGGTGTGGATGCGCAGCCGCGCCTGGCCGTCGTAGTCCAGGGCGAAGCGCTTCTTCAGCGCCGCCAGGCCCACGCCGCGGCGCTGGCCGGGCCTGGGTTCCAGGGCGGCGGGATCGCAGCCGGGGCCGTCGTCGGCCACGGCCAGGTCCAGGCCCTGGTTGAGGCCGTTGCGGCGCGCGCTGATGGTGACCTTGCCGCCGCCCTTGCGGTTGGCCACGGCATGCAGGATGGAGTTCTCCACCAGGGGCTGCAGGGTCAGCGGCGGCAGCTCGTCGGCCATCACGCGCTCCTCCAGGTCCCAGTCCACGCGCAGGCGCGGGCCCAGGCGCAGGGCTTCGAGCGCCAGGTAGTCGCGCAGGAAGTCGATCTCGTCGGACAGCATGACGCGGTCCTCGGCGCCGCGCTTGGTGTCCAGCACATAGCGCAGCATCGACGCGAACTTCAGCAGCGCCGCCTCGGCCTCGGCCGGGTCCTTGCGGGTCAGGGCGATCAGCGAGTTCAGCGTGTTGAACAGGAAATGCGGGTTCAGCTTGCCGCTGATGGCCGACAGCTCGGCGCGCGCCAGGGCGCTCTCGGCCTGGGCGGCATGCACCGCCGCCGCCCTTGCCGCGCGCGACTGCAGCACGGCCGTGAAGGCGGTGGCGATGGCCGCATAGACCACCAGGCCCCAGACCGAGCGCCACAGGATGCCGGCCAGCAGCACGGCGCCGGCATGGTCGGTGCCGAACAGGGCGGCGTTGACGGCGAATTCGCCGGCCTGCCACAGCGTCGTGAAGCTGAAGGCCGCCATCACATGGGCCAGGGCCGTGGCGGCAAAGCCGGCGTCGCTGCCGTGCAGGCGGCGGGCCACCGGCCAGACGGCGATGCCCAGCAGCATGGGCGCCCACAGCATGGTGGTGGCCTGGTAGACGGCCAGCCAGAAGGGGTCCAGGCCGCGGTCGAACTCGCTGCCGGCCAGCACGAACAGGCACCAGGCCAGGGCGCAGCAGCCGGCATAGGCCAGCCACATCCGCGCATTCGGGCGGCGGTGGCTGGGAGGAGGGCCGAGGGTGTCCATGGGCTTCATCTTAGGGACGGCCCCCGGCGCGGCGGCGGGCGGGGAGACGAAGTGCGGGCCTCGGGGTGCGGGATGCGGTCTCGGTGGAGTTGCTGACAGTCCCGGCGGGGGCGGCCGTCATAATTCGACCCCTTCCCCATCGAAATTCAGGCGAGCGTCATGGCCAGCGTCAACAAAGTCATCATCATCGGCAACGTCGGCAAGGACCCCGAGGTCCGCTACAACCCCAGCGGCGGAGCCTGGTGCACGGTGAGCATCGCCACCACGCGCAACTGGAAGAACCGCGAGACCGGCGAGCGCCAGGAAGAGACCGAATGGCACCGCGTCGTCTTCAACGACCGCCTGGCCGAGATCGTCGGCGAGTACGTCAAGAAGGGCCGCCCCCTCTATGTGGAAGGCCGCCTGAAGACCCGCAAATGGCAGGACAAGGAAGGCCGCGACACCTACACGACGGAAATCATTGCCCAGGAGATGCAGCTGCTCGGCGGCCGTGAAGGCGGCGGTGGCGACGAGGGCGGTGGCGGCGGTTACAGCCGCGGCGCCGGTGGCGGTGGTGGCTATGGCCGCGGTGGCGACGACATGGAAAGCGGCGGCGGCCGCCCGGCGGCGCGTCCGGCAGCGGCCCGCCCCCCGGCTCCGCGTGCTCCGGCCCCGGCGCCCAAGGCGTCGACGGGGTTTGACGACATGGATGACGATATTCCGTTCTGAGCGTCGGCCGCGTTTCGATGCACGGGCCCGCTGCGATGCAGCGGGCCTTTTTGTTGCCAACGCCGGGTCAGGGCAGCTTCGGCGCTGACGGCCGATGGTCAAAGCTCAGCACCCGCGCCAGCCGCCACCCATGGGCCTCGCGCTTCCACAGGTGCACGAACTTCGCCTCCTCCGACCCCGGCTCGCCCTTCCTGGCAAACACATGCCGCCCGATCTGCACGGCGCCATAGCCCTGCATCGGATAGACCTCCAGGCTCCCGGCCACCAGCGTTCGCGTGACGCCGTTGTCGCGCGGACAGGACTTCATGACCTTGACCGCCTCGCCGAAGCTGGCCCCGGTCTTGTCGTGATAGAACTCGGCGTCCTCGGTGAACAGCGCCCGGAACTTCGCGGCGTCGCACGTCGCAAAGGCCGCCTCGAACAGCGCGGCGTCCATGCCGGCGAGTTCGTCGAACAGCGGGCCTGAACGGGCCGCGGCGTCCTGGGCGGCGCAGGGCAGGGCCAGGGCGGCCGAGAACAGGCCGGCGATCAGCCGGCGTGCGGCACGGGACGACTTCGGAACGGGGCGCATGGGGTCTCCTTGCAAACGTGGCAATGGCCGCAGTCTGCGAGCCCGGCGGCCGCGCGGCCAGCGGCGCGCGATGAAGCGCGCCTGCCGGCGCACAGGCGGGACATGGGTCGGACAGACCGGCCGCTGCCCGGCGGTGGCTCAGGGCACCAGCCGCGGCAGCAACAGGCCGGCCGCCCCTTCCAGCGCGGCATAGAGGAAGAACAGGCGCAGCGCCTCCAGCGTCTTGTTGGCGGGGCAGGGCGCCAGGCCGCGCACCCAGCGCAGCGCGTAATAGAAGGCCGAGAGCACGACCGCCATGACGATGGCGCCATGCCAGGCCAGCATGGCATAGACCGCCGCGCCCTGGCCGCTGGCGTCGCCGCGCAGGCCGGCGTCCCACCAGTCCAGGGCGTCCACCACCAGCGCGGCGACCAGGCCCGCCATGCTCAGCAGCAGGGCCGCGGCGCTGGCCCCGGCGCCGCGCGCCAGCCGCGCCATCAGCGGCCGGGCGGCCCAGGCGCTGGCCGCCGAGGTGGCCAGCAGCAGCAGGCCCGGCACCAGGGCGCCGCGCGGCGCCTCGATGCGCCACCAGCCGGGATGGGCGCCGTGCAGGTAGAGGTAGGCGAACATCGCCATCAGGAAGATCATGCCGAGCACGATGTCCAGCAGCAGTGCCGCCCACCAGCCATGCGCGGCGGGGCCCGCCACGTAGGTGGGCAGCCGGATGCCGGCGCCGGCGTCGACCTGGGCCTGCGCCACATGGCGGTCGTTGCTCCACACCCAGCGCATCAGGCAGGCGATGGCCAGCACGCCGCACAGCGCGCTCAGCGCCAGCGCCTTCACCGTCATCAGCAGGAAGAAGCCCGCCGTGAACAGGGCCGCCAGCAGCGGCCACCAGGACGGCCCCGGCATGATCTGCACGTACTGCGGCTCGGCGCGCACCGGGCTGGTGACGAGGGTCTCGCGCGCGCCGGTGGCGGTGCCGGGCAGGAAGTAGCGCCCGGCCTCGACGTCCGCGGCCAGCTGCGGGTCGGCCCACAGCGGCTCGCGGCCGGCCACCACCGGGATGGAGCGCACGCCGTAGTTGCCGGCGGACAGCCACTCCAGCGTGCCGGCGCCGAAGACATTGCGCGCCGTGCCGCCGCTGCCATGGCGCACGAAGCAGCGGACGGCATCGACGAGGAAGAGCAGCACGCCCGCGGCCATGACGAAGGCGCCGACGGTGGAGACCACGTTGGGCAGGTCCCAGGCGCGGTCGGGCAGATAGGTGTTGACGCGCCGCGGCATGCCCATCAGCCCGCTGAGGTGCATGGGCAGGAAGCAGACATGCACGCCGATGAACAGCAGCCAGAACACCCAGCGCCCGAGCCGCTCGGACAGCTGCCGGCCGTTGATCATCGGCGTCCAGTAATAGAAGCCGGCGAACAGCGGGAACAGCATGCCGCCGATCAGCACATAGTGCAGGTGCGCGACGACGAAGTAGCTGTCGTGGGCCTGGCCGTCGAAGGCCACCATGCCGACCATGACGCCGCTCAAGCCCCCCATCACGAAGATCAGGATGCCGCCGACGAGGAAGAGGGCCGGCACGCTGCGCTGCAGCCGGCCCGCGGCCAGCGTGCAGATCCAGGCGAAGACCTGCACCCCGGCGGGGACGGCGACGGCCATCGACGCGGCGGAGAAATAGCCCGCCGACGCATCCGGCAGGCCGACCGTGAACATGTGGTGGGCCCAGACGCCGAAGCTGATGAAGCCGGTGGCGATCATGGCCAGCACGACGAGCTCGTGGCCCACCAGCGGCTTCCTCGCCACCGTGACGATCATGGTCGAGACCATGGCCGAGGCCGGGATGAAGATGATGTAGACGTCGGGGTGGCCGAAGAACCAGAACAGGTGCTGGTAGAGCAGCGG
>Ga0164290_1002240_pt1 | contig 15427 bp, 15 predicted proteins | sample Micstemetagenome_FD_108782 | JGI IMG/M metagenome (GOLD analysis project Ga0164290, IMG submission 108782) | Contaminated culture microbial community from soil near Moab, Utah, USA - Microcoleus steenstrupii SON62 (Illumina Assembly) | ecosystem: Environmental > Terrestrial > Soil > Soil crust... | reverse complement strand
GCGAACGGACTTTGGCCATGGATCCAACCTCTTGCTTCCAGCTCAAATGATGAGTTGCTGGAATTGCACATTCCTTGCGGCAAAACAATGTCAATCGACCCGTTTTACTGGAAGACCGGAACCAGCGACTGCCCGGCGATCGAGGCAGGCTCGGCGGTGTCCCCGACCTTGACGTCGCCCAGCGTGCGGAAGGAGAGTCGTGCGCCGATCTGCCAGTCGTTCGCGGACGTGTCGTTGAGGTCCTTCGTCTGGGTAAAGGCAAGCGCGAAGATCGTGCAGCTGTCGTCATATGCAAAGCCGATGCCCCGGCGCGACAGGACGTTGTCGTCCAGGTCCCAGGTGGCGGAGCCATAGACAGTCCAGTTCGTGTTGAACTTCACGCCGCTGATCGTCTGGACCTCGTCATTGTCGGTCGGATAACCATAGAGCGGCTGTGCGGCGATCTGCGAATAGGTAACTTCGGTCTGCAGCCAGCTCGAATTGTAGCCCACGGTCACGTCCGAGCGGCGAATATCGAGGCTCTTCTCGTCGAGCCTCCCACCGACCGCTACGGATAGGCCGACCGGCATCTCGATGCCCATTGCGCCGACATAATCGGAGCGCGCCGTCTCCAGGCCCGAATCGGCGCCGGCATAGACGAGGTCGGGCGAACGGAACGAATTCTTGCCGTCCAGCAGGAAGGATTGGCCGAAAACGCCGCGCAGCGTATACCCCGCGTCGAATGTGCCGGTGTAGCGGGCGCCGACATTGGCGCGCGTTCCGCCTTCGATCCGGTCGAAGCCCGAGAACTTGTCTCGATCAAAGAGGTTGGAGGCATCGAAGACGAAGCTCTGGGAGTCTTCGTTAGGCAATGCGCCCGCCAGAGTCTCGTTCGGCCGTGCAAAGATCTGCACGATGGGCTCGAAGATGTGGCTCGAATTGGCCGTCGTCATCAGGATCGGATATCGGGCTTCCAGTCCTGCAGTCAGCATGCCGCGGGTGGCGCTATTGCCGTCATGGAAGTTGCCTGGATAGGTCGCCCAGGGATCATTCATGTTGACCTGGAAGCCGTCGCCGCGCGTGACGGCAATCGGCGTCAGAACCAGCCCGCCCGGCAGGATGAAGGTGCGCTTCCACTCCGCCTCCGTCGAGAACCGGTTGAAATTGCCGGCGAGACCGCGGAAGCGGTCCGCGACATCGATGCCTTCGATCACGTTGTAACGGTCGGTGGTGGTGCGACTGAGGCTGGTAAAATTGGTGACGACAGAGAGCTGGCCGCCGAGCACCGAATCCGGATGATAATAGGTGTAGTCGAACACCGGATGGACCACCGCCTGCTGCTTCTCGGCGAGATCGTTCGGATCGGCATCCTGAACCTCGAATTTATAGGAGCGTATGTCGAACGAATTGCGATGGCCGAGCCCGGTCAGATAAGTCTGGTTGGTGTGGACCTGATCATCCACGCCGTCGAGGGAATAGGTGCGTGCGAAATTATTGTCGGACTGAACCATGACGTCCCAGCCGAATGACCAGCGTGGATTGATCTTGAAGTCGGCTTTCGACTGGATCATGCCGCGCTGATCGACCTTCGCATCCGACGTGCCGTCGGTGAAGGCGCCCGGCCTGAGCTGATTGATGCCCGCGATCCTCAGCATATGCGTGCCAAGCCGGAAGCGCTGACGGAATTCGGCGTCGAACATAACACCTTGATTGGTGAAACCGGTCGTGGTCAGTGTCGCATCCATATGCGGCGTCAACGTCTGATAATAGGGGATTGCCAGTCCGAAGCCGAGATTCTCCTCGGTTGACATGCGTGGGAACAGGAAGCCGGACTTCCGCTTCACGGTTGGGTCGGGCACTTCAAGCACCGGGATATAGGCAATCGGCGCGCCGAATAGTTCGAACCGGGCCTTCTCGAGCCGGACGGTATGGGTCTTGCCGTTGTTGATGATCCGCTCGGCCTTGATCTGCCAGAGCGGCGGTTTCTCGGGATGTTCCCTGCAGGGCTCGCAGGCGGTATAGACGCCTTTGTTGAGGATCATCTCTTCAGCATTGATGCGTTCGCCGCTGACGGCCACCAGACGGGTATTGTCGGTTGTCTCGATCCTGAGCGCATCGACGAAGCCACTGGCGAAATTGTCGGTCACATCGATTTTGTCGCCATAGACCCGGTTGCCATTGGGCTCGATCAACTCGATGTCGCCGGTTGCAATCATCCGCCCGGATGCCTGGTCGTATTCCACGCGTTTCGCGACCAGCTTGTAGCCGGCATAATTGATCTGCACACCGCCGACGGCGATGACTTTCTTGGCATCCTGATCGTATACGAGCTCGGACGATGTCAGCAGCAGCTTCGAATCAGGCGATGGCTTTGCGGCCATCTGTTCGATCGCAGACTGGGCGAGAGCTGACTGGTACGAGGGCAAAAAAAGTCCGCACGCGGCCACTGCCGAAAGCAGCAACCCGCCGAACACCCCTGTTATTCCGCGGTTGCCTGCCGCCACTAACCGTCCTCCTGATGCAGCAAAATGGTGGACCCGAGAAACATTGCGACCACGACCGGAATCCAGGCTGCAACGAACGGAGGTACAACACCGCTGCTACCGAATGCTTTAATCAGCACGGTGATCACATAAAGCACGAAGCCCGAAACGATGCCACCGAAAATCATGCTCTGCGATTGGTTGAACCTGCTGAATTTTAACGAGACTGTTGCCGAAATGAGAGTCATTGCGACAAGCAGGAAGGGCATCGACATGAGTGAGTGATATTGCGATTCGAGCGTGAAAGTTGAGACCCCGAACGATCTCGCGGCCTCGATTTTCGAAGGAATGTCGAGAAACGCAACGGTTTCCGGCCGAGCCAGCCGCTCCTGGACGAATTCCCGTTTCAGATTGGTGCGGACCTGTACCGTCTTCAGCATCGCCGGAATTTGCCCCGGCCGCGTCTCCGTGACGTCGTTAAGCTCCCAGTAACCATCTTTCAACTTTGCTTCCCGCGCATCCTGCCGAAGGACGATTCGGCTTTCCGGGCCAAAATGGATGAAAACCGCATCCTCGAGCGCCGTGCCGTCGGCGCTGACACGTGCTCCACCGACAATCACGTCGTCATCGGCGGCGATCTGCCGCAACCAGGGAATGGTTTCGTCCTTGCGGCCGAGTTGCTTGGAGGCCTTGAGGTTGTTCTCGATCATCGTCGCCCTGCGCATGCCGGCTGCGGCAAGCGGATTGAGCACGAAGAGGCCGACAAGGCCCACGAGAATAGCTCCCGTGACAAAGGGAGCCATAAACCGCCATACGGAAATGCCAGCGGCGCGGGTCACCACCATTTCCTGCTTGCGGTTGAGCGACACGAGCGTGGTGATGCCGGCGAAAAGCATGATGAAGGGGAGCGTCTGCTGCAGGATCGACGGTACCCGGATCAGCGTCAGGAACAGGCTGTCAACCAGCGTGAAGCCCGGAATATCACCGCGGCGGGACGCGATCTCGATGAAATCGATGAGATAGACGAGGCCCGTCACACCGATCAGAAACCAGAAGATGGTCGTCAGGTGGCGTCGCAGGAAATAGCGGAAAAGCGTGCCGGTGAAGATCAAGCGGCACCCCCGCTCTTGGCACGCCGCGGGAAAAACCGACCATAAAGATTGGTGCAGCCATCGGCGACATGCGGAAACAGGCTGTCACGGCCGAGCTTGGTGACACCGCGATAGATTCCGGCAATCAACATCAGGTTCGCGATGACCATGAACGCATAGAGCGGGAGAGGGGAACTTATGCCGCCCTCGATGCGATTGGCCAGGTAGAACGTGCTCCAGCGAAACACGAAAGCCAGAAAAAGCGCCGAGATCAGCGGGTTGAGCCGCCGCGCGCGATGCGAATGCGCCGAGCCTGCGACCATCAGCGAAATCAGCGCGAAAGTGACCGGAAAGAACCAGTCCGTCAGGCGTCGATGCAGTTCCGCTCTGAAATCATTCGGCTTTTCCTTGTAATACGCATCATTCGGATCGGGATTGAACAGAAAGAAGAGGTCGCGGTCGCCCGCCCTCAGCGTCGCCTGTCCGCGCGAGGCCGACAGTTCCGACAGATCGAAGGAGTAGGAATCGAAATGGATGACGGAGACGCCGCGGCCCTCGATCTTGCGGTGGATTTCGCCATCCTTCATGATCAGCGTGCCGCCGCCTTCGTCAACCGCGCCCTCACGGGCATAGTAGACCATTTCGAAGCGTGGATCACGGGAGTCCGCCACGAACAGGCCCTTGAGCACGCGGCCCTGCATGCGCTCAGAAATCTGCACATAGAGCCCGTCGTCGATCTTGCGGAAGGCTTTCTCCTCGATGACCGACGACAATAGGTCGGCATAGGTGGCGGCAATTGTCTTGCGCATGCCGTATCGGGAGATCGGTTCGAGAAAATTGTCGACGCCGAACGAAACGACGCAGAGCACGCCCGCCAGTATGAGCGCCGGCTTGTAGATCGTCCGCCTCGGCGCGCCCGAGGCATCGATCACCGCCAGCTCGGAATCGTTGTTCATCGTCTGCAGCGTCTGGGTCACGCCGATCGTAACGGCAAACGGCATGACGACCGGGATCAGCGTCGGCAGCATATAGGTGGCGAGCGCCACGAACGAACCAATCGATTGCCCGCTATCGGTCACGAGGTTGATTCGTCCCAGCACCTGCGTCACCCAGATGATCGCCAGCACCGGAATCAGCGATGCGACGAACATCCGGAAAATCCGGCCGAATATATAGTTTTCCAGCAGGTTCATGCATCATCCGCGAGTGTGCTCGCCCCTGAGCGCCATCAGGGCATAAGACCTCGCATGTGACACTTTTACCGCGCGCGTTCAAGTGTTGCAGAATTGCGGGTCGGCGCGAAATGGAGCAGCAGCGATAGAGCGGTGGGGCTTGTAAGGCCCATGATCCACTTTGCGTGGTAACGACATGTCTAGGATAATGGCCGGCGGCCCACTGTCAGGAAGAAGGCGTGCTCTTCAGGCGCGGCTTAGTAGGTCGCGGGCGCCTCTAGCTGTCATATGCATTTGTACACTTCTTCACGTTGCTGTTTTACAGGGCTATGACGGCGCTCGATACCGCACTACTTGCAATGAATCCTGCACGGTCCATGATGCGGGAATCACATGGCGTAAGGTTCAGGAGCAGCAATGAAGTCGAGGTTTGAATTCACTTTCGCCCGGTCAGCAAAGGTTTCGGGCGGCGCGGCTGTTGTTCTCAAGGCGCTCGACGCGGAAGGGTTTTCCGGCAGCGACAACGCCGATCCCGGCAACAACCTGCAACGTGCAGCGAAAATTGCAAAGTTCAAGGGCAAGCTGCTCGCCAAGCTTGACATTCTCGCACCGCAGGGCTCCAGCGCCGACCGGCTGGTTGCAATCGGAATGGGCAAGGCGTCGGAACTGACCGCACACGACTGGCTGAAAGCCGGTGGAACTGTTGCTGCGGCCCTCCACGGCGCCGAAAAAGCAGTGATCTATCTCGATGCGCCCGGTCTTGCGGTAACCGGCGAGCAGGCGGCCGATTTCGCGCTTGGCATGATCCTCCGCGGCTATAAGTTCGACAAGTACAAGTCCAAGAAACCCGACGACGACAATGGCGGTTCCGACAAACCGATTCGGGTGACGATTGTCGTATCGGCCTCGATCACCGCAAAGCGCTTCTTCGAGACCGCGCAGGCCGTCGCCGACGGCGTTATCCTTGCACGTGATCTGGTCAACGAACCCGCCAACATTCTCGGCCCCTCGGAATTCGCCGCCAAGGCAAAGGAGCTCGAGAAATTCGGCCTCGAGATCGAAGTCCTGACCGAGAAGGAAATGCGCAAGCTCGGCATGGGCGCGCTGCTCGGCGTGGCGCAGGGCTCGGTGCGTCCGCCCAGGCTGGTCGTGATGAACTGGAAAGGCGGCAAGCCGAAGGACAAAACCTATGCTTTCGTAGGCAAGGGTGTCGTGTTCGATACGGGCGGTATATCCATCAAGCCCGCCGCCGGCATGGAGGACATGAAGGGCGACATGGGCGGCGCCGCGGCCGTGACCGGACTGATGCATGTACTCGCCGCCCGTAAGGCCAAGGTCAACGCGGTCGGCGTCATCGGCTTGGTCGAGAACATGCCCGACGGCAATGCCCAACGTCCGGGAGACATCGTCACCTCGATGTCGGGCCAGACGATTGAGGTGATCAATACCGATGCCGAGGGCCGGCTCGTGCTGGGCGACGCGCTTTGGTACACCAACGATCGCTTCAAGCCTGCCTTCATGATCAATCTCGCGACGCTGACCGGGGCCATCGGTGTTGCCCTCGGCAATTATCATGCGGGGCTTTTCTGTAACGACGATACGCTCGCGGCAAATCTGCTCGCGGCCGGTATCAGTTCCAATGAAAAGTTGTGGCGGATGCCACTTGGCCGTGAATATGACAAAATGATCGATAGTAGGTTTGCGGACATGAAGAATACCGGCGGCAGCCGGCAGGCGGGCGCGATCACGGCGGCGCAGTTCCTGAAGCGCTTCGTCGGCGAAACGCCCTGGGCGCATCTCGACGTCGCCTCGCTCGCCATGGGTGCGCCGAGTGACGAAATCAACACGTCATGGGGTTCTGGCTATGGCGTGCGGCTGCTGGATGAAATGGTGCGCACCTATTACGAAAGTTGAAGTGGACCGAATTGGAAATCCTGTTTTACCATCTGACCGAGTCCCGGGTTGAGGACGCGCTACCGGCGCTTCTCGAGCGCAGCATCGAACGCAACTGGCGCGTGACGGTCCAGACCACGACGGACGAACGTTGCGAGGCGCTCGACACCCATCTCTGGACGTTCCGTCCGGACAGCTTCCTACCGCATGGCATGGAGAAGGACCCACATGCCGATCGGCAGCCTATCCTGCTGACGTCGAGCGCCGCAAATCAGAACAATGCGGGGGTCCGCTTCGTGATCGACGGCGCTGAACCGCCGGAACTCTCTGGCTACGACCGCGTGGTCTTCATGTTCGACGGTCATGACGACAGCCAGCTTCAGTCCGCGCGAAGCCAATGGAAGCGCCTCAAGGGCGCCGGGCATACGCTCTCGTACTGGCAGCAAAACCACGACGGCCGCTGGGAAAAGAAGGCCTGAGCGGGCGGAGGCAAGCGTTGCGGCTGGCCTCACGATCGAGACGAGGGCTACTGAAGTATGGAGCCGAGCCGCCGACTCGTCAAAGATATCAATGACGACCGCCACCGAGATCGATTTTCTCGCGGCTTATATCGGGCTACAAATGCATGAGAATGTTGGCCACATTGCCTGCGAAGTCCCTGACAAAAAAGCGCCGGACGCCCCAGGGCTCGTCGGTCAGTGGATAGGTGATTTCGTGTCCCGCATGGACGGCGCGGGCGAAAACCGCCTCGACGTCATCAACCTCGATCGAGATATCCGGCAGCGGCGCATCGCTGCCGCCTTCGCGTCCGATGCTGAATTGCGGCACCATGCTGCCGCCGCTGCCCGCCAGCGTAACGATCCATTCGTGGTCCATGACCACATCTAGACCGAGCAGATCGCGGTAGAAGGCGGTCGCTGCCGTCGGGTCCGGCGCGGGCAGGTTGGCGACGATACGGAGAACGCTCATCGAGATCTATTCCAGCGCAATCGTCTCACTGATGCGAGGACGCATGATATATGTCTTCTCGTAGTGATACGCCGTGACGCCGGTGACTGGCGTCAGCAGTTTCGTGAACGGCGTTTGCAGCGCAAACCTTGCCCGAACGGCGACAAGCTGTACGCCTGGCTGTGCGATGTTCGTCGGAATGGCAACCGGCGAGGCCGCACCCTTCGTGAGCGCGGTCGTATTATAGGCGCGCGACCAGTTGACCTTGGCGTTCAGACTCGCGTCGATGTCGAGGATTGCCAGCTCGATCTTGACGTCCGTCTTGTTGTAAGGGTCGATGATCGTCGCGGCACCCGCGATGATGGCGTCAATGTTGGTCGGCGTCCATGTGTCCTGCCGCGAGGTCATGTCGCCGAGTGTCGAGGCGATCTGGTTCATCTTGCGACTGACCGTCAGCGCCTGGCCGATGTCGACGGTACCGGCCATCATGCCGATCAGGATCGGAAACAGGAGTACGAACTCGATGGCCGAGACGCCACTTCGGTCACGCAGCAGGCGCTTGGGCGTCAGCCGGAGCGACAACCTGGCCGCGACGATTGCATTCTTCAATCGTGTCGTCATCAGAATGGCTCGTTCTTGATAAGCTCTGAGGAGCCGAGGACATAGGAACCGTTGGAAAGCCGGGTCGATGCGATGGGATAGAGCTTGAAGACGGGATCCCACGGCAGGAACGCTTGGACCAGCACGTAGCTTCCGGAGTCGCCGAGGTCGAAATCTTCCGTGACACTGAGGTTGCCATTGGTGATCGGCGATATCTTGTTCACCGATGCCATGTCTGTCACGACGATGGCGCGCACCTTGAGATTTGTTGAGCAGCCGAAGGAAAGCGACAGGTTCTCACAGACCGTATCCTTGAACTTCTTCGCATCCCAGGCGCCTGACTTTGCCACGCCGACGCGTACCTGCCGGACTGTGGTGTGAAGGGCGGCATCAAGGCCGGATTCCACGAAATACATGACGGCGATCTCGGCGATAGCGAAAATAACGACGAAGAACGGCAGCGCAAGGATTGCGAATTCGATCGCGGCGCTCCCCTTCCTGTCCTTGACGAACGAATGCAGCCGTCTCATGCTGGCGTTCCTTATTGCGTCAACCGTACGTTCGCGAGGTGCTGTTCGAAGAGCTTCGAGCGGCCCTGTTCGATCTTGACCGGATTGGCGGCGGAAACCCGATGCTGTTATAGTCCGCCTGCGCCGCAAACCGGGTGAGGATGTTTTCGCCTGCCTCTGCTTCGCCCAGGTCATCGACGTCTTTGACGGTCGCGATCAATGCCGCGTTCAAGTCCGTCTGCATCTTGCGCTGAACGTGGTCGGCGCGGCCATAGTCCAGGCCAATGCCGATCCGGGGCAATAGGGGGCCAGCCAACACAGCGCAAGATCGTGCAACATTGCGGTCTCTGCTGCCATTAGCGCGCAACAGCGCATTGCGCAGTGTCCCTATCGGGCGGCGTGCCGGACGGGCAGCTCGGAGACGCATGAACTCACTCCAGATTCAATACCGATCAGGAGCATATCGCCCAAGCCTTGCGTTTCGGTTAAGCAAAGGTGTCGAATTGATGGGGATTCCGGAACGAAACGGGTCATTTCGGTAGCGCCGCGTAATTACCGGGAATTGGCCGGACTGACTGGATTGGCTCGTTCCGAGGCGGGTGCCGACAAGGGAATCCGAGCCTTGCGGCTTCCACGGCCTCGAACTTGGTCCCTAATCGTGAAACGCCTCCACGAACTTGCGCTTGCCGAGCATGAAGGCGTCGGCGACATGGGTGAGTGGCGAGATATCGGCATCACTGATACCTGATTTGATGATCTCGGCGAAGCGGCGGTAGAGTTGGGGATATTCTTCCTCTGGCTTCTCGAATGCGAGCTTGCCGCCGATGAAGAGTTTCGCTCCACCATCGGCGAGCCGCATCGCCCCCTGTTCGGTCACCGCCTCGATGTCCCAGGTCTGCTTGCCGGTCTGGCGCCAGTCGAAGAATGCCTCGACCTTGAGCTTGTCGGCATTGGTGAAGCTGAGCGAGGCGGCGATCGGCGCATCGCGGTTCTCGGGGAATTCGAGAACAGCCGATGACAGGAACACCGGCTTCGGCAGGATGTGAGTGACAATCGACAGCGCATTGATGCCGGGATCGAAGACGCCGAGGCCGCCCGGCTCCCAGATCCAGGCCTGGTTCGGGTGCCAATGGCGAACGTCTTCCTTCCAGGTTACGGTCATCGAACGGATCGGCGAGGCGGCAAGAAAGGATTTTGCGGTTTCCACCGCCGGTGCATAACGCGAATGCCAGCTGGCAAAAAGCGAAACGCCCTTGCTCGATGCGATGCGCTGCAAATCCTGCACCTCGGAAATCGTCGCACCTGGCGGCTTTTCAAGAAACACATGCTTGCCTGCCTGAAGTGCCGCCAGTGCCGCTTCGTAGCGGAACTGCGGCGGCATGCAGAGCGACACCGCCTCGAGCTCAGGCTTTGCCGCAAGCATGTCCTCGATCGATTTGTAATTGTCGATGCCATCCACCACGCCATTCCGGCTTGCGGCGGCGATCAGCTGGTAATCCGTGTTCTTCGCCACGGCGGGAAGATGCTGGTCACGGACAATCTTGCCGACGCCCACGATCGCGAGCTTGATGGGTGCCATGGTCTTCCTCCCGAAAAGTATGATTATTGTGGCAGCGTTCTAGCATAAAGGCAGGCATAGGCAAGGGCAGGCCGGTTTGCGCGCCATGCTATTCCGCCGCTTCCAGCTCCGCCGTCAATAGCAGCCACTCTTCCTCGGTCTCGGCGAGCTTCGTCTCGGCATTCGCGCGCGCCCTGGCCAGTTCCGCCGCCCGGTTGGGATTCTTGGCGAATATCGCGGGATCGGCGAGTTCGGTGTCGATGCCTTGAATCAATCTCTCAATCTTGCCCATCAAGCTATGGAGATCATCCACCTTTTTCCTGGCGACGGCCGGATTTATGCGTTTGGCGGTTTCGGTCTTGACGGGCTCAAGAGCCGGCGCCGGCGTATCCTCCTGCTTGCTCCTCTTGCCCTTCTTCGTTGAGCCGACGATGAGCTCGCGGTATTCCTCGAGATCGCCCTCGAACGGCTTGACGGTTCCGTCGCGCACGAGCCACAGCCGATCGACGGTCGCCTCGATGAGGTAGCGGTCGTGCGAGATCAGGATCACCGCGCCCGAGTAGTCGTTGAGTGCCTCGATCAACGCACGGCGGCTGTCCATGTCGAGATGGTTGGTTGGTTCGTCCAGGATCAGCAGGTTGGGCGCATCGAAGGCCGCGAGCCCCATCAGCAGCCGCGCTTTCTCGCCGCCCGACAGGTCCTTGGCGGCCGTGTCCATCTTCTGTGTCGCGAGCCCCATCTGGGCGGTGCGCGCACGGACCTTGGCCTCGGCCTCGCCGGGCATCAGCCTGCGGACATGCGCGACGGCACTTTCCTCGGGTCTGAGATCGTCGAGCTGGTGCTGGGCGAAGAAGCCGATCTTGAGACTCGGCGCGACCGTCAGTCCACCGGAATCCGGCTTCAGGCGGCCGGAAATGAACTTGGCGAAGGTGGATTTGCCGTTGCCGTTGGAACCGAGTAGCGCGATGCGGTCGTCGGTATCGATACGCAGGTTCAGCCGCGTGAGAATTGGGTGACCGGGTTTGTACCCGACAGATCCGTTTTCGACGGCAATGATCGGCGAGGCGGCCTCCTTCTTTGGGTCGGGAAACTTGAAGCCCTGCACATGGTCATGCACGACGGCTGCAACAGTGCCCATCCGTTCAAGCGCCTTGACACGGCTCTGCGCCTGTTTAGCCTTCGTCGCCTTGGCCTTGAAGCGGTCGATGAAACTCTGCAGGTGCTTGCGCGCGGCTTCGTTCTTGACTTTCGCCTTGGTCTGCAACTCCTCGGCTTCCGCCTTCTGCCGCTCGAATTGGTCGTAGGGCCCCCGGTAGAAGGTCAGTTTCTTCTGGTCGAGATGGATGATCGAATTGACCGCCGAGTTCAACAGGTCGCGGTCATGGCTGATGATGATGACCGTATGCGGATAGCGCCGCACGTAATCTTCGAGCCACAGAGTGCCTTCGAGGTCGAGATAGTTTGTCGGCTCGTCGAGGAGAAGCAGGTCCGGCTCGGCGAAGAGCACGGCGGCCAGCGCCACGCGCATGCGCCAACCGCCCGAAAAACTCTTGGCCGGGCGCCGCTGCGCGGCCTCGTCGAAGCCGAGACCGGCGAGGATCGATGCCGCGCGAGACTCCGCGGAATAGGCATCGATATCCGCAAGCCTGATCTGGATTTCGGCGATCCTGTGCGGTTCGGTGGCGGTCTCGGCCTCCGCAAGCAGGCTTGCGCGCTCCTTGTCGGCGGCAAGCACGATCTCGATGAGGGGCTCGTCGGTGCTCGGCGCTTCCTGCGCGACCTGGCCGATGCGGGCGCTCTTCGGCAGCGAGATTTCGCCACCGTCGGGTACCATCTCGCCGGTGAGGACCTTAAACAGGGTGGATTTGCCCGCGCCATTCCTGCCCACGAAGCCGACCTTGAAGCCGGTTGGGATAAAAGCGCTGGCGTCATCCAGCAACAGGCGTCCGGCGATGCGGACCGAAAGATTGGAAATCGTGATCATGGCGCCTTCAATAGCGGGGATATCAGCGAAGGCAAGGGGTGAGGTCCTTATCTATTGGCGCACGCGATGTGATACGGCAAAGCATGATCGCGCCGGAGCACGTTGCACGTTGCAGGTTTGGCCTGCCAACTGCAGCAAAGGGAAACACGGCGACCGGCCCGTTTTAGACATAATTAGCCAAATAATCAGACTCTTGGAACGCCCGAAAAGTTCAGGTGTTGTTCATCTACGAAAGACAGGTGAACGCCATGACCCAATGGTTTCAGGAGCGATACATATCCCGCGAGGAGCACCAGCAGAGCATTGCCTATTACACAAAGCTTGTTGCCCGGCTCTACCGCCAGGTCTGCGAACTGCGTGCGGCGCAAGTCGATCCCGAAGCGATCGACGCGACTATCGAGGAAAACAGGCGCAAAGCGGAGGACGAAATCCATCGGCATGTGCGGGCGCCCCAGCTCAGGGGACACAGCAACGTTATCAGCGTGGACTTTCAACGCCGTACGAAGGCGCAAGCCTGAAGAGGTCGTGTCCTTCAAGCGCGATGGCTACAGCCACCGTGTTCCGGCCTTGCGCTGGAAATACACCAGGTCCAATGTGATGCTCGGCTTACCCAAACTCGTCAGGATCATATGGCACTGGCCCCGGTGATGGGTCTGGTGGTTGAAGAAATGCGACATCGCAGAACCCAATCTCTGCGTGACCAATTGCGGGTTGGTGATCGGCGTATAGCTGAAATTCTGTCCCAGCGCCTCTTGCGGAATGCTCGAGACCCAGTCCGCGATCCGTTCGTCCTCCGCCTTGCGCGCGGCTTCGAGTGCCGCGAGTTCCTCAAACAAGATGACGTCCAGCGCCGCCGGCGCCTCACCCTTACCTGTGAACCGCCGCATCCAGATGCGATCGGCGCAGAGCAGATGGTTGAGTGTACCCATCATCGAGCCGAAGAACGCGCCGCGGTTTGAGCCGAGTTCTTCTCGTGTCAACATGGCGGCCGCTGCATAGACGACCTCGTTGGCCCAGCGGTTATAGGCGGCGAACATTTCGAAATGGTCTTTCATGGCAGGTCTCTCCTTGCAGTCCAGGCCAGTTAACCGTCCGTCGCCAAAGCGATCAAGTGAAGAGCGTTGATGGCGGGGATAACATTTATTGAATTGATGCGGCGTGCTCTTTGCGCTCAATTCGACGTCCAGACCGAGGAGACGATCATGACGAGACTTCTTTATTCGCTTTGCGGCGCCGACCCCGAACGGCGGTTCTCGCCTCATGCGTGGAAGGCCGTGATGGCGCTCGCGCATAAGGGCCTCGATTTCGACGAAGCGCCGACGCCATTCACGTCGATCAGGTCCATCGAGAGCGGGTTTTCACCGACGGTGCCGGTGCTCAACGATGAGGGCCATCTGGTACGCGACAGTTTCGCCATCGCGCTCTATCTTGAGGAAAAGTATCCGGATCGGCCAAGCCTTTTCAACGGCGACGGCGGCAAGGCGCTGAGCCGCATGGTCGAGGGCTATACGCAGACGCTGATCCAGGCCGCCCTGGTCAAGATCATCGTCAAGGATATTCACGACATCCTGTCACCGGTCGATCAACGCTACTTCAGGACGAGCCGCGAGGAAAGGCTTGGGGTGACGCTCGAAGACATCGAGTCAGGACATGCGTCAGAACTGAGCGCCTTCGGGCCGAAGCTCGAGCCTATGCGGCACATGCTCAAACACCAGCCTTTCATCGGTGGGAAATCCCCGCTGTTTGCAGATTATATCCTGTTCGGCGCGCTGCAATGGGCGAGGGTGGCCTCCCCCAAGCGAATACTGGCCGATGACGATCCCGTGCAGGATTGGTTCAATCGTTGTCTGGACCTTCATGGCGCACGAGCAAGGCAGACATCCGCCGCCGCATAAATGGACTTGCGACAATCTCATGAAATTCTCGCGGGCGCTGGTCGCAGGTGGATTGGCCCCCTTGTTTTCGTGACCGAAGGCGGCTAAGAGCGCCGCACCCCAAGGAAACCAAGACAAGGACACGGAAAAATGGCGATTGAACGCACGTTTTCGATGATCAAGCCGGACGCAACCCGCCGTAACCTCACCGGTGCCATCACCAAGATGCTCGAAGATGCAGGCCTTCGCGTCGTCGCTTCCAAGCGCGTCTGGATGAGCCGCCGCGAAGCCGAGGGCTTCTATGCCGTTCACAAGGATCGCCCCTTCTTCGGCGAACTGGTCGAATTCATGTCGTCGGCACCGACCATCGTGCAGGTCCTCGAAGGCGAGAACGCCATTGCCAGGAATCGCGAAGTGATGGGCGCCACAAATCCGGCAAACGCGGCCGAAGGCACGATCCGCAAGGTCCATGCTCTCTCGATCGGCGAAAATTCGGTCCACGGTTCGGATGCGCCGGAAACGGCAGCGGAAGAAATTGCCTACTGGTTCTCCGGCACGGAAATTGTCGGCTGATTCGGAGCCTGAGGCATGTGCCTCAAGACGTTGACAACATTTAGAAAACCGGGATGCGTCGCATACCGGTTTTTTTATGCCTGCGGCTCGAACCTGAATATGGGCGTGCCAGGCATCAGAACGGCCTCGGCCGGGAAGGCGAGATAACCGTTGCAATGCCGGTCGAGCGCTTCGGCGAACAACTCGGCGAGCCGGATACTATCGGAATTCGGCACGGTGCTGGTCAGGAATTTCGCGAGCTCCTCATGGCGACCGGAGGCGAATAGCAGGTTGGCCGCGATTGACAGTTTCTGGCCACTTGATTTCAGGGAGGCGAGGTCGCCGCCGGCGGCAATCACTGCGGCCGCGTCCTGCCATGCCTTGTATTGCGGCGCGAAATCGGCAGAAGCGCCTTGAAGTTCAGGCGGTCGTGATGCGCCGCCATTGGCTGCATACGTCTTGAGCGCCTCGATGGCCAGCATGTGGTCCAGCACCTCGCGCACATTGTCGCCGCCGAAGCGCACGCCGGTTACCGCGATGTTTTTGAGCTTCTTGTCCGTCTCGGCGCGGTTGCCCGATGACTCCACCAGCGCTTCATAGATCACCAGCCAGGCCGTCTCCATGTCGATCTTGCCGCCATCGCGAGTCAGATCATTGATGGCCGCTGCCGCCCGGCCGGCCCCGGCGAAGTCGCCGGTCTGGTTGAGATAGGTCGCAAGATAATCCCGCTCGGGTATCCGCGCCGCGGCAATCGTCGTTTCATGGATCAGCGCGCGCCTGATCT
>Ga0164290_1002238_pt1 | contig 15439 bp, 16 predicted proteins | sample Micstemetagenome_FD_108782 | JGI IMG/M metagenome (GOLD analysis project Ga0164290, IMG submission 108782) | Contaminated culture microbial community from soil near Moab, Utah, USA - Microcoleus steenstrupii SON62 (Illumina Assembly) | ecosystem: Environmental > Terrestrial > Soil > Soil crust... | reverse complement strand
TTGGCGTTCACCACCCGCTCGATCAACGCCACGGGCAAGGCAATGATGGCGACGTTAGGTCGTTCCGTTCCCTCTTCGATAGCGCGAAGTTGGACCATGAACTCTTCGACCGCCATCTCGACGGCCTTCTGATGTTTGGGCTCCTTCAAGATGGCTTCGATCCCCGCCTGCGGGATCGATAGCGCAGCCCCATCAACGATCTCGAACTTGCAACGGAATGGGTTCTGATTTCCCAGACCCGGGAAATCGGGATGCATATTGGGGTGCTTGTCAGGCTTTCCCGGGAAGCCAGCTGTGGCGTCCTCGAGGAATCGCTTAGCATCCTCCACTGTCTTGGAGCTTCCGACCACAGCCATGCGGATGGTGTCGCCTACCGGCGTTTGGAGCGGCCCGGCCTTGACCAGTCCAAGGCGAGGGTCGAGATCGAGGTGCTTGTCGCCAAATTCGAGGCGGGGCTCTTCGAAGATGCTGGTTTGGAACTTCATTAGAACAAGCTCTCCTGGGCGCCAGCGTCTGGTTCCTCTTCTTTCTTGGGCGGCCCTCCCCATACGTCCTCAGGCACCCTTTTGGCGAGGTGCACAACCGGAGGCTTACCGAAAACGAGCCTCGGCTCGCTGTCCTCCTTGTCGAACAAGGAAACCGCCGAACTCTGGCCCTGCGTCAGGAAGCGATGCCAGAGGATTACCTGTCCACGCAGGGAAGCGCTCTTGTCGAGGCGCTTCTTGCCGGCCAGCAATTCTGCTGGATAGGAGTGCTGCTGGTAGCCGTTGGTGGTGAAGTAATAGGTCGGGTTCACCACTAGAAACCACTGGTCGTAGAGGTTCTCGAACCGGGGAATGAAGGCATGGTGCCGCACGAAGGCGACCCGGGACTTGTCGCCTTTACTCATCACCACATTCACTACATCCGATGACGCCTTGCGCTTGGATGCGTCGTAGGAGAATGATCGGGAGGTGTTCTCGGCCAGCGCGCGGAAGTAGAAGGCTTTCTGGTCCTTGTCCCAACCCAGGTCCTTGTGGACCTGCTGGCTGAGTGTCTTCCGGAGCAAATAGGCAAAGTTGTTCAGCTCATCCAGATCTTCATGGAACGCCAGATGGGCAGTGTCGATCGCCTCCACCTGATCAGCATCGACGATATCGCGACAGACGCTCTCCCGGGGGTCATGAAATGACCAGAAGGCATCTCCCTTGATCGCCCAGTCGAAGCGAGCAGGCTCCTCCGCATCGAGTATTGTCGCCACGGCCGTTTTCGTCGTGAACGGCGTCGTTGAAACAAACATCTCCCGCGGCAGGGTGATTGGCAGCAGGTTGACCAACGCGTCCTCGCCGTCGCCGAGAGGGGGGATATAGTGACCAAATCCAGCCTTGGGCACCGTGATGGCGGCCAGGCGATCGACTGCGTCGCGGCCCAGCGCATCATCCCTCTTGCTGAAGCGCAGCTGTCGTTCGCCCTCATCGAAACCGCGCGGGACTTCCTTCCAGAAGAAGCTATCGTCCGACTGCCGATAGAGCACTATGATCACCGGCAGGTTAGAGCCTCGCCAGTATTCCAGGTCCTGACTGCGCAAGAGGTAGGTGAAGCTGTCGCTATCCTCGGAGGTATATTTGCCCTCCGTCTTGGCCTTGACCTGAACGGCAATCAGCTTTGCCAAGGGCCGCCCCGCGTCCATGACCTCGGCTATGCCGTCGATGCCAGCTTCCAAGCGCGATCTGCCATCGAACTGGAAGCCCATGGTCAGGAACTTGCCCTTGACCATGGTCTCGCCGATTTCACCGAGAACCTGATTCTGAGTGATCCGCTTTGTCATGGATCGACGATAGAACATTGTGTGAACACCGAAAAGACGTTAGCAACGTCGTCCCCAATTCAATGATCTGAACCACGTCGACTCTAGAATGTAGTATTACGTCTCGGAAAACGACCTACTGCGCCTGTATCGAGGGGTGACGCGTTCAGGGTGGCTTCCAGGAGGCTGCGGGCCGCGGTTCGACCCGATCGAAACCAGAACAATGCCGAGATAGCGAAGATGCCCGCTACGCTGTAGAAAGCCGGGTTCGTCGCTTGCGTGCTGGAAAGCGGCCAGTCCGCTCACGGCCCCGAATACGTCATCCGGCGATCGGCTCGGCGACGACCGCTCAGTCCGCCGCCTGCTCCTTCAGATCAAGAAAACTTGCGGCAGAAATCCACACAAAGGCGAAGCCCGATGACGGTTGAACGGCCGCCCACGGCCGGTCGGCTGGCACCGCTGAAATGCCGCACTCCTGGCGGCATCGAATTATCGGGTAGGGCCGCTCTTCTCGAGAGACCGCAATTGTGCTCTGGTGCGCTCCTGGGCCTGGGCCCTATCGAGCAAATTCAGTACCCCTCTCGCTTCCTCGAGCTGTTTCTCGTCGACGCCGTGCCTGGTGGCAAGTGGACCGAGATTCTTGCCCGAGCGCAATGCGGCCAGATCATCGCCGAAACGGCGCTCGAAAGCGCTCGTGGTCTGCCGCAGTTCGACCTTGAGGTCGGGCGACAGCACATCACCCTGATCAAGCGCGCTCATGAGCTGGCCGCTCGGTCGCGGAACTTCCGTGCTCGCGCGCCGCACCTGGTCATGACGCAGCTGCTGCATCGTCTTCCGGATTCCGTGCACGATTTTCAGGTAGCTCTCGGCGAGCCCACGAAGGCCAGGCTGAGCAGCGACAGCCTTGCGATGCGCCTCCCGTTCCTGCCGGCTGGCAAGAATGGCGCCCTTACCGGCAAGCGGCCCGAAATTTTCAGGAGCATCCCGCAAGTCCGAAATCACCTGCCGATCGCGGACCTCGCCCTCAAGAGCGGCACTCCGGATGGCTTCGACCACCGGCCGGTAGTCGGCAAATACCGTCTTTGCCGTGGTGGCAAGGCGTTTCATCGCCTCGGTGGCGCTTTCGGAAGCAGCGATCCGTGCTAGCAGCTCGACCTTGGGAACCTCCGGGGCGAGGGTCCGACCGGGAAGCAATGTAGCCCGTTCTGCCTGCCCAATGTCGGTGCGGCTTTGGGCCTCCGTCCGCGCCTGGCTCTGCTGGCGCGCATGTTCGCGTTGGCGCGCGTCGGTGAGGATGCGTGTCAGATAATGGGTTTCACCATGGGTGCCGACCACCAGCGCGTGACGGACATATTCAGCATTCGCACGGATCAACTCATGGTCCAGCGCGAAGCCCTTGGCCGCCGCAAACTGGTGCATGAAGGTCATGGTCGTGCGCGTATTGCCTTCCCGGAACGGATGGATTTTCCAGACGTCGACAATCATGCCGGTAAATGCGGCCATGTCCTCCGGCCGGGACAGATCCTTGAGACCCGACCAGTCGCGGGCATTGAGCTGCTTCAGGCAGTGCTCGGCCTGGAGGCGCGCCAGATGGAACGGCGCGTATTGGACACTGCCGCCGCCCAGCTTCTCCTCGGCCTTGAACATGTCGATGCGGCGGATTTCGCCGGCGAACGGATACACCGGCGCAAAGATGCGCCGGTGTATTTCCTGCAGGTGCGCGAGGCCGAACTCGCCCTTGACCGGATTGTCGTAAAGACCCTTCAACGTCTTCAGGGTCTCTCGGCGCTCCTTGCTATCGAGTTTGGCCTGATCCCTGATGTTGAAATGATTGATGAGGACTGTGGTGCCCGGGTAAAGATAGGGGTCACTCATCAAGCGGCACGGGCACGCCTTGCTTCGACATAGGCATCGCCCAACTGATCGCAATCCTCGCCACTCAATAGCCCGGCCTCTTCACACAGGACGAGGAACTGTTCGAAGAGGTTCGGCTCGTCCCGCGACACAGCCATTGCCGAAAGCGCGGCCTTGTGACCATCGGTCAGCATCGCTGCGACGATCGGCTCAAGCGGCTTCTGGTCGAGGGTTCTGATGACCTGTTTTGCAAGCCGCAGAGCACGTGCGCGATCAGCAATGATGGCGTTTTCCAACAGCGCTGCGGTCATGTTTCAGGCTCCAATATCGTATCCTCTGTATAGCTGAAATTCGGCTCGAAAGCCAGTCTGCGCGGTCCTTTCAATGCCAAGGCCGGCGATCGTTTCGGACCGCGGTTTCAAGGTGAGGGCCCCGCCCGGATGGCGGGACCCTATGCCGATGGCGCTCAGTCCCGGTTCGGTCGGGACCAGATCAGCTGCAGGCCTTCCTCGCCGTCCACCTCGATCAGGGTGGCGTAGATCGGAGCGGGAAAGCTCGGATCGTCCAGCTTGACCGAGAGATAGTCGCGGCCCTCGCTGGAGACCTTCTGCCAGGCGGCGCCCAGTTCGACATTGGCTGCCGCGAAGATGCGGAAGTGCGGGCCTTTGTCGGAGGGATTTTCGACGCGAACCAGCTTGGCCTTGACGTTGAGGTTGAGGGTCTTGATGGCGCCGGAAAAGCCGGTGCCGGTCGAGGTGAAGGTGCCGATGGTAGCCATGTGTCTCATTCCTTGGGTTTTCTCGGGCCGCGACCATCGCGACCTCGATGGCGGTCGACAGACCGGAGGCGATCGGCCCGCACCCCGAAGGGGCCGGAATGAAATGGTGGGCGGCGGGAACAGACTTTCTTGATCCGCGAGGAATGGCGGCGAAGCCGTCAGGGGAAGAAAGTCGAGACCAGCCGTTGCGGGGATAAGAGCGAGACCGAGCGCAGCGAGATCGTCCTTCGGTCAGACCAGCCACATCGAGGACGAAGTTGGGCGTGCCCGTCGCAGAAACAACCGGAATGAAGACCGGCGTCCTCTCATCGGTATTGCCCGGCAACCCACCGGAACGGCCGGAACGGCCATCCAAGGCAACGACCAACCATCAAGTGCAGGTGCACGTCGGAGTCCCGGGACATCGACCAGCAACTCCACCTTTTCTTGGCCGGCCGATCAGCCCTCGGCGCCGTGGCCGAGTTCAAAAGAGGACTGCCGCGGCTTATCTTCATACCGGATCGAAGCCGGGCCCCATCGACGTCCGCCACTGGCGAAGCGGATCGCCCAAATTCATTGTCCTGTCCCGCCGAACCATCACGGAAATGAATCGCCGGTGACGGATCGATTCATGAAATGCGTTGGACGGCGAAGGCTGGGCGCACAAGAATTCCCGAATGGAAGAATCCCATGAACCGCCGCTCTATCTCGAACGGATTGACCCCAGCCGGAACATGGCCCGGTTCTACGCCATCTCCATTCAGCCCACCCTGGTCGGAGAGTTGTCGCTCATCCGCAACTGGGGGCGGATCGGCACTATCGGCCGGAGCAAGATCGAGACCTTCCCGGACATAGAAGGGTTGACCAGGGCCACAATGCGGCTGGAGCGGCGGAAGCGACGACGTGGTTATGTTGAAAGGTGAGAGAGCCGGATTGCTGTAGCCGGAGCCAACATCAAAATCGCGGCCTTTATCTCAAGGGCTGAGGATCCCGCATCGCAGCGCGACCCCTCGCCTGGCACTGAGTCACGCTTCGGCCGGGATCGAAGCGCGGAGCATCAGGCCGCCTCCGCAACCCTGGCCGCCGGCTGAAGATCGTGCAGGTAGGTGGCTGCGCGTTGAGCGTGCGCGGCGGCCGAAAAAATGAAACGCTTCTCGTTGGAGAGCACCTCGAGCCAGGACTTGAGGTAACTGGCGTGGTCCGGCCGCGGCTCGAGCTCCGGCACGATGCCGAGGTCCGCGCAGAGGAACACTGACCCCAGTTCGGCGATCAGCTCCTCGCGGCTGCGTTCGCTCCGGTCCTTGTGGTAGCGGCTAAGATCGCGGTTGACCCGGTGGGCGGGAGCTGTCCAGTGGGTGTTATGCCGATATCGGCATAAGGGGCATTATGCCGGAAGTGGGATTATGCCGCATGGCCGAGTGCGGTGGCTGGTTTGCCGAGGTTCGGCCATGCAGCGGTTCGGCATATTCAGAGCGATTCCAGGAAGGCGAGCAACTCGTCGTTAGGACGATACCGCCCCGGATGCGTTTCCGGGTTGGCGACCTGAGCGAGCGCTTTTTCCTTCAGCCGCATGTCGGCGTGGATATAGATTTGAGTGGTCTCCACGGATTCATGCCCGAGCCAGAGGGCGATTACAGACTGGTCGACGCCATGGTGCAGCAGTTCCATCGCAGTGCTGTGGCGCAGCGTGTGTGGCGTGACTCGCTTGCCGGCGAGGCTCGGGCAAGCTCGTGATGCCGTCAGGCAATGCTTCCGCACCAGATGCTCCAAAGCATCCCGGCTGAGTTGCTCGCCTCGGATTGACGGGAACAATGGCCCGTCGCTGTCGCGGCGTTCGCCTACCCAGACCTGGATCAGTTTCGCCGTATCGCGACGAAGGGGTGTGCTTCGTTCTTTTCGCCCCTTGCCGATGCAGCGGATGTGAGCGCCGGTGCCGAGAACCACGTCTTTGCAGCGCAGGTTGACCAGTTCGGACGCCCTTAGCCCGGTCTGGAGTGCAAGCACCAGCAGGACGTGATCTCGCCGCCCGACCCAGGTCGTTCGATCCGGCGCGGCCAGCAGCGCCGCTATCTCATCAGCGTCGAGGAATGTGACGCTGCGCTTCACATATCGCTTGTTCGGCATGGAGAGAATGCGCTGGCAATGAAGCAACCAACCCGGGTCGGTCAATGCGACGTATCGGAAGAATGACCGGATGGCTGCAAGACGCGTATTGCGGGTGCGGGCCGTGTTGCCGCGCGCCGTTTCCATATGGGTCAGGAAGTCGGCGACGAGATCGGCATCGAGATCTTCGATCGTGAGCTTTGTGGGCGGCTTTCCACATCGTGAACTTGCATATCGGACCAGCAGCCGGAATGTGTCCCGGTAGCCAGCGACGGTGTGGCGGCTCGCTTCCATTTGCGTGCAGAGCCGGTCAGTGAAGAAGCGCTGGATCAGCGTGGGGAAGTTGGTCGCCTTCATCGACCTTCCTCCGCCGCCGCGCCTGTTATTCGAGCGGAGGCCAGTTCCAGCAGTTCCGGGACCGCTTCCAGATACCAGTATGTGTGGGCGGTGTTTGCATGACCGAGCCATGTCGTAAGCTTGATCATCTCGCGACCGACGTCTTTGCCCGACCGATACCAACTCAGCATGGTCTGCACCGCGAAGGTGTGACGAAGATCATGGATGCGCGGGCCACGGCCGTGCCGAAGATAAAGCTGCCGCTCTCGCAGCCCGATCTTCTGGCATACATGTGCGAAGTTGTAGCGCGCACCGCAGTCGCCAAGACGACGCCCCTCACAGGTCACGAAGAACGCTTCCGGCCTGCGCCCGAGCAGCCGGTCCCGCTCGCGACTATAGCTTTCCAGCCGTTCCACGACGCTCGGGTCCAGCGGCAGCAACCGCTCCTTGCCGAGCTTGCCCTGCCGGACATGAAGCACACCGGATTCGACATCGAGATCGGCAGGATCGAGACCGAGAGCTTCGCTGATGCGGAGCCCCGTCACGGCGATCAGACCGAACAGCGTCGAGCACGTCAGGCCGCGCATCCCGTAGGTCGATGGCAGCGATCGCGCATGCTCGATGATCGCAACGATTTCGGCGTCACTATAAATATATGGATGCACACGTTGAACGCGACCGGGCACCAATCCCCGGGGCGGGGCCTCGTGCCTGGGATCCTGTCCATGCAGCCACTCGGCGAACTGGCGGGCCACCCTGAAGCGTGTTGCCCGTGTTCCGGGACTTGCAGAGGGAAGGCTTTCGAGCCAGCGCATGATCAGGTTGGCGCTGACGTGCAGCGCGCCGTCGCTGTCGGCGAAGGTGACGAAGCGGCGTAATATCCGTCCATCCGTGGTCATTGCAGTGCCGAGCTGTCGTCTGACGGTCAGATAGCAGTCCATTTCGGCAAGGAAGCTCATCGTGCCACCTCCGCAACAGGCCAAGGCTGGGCAATGGAGCGCAGCCCGTCCGTATCGAGCTTGGCGTAGATCATCGTCGTCGCCCGCGATCGATGCCGCAGCAGATCGCCGATCTCTTCCAATGACGCACCGGCGCGAACCATGTTCGTCGCCAGGCTGTGGCGCAGAACATGCGATCCCACATAGGGTGTCGGGGGCTTCACGCCCGTCGCCGCGAACGCCTCCTTCAATATCGTGTTGATGACCTGGCTGTCCTTGAACGGACGGTTGGGCGCTCGATGCGTCACGAACAACATGCGCGTGGTCGCTGAAGTTCGCTCCTCCTGTAAATACCGAATGATGGCTTCGCCGACGTCCGGCGGGATTGGCAACCGGTCATGTTGCTGCCCTTTTCCACGAACCATCAGTTCGCCGGCGCGCCAGTCGATGTCATCCAACTGGATCGCGATAATCTCCGGCGCACGCAGGCCGAGACGAGCCATCAGCAACAGCATGGCGTAGTCGCGGGCACCACGCCGCGGATTGGTGCGCACCGACGCGACGACGGCCTCCACCTCATCAGGCGACAGATAACGAGGGAGCCTCGCGCCCCAAGGTTTGTGGACTCTGGGGACGCAGAGCGAGAGGTTGGTCGTCGTGAGGCCCTGGGCGAACAGATACTGGAAGAAGCTGCGCAGATGCGTGGCCGGCGTCTTGTCGCGGAACGGGCGCTTGCGTGAGAGAAGGTGCTCCATGAACGCCACGACATCCCGCACGTTCAGCGCCGGCAGGTCGAGCACATTGTCGCCGAAGCGATGGTCGAGAAAGCGATCCGCGAACCGGAGCACGTGATAGATCGTACGCGGGCTGAGACCGCGTTGCCGCAGAAGATAGGTTTCGAAGTTGCTCAGCAGCTCTGCGCGCTCGGCCTGCGCAGGTGTCAGCGGCGGTCGTGTCGCCACGCCGATTTCAATCAGATGCGCGACGAACAGCCTGGCAAGATTGGGAACCTTGATCTGGCTCTGCGGTGTCGCTGGCAATCGACATCCCAATTCAACAGCAAGATCTGGCGTCAACGCCGACGGTGCAATGGCCTCGTCATCGAGCAAGCGACCGAAGCGTCGAAGCAAATAACGATAATTTTTCAGCGTATCCGGTTTGTAGTTTCTGGACGCAAGGCTTTCTTCGAATGATGCGAGATACTGATCAAGGCATGTATGATCGGATTTTTCCATTTCTGTGCTCCATGTTGGTGGAGCAATGAACTTCGCGCCAAATCCCCGCTTTGTGACCAGTCGATCTTCATCTGAGGGCACGTGCGGCCAAGACAATATTTCGACGTCACCTCTTCAACGCTGACCCGCATATAGAGTTCTTGACGTGGCTGCCCGGACTTTCGTATCTAAAATTATGGGGATTGCGAGCTCCCCACGAGGCGCCAGCCGAAGATCGCGTTCCTGTTCAACCCCGGCCACGGAGGAACGCACATGCCTGCGCCCAATGCCATTTCGTTCGATAAACTCACCCGCATCATCGGAACCCCTCGAGCGCCGCTCTTGCTCGACGTGCGGTCCGAGGAGGATTTCGCGACCGATCCACGGTTGCTCCCTGGCGCCGCCCGGATCGATGACCAGGCGCTCGCCGCGCTCGCGTCACAACTCGGTGGGCAGCCGTCCATTGCCGTCTGTCAGGCCGGCCACCGGCGCAGCCAGGGCACGGCTGCCTGGCTTCGCGCCGAAGGCTGCTCCTCGGAATATCTCGAGGGCGGGTTCGATGCTTGGCGAGCGGCCGGACTCCCGTTGATCGATCCAGGCAAGTTGCCGGCGCGCGATGCGCAGGGCCGTACCATTTGGGTCACCCGCTCCCGCCCCAAAATCGACCGCATCGCCTGTCCTTGGTTGATCCGGCGCTTTCTCGATCCCCGTGCGATCATCCTGTTCGTTGCCCCCGCCGAAGTGGTGGGCGTCGCCGAGCGCTACAATGCCGCGCCCTTCGACATCGAGGGCGTGTTCTGGAGCCATCGGGGCGAGCTCTGCACCTTCGATGTGATGCTGGCCGAGTTCGGCCTAGGCATTCCCGCCCTCGACCGCCTGGCCGCCATCGTTCGCGGAGCCGATACCGCTCGGATGGACCTCGCACCCGAAGCCGCCGGTCTGCTTGCCGCTTCGCTCGGCCTGTCGCGGATGTATTCCGACGATCTGGAACAACTAGAGGCCGGGATGCTCCTCTATGACGCCTTTTATCGATGGGCACGGGACGCGACCGACGAGACCCATAACTGGCCCACTAACAAGCCGAAGGCAGAATGATGCAGGACCGCGCATATCCAACCCTTGGTGCGGCCACCCGCATCTGGGCCCGCATTGGCCTGCTGAGCTTTGGCGGCCCCGCAGGACAGATCGCGCTCATGCATCGCATCCTCGTCGAAGAACAGCGCTGGCTGGGTGAGAAGCGGTTCCTTCATGCGCTCAACTACTGCATGCTGCTGCCGGGGCCGGAAGCCATGCAACTCGCCGTCTATATCGGCTGGCTGATGCATCGCACCCTCGGCGGCATCATCGCGGGCGTCCTCTTCGTGCTGCCGGGCGTCGTGGCGATCATGGCACTCAGCTGGGTCTATGCGCTTTACGGCAATGTCGGGCCAGTCGAAGCTTTGTTCTTCGGGCTCAAGGCCGCGGTGCTGGCCATCGTGGTGCAGGCGGTCATCCGGATCGGCTCGCGTGCACTGAAGAACGGGGCGATGGTCACCATCGCCGCCGCCGCCTTCGTAGCGATCTTTGGCTTCGCCATCCCTTTCCCGCTCATCATCCTGATTGCTGGCTTGATCGGGTTCTTCGGCGCCCGTGCGGGTCTGCCTGCATTTCATGGTGGCGGCGGACACGGCAAGGTGGGCAAGGTCCAGGTCGATGACGCCGACACCCTCCTCGGCGAAGAATCGCCGGCTCACACGCAGGTCAACCGAGGGTGGGCGTTTCGCGTCTCGGCAGCGTTCCTCGTGCTCTGGTTGGTCCCGGTCGCCCTGCTGTTCGCCGTCTTCGGTCCGGCCAACGTTTTTGCCCAGATCGCAGGCTTTTTCAGCGTCATGGCCGTGGTGACCTTCGGTGGCGCTTATGCGGTCCTTGCCTATGTCGCGCAGGAGGCAGTTCAGAACTACGGCTGGCTCGCCCCCGGCGAGATGCTGGACGGGCTCGGCATGGCCGAGACTACGCCCGGGCCCCTAATCATGGTGACGCAGTTCGTGGGCTTCATGGGAGCCTTCCGCGATGCGGGCGGACTGTCGCCGTTGATGGCGGGAACGCTGGGCGGGCTGCTGACGACATGGGTTACGTTCACACCCTGCTTCCTCTGGATATTCCTAGGTGCCCCGTTCATCGAGCGCTTGCGCGACAACAAAGTGCTGACAGCAGCCCTGACGGCGATCACGGCCGCCGTCGTGGGGGTGATCATGAATCTTGCGGTCTGGTTCGGTCTGCATGTTGTTTTCGATGAGGTGCAGACGATCACGTCTTTCGGCCTCGATCTCGATGTGCCCGTCTGGTCCACAATGAACCTGTCTGCTGCGGCGTTGGTCCTTGCCGCGCTTGTCGCGGTTTTCCGCTTCAAGCTCGGCCCAGTGACGGTTCTCGCCGGGTGCGCAGCGGCTGGTCTGGTTCTTGGGGTGGCCAACATTGCATAACGGTGATCCGCTCTCGCGATCCAAGTGAGAGCCAAAGGGCCCATGACGAGATTGATAAGGGGACAACGCCGCATTTCGTCAAAGCCCCACCCGGACAATCGGATCGTGGGCACGCTAACCCCTAACCGAATTCCTCAGCTCCCTTGAGTTTCGTTTGGGCGTCGGTTTATGCCGAGCGCAAAGAGGACTATGGCCTGCAATTACAGCAGAGCGCTTGCGAAGTCGGCATAATCCCACTTCCGGCATAATGGATTGTCTCGTGCGCCCTGACGGCAACGAAGGATTCCGCGTCGCGGAAGCTCTCGAAGACCGGGAGCTGGATGTGGTCGGACGAGGGCGCGTAGAATGCCTTTGTGCCGCCATAAACGACCCTGGCGCCTGTCGCGTCGAAGAACGCATCGGCATGGGCGATGCGCGTGATGGGATCGATCACCGGCTGCGGCGCACCATAATAGTGGTCCGGCAGTCCCTCGATCTGGTCGACATTGAAGACCGAATAGGCCTTGAGGAACGGGATGCCGCGCTCGACCTCATCGCCTTGGCTGTCGGTCTCGGTCCTGGTGAACTGGCTGGCATAGACGACGGTCGAGCCGGTCTCGCCCTTGCGGACATGCCCGCCAAGCTCGACCGATTGCTTGAACGTCATCCAGATCGGCGAGGCAAACCCTTGTGCGACCGCCTCCGACCATAGCAGGATCACGTTGATGGCCCTGGTAGGGCGTTCCATTGTGGCGCAGCGGCCGCGTGATGCGGCCGGCGGTGTTGGCGGCATTCCACGGCTTGACCCACGGACGAACACCCTTCTCCAGATCCGCGACGATGCGGTCGGTGATCTTGGCGTAGATGTCGACGCGGGGTTTCTTGTCTTTCCTGTTCATCATCAGAACCTCCATTCGAGGCCGCGCCGATCGCGGCCGTCACGAGGTCCGACCGCGGAGGACCGCAGGTTCGCGAACCCGGGAGGATCATTCGGAAGAAGGAGAGACGTCGCAGCCGGGCCGGAACGGCAGTGGAGGACGGCATCGCCGTTTCGCGAAACGAGGACCGGAGCAGGACCATCGATCGTGACGGCCGCGATTGCGCCGGCCTCGCCATGGGTCTTCCTGTTTCCCTTCCGCCTCCCGGTCCCGCGGAAGCCAGCGGCGTCAGCAGCAACATAGAAAAAGGCCGGCGCCCATCGGGTCCGACCTGCGAATATTCGGAAAGGAAAGGGCGGAGCCGGAGCCCCGCCCGCGGCCGCTATCCAAGCGCGGCCATCTGGAGGTCGGCGGCCTGCCGGCTGACGGTCTGGCCGGGATTTTCCGGCTGACGCTCGTAGGGCTTCCAGCTCTCGCCGACAATGTGCTCGTAGGCAGCGACCGCGCCCTCGGCCGCCATGCGCAGGGCATGGGCCTGGATACCCATGTCGGCGGCGAACTCGCGCTTGCGTTGGGCGGCGCTGTCGAACCCGACCGGGCCGTCGCGATCCTCGTCGCGCATGTCGTTGGCGAGCCGGGCGGTCGCGTCCTTGGCCTCGGTGACGGCCTTGGAGTAGAACTGCCCAGCCCCGAAAGCGGACCCGACATGGGAACCGACGATCCGCTGGAGGTGGATCTGCATGGCCTTGTCGGAAAGGCCGTCAGAGAGGGCGTCGGCGCTTTCGATCAGGGTGCGCTCGTGGAAGTCCCGGATACCGTCGCTGTCGAGGACGGCGAGCCCGAAGCTTTCGGAGATGAGTGCGGCCTGGTTGGCATCCGGGCAGCACAGGCGCACCATTTCGAGGGTGGTACCTTTGCGGAGTTGGACGACGCGAGCCTTGGCCTTGGTGGAGCGGGTTGAACTGGACATGAAGCAATCCTTTCTAGCGATGCCCTTCGGGCGATCCGGCCCCGTGCCGGTCTTCCCTGCGGGTGCGGTCGAAAAGAACCGGCGGAAGCTGGACGCTTCAGGGTCCGGGGCCTGCCAGGCGAGCAAGGTTGGCTTGCGGACAAGCGGGGCTAACAGCCCTGCGCGGAACGCGGGCCGGCCTTGTCGAGATCGGCTGGCTCCGGCCGCATCGCGGCGCAAAGCGGCCTTGAAGGGGCCAGCCGCCGGTTCAGACCGCAGCAAACCCGCCGGGAAGACCGGCACGGGGATGGTTCCATGAGATTGGCTCGCGCGAGGAAGTGCGACAGATCAATCCGCTTCCGACGGCAGCACGGTTGGACAGCCGCCGCGCGGCTCTACCCGGATATTGCCCCCTGCCCGCACAGCCCCGCCACACAATCCCGGACAGGGCTGCCCTCCCGATCGTAGGTCAGGGCACGAGGAATCGCGCGTGGAGATGCACGGGGAAGAATCAGGCCGCACGGAGGCCCGCCATATCCGGCTCCGGATCGACCTCCGGCAGACCGTGGCGGCGACGGAAGGCGGCGATCGCCGCATCCTGGCGGGCGAGCTTGCGTGACAGCCCCTCGACCTCGCGGTGACGGGAGAAGGCCAGCTCCGACAGCGTGGCCTGGTAGAGCTGCTCGTCGGCATGGCTCCATGTCGACCTGGACTTCCGGTAGTTGCGTGATCTGGCGCGGAAAGTGGTCGTCAGGCGCTCCGCGCGCGCCGCGATCTGCCCTTCGATCAGGCGGAGATGGGCATGCGTCTCCCGGCGGGCAGCTTCCATGCGCGCCAGCATGGCGATGTGCTCTGCGATAGTCACGAGGTGGCCTCCCGCAATCGTCTAGGTGTGGACGTGAGGGATCTCGCCCAGGCATCGGGATACCAGTGCTGGATGGTCTCTTCGGCGCAACGTTTCTCGAAATCGGTGAAAAGATCGGGAAAGGCCTGCGCAACAGCCGCCCAGCAGCAATCCTCCTCGTAGAAGCCGTCGGCGTCTCTCAGAAGGGGGTGGATGTGGGCATTGCGGTCCGGGTCGAGACGGAACCCGCCGTGGCTCGGGGTCGAATGGCAGACGATGCCCTCGGCATAGCGCGTGGCATGATCCGATAGCCCCCAGGGGGTTGCTTCCCGAGCCGGGATGCTGCGACGGGCCAATCTACGCAATTGCCGCCGATGCTCTGCATTCTCCTCGACACGGGCACGGAACGCCGCCTTGCCGTCGAGCTGGCCGCCATGACCATAGAAGCTGGATTGCTTCCATTCGGAGATGGGCAGTGGCAGCTTCCAGGCATGGCCGAGATAGTGTTCGCCATTGTAGGCAGGGATCATCGCAAAGGCGTTCTCGCCAACCAGTGCCGCGAAGATGCCGTCACTCGTTCGCCCGTAATACACCTCCGGGAATCCGGAGCCGTTGTCGGTCGTTGCCTCGATATGAGGAGGCGCGTTCATGCCGCCCTCCCCTCGACGATATCGGCCGCCACGGTGTCGGCCGATACGGGCTCGAGCACTGCGTTCGGATACCTATGAGATTGCAGCCAGACCTTCGCGTCCTGGCGGCTGGCGGCAAGATAGACGAGTTCGGCGCCCTCGCCGGCGCGATCGAAGACCTGGACCGACCCCGGTGCAGGACGGGAGATCACCACGAACTTCAGGCCGCAATCGACCGAAAAGCTCTTGCGGCCGCGCAGCACGATGACGCCGCCGCTGCCATAATCGCCTTCATGCAGCGTGAAATGCGCGGGCGATGAATACTGCGCGGTCTGCCGGGCTGGCGTCTTGCGGATCAGGCGCCCGCCGCCATTGGCGCTCTGCCATGCCAAGAGTTTCTTGCGATGGCGCTCCGGCGGGCGCGGTGTGCCGTCGGAGTAGCGGACGATGGAACCGAGCGGGGCGAGATCGTAGATCAGTTGAGCGGACATAGTGGTCTCCAGTGCTCATGATGAAAACAGAACCGCCGCCGGCGCGATTGCCGGGGGCGGGATGGGTCGGGACGAGGTGGATTGGCAGCCTATTCGGCGGCGACGCGCCAGGCTTCGGTGTTTTCGACGGCATCGCCGTCATCGACCGGATGCTCGTGTGCAGAGGCCTCGGTCTGATCGCCGTCCAGCTCGTCGATATCCGGCGCAGCACCCTCGTCA
>Ga0164290_1002237_pt1 | contig 15452 bp, 18 predicted proteins | sample Micstemetagenome_FD_108782 | JGI IMG/M metagenome (GOLD analysis project Ga0164290, IMG submission 108782) | Contaminated culture microbial community from soil near Moab, Utah, USA - Microcoleus steenstrupii SON62 (Illumina Assembly) | ecosystem: Environmental > Terrestrial > Soil > Soil crust... | reverse complement strand
CATTGCCTTCGTTCTTTGTTACATAGATATCTCCATTCCAGCTAAAACATAAAGTATTATTGTCTGAGCGCGTTAAATGCCTTACCGGATGATCTTTAAAACTGGTAATCTGCTTCTCCTCTTTTCCATCGAGCGACATTTTAAAAATATTCTGTGCGCCTTTTTTCTCACTCAGGTAATACACATATGTATCATCACTGCTAAACAGCGGCTCTCTGTCTTCTCCCATAAAATTGCTCACCTGTGTGTAGGTATTGGCTTTCATATCGTACAACCAGATATCTCTGGTTAATGAGGATGTCTGGTGTTTGCGCCATGGGTCTTCGGTTCCTTTTCTGTCCTGATAAATAATACGGGTACCTGTACGGTTGTACTGGGCATGTTCCATACCGGTTGCAGATACCAAAACACTTCTTCCTCCATTCACAGGCACGGTATAGGTTTGCAGAAATAAATTGCCCCTCGGAAAACGCACATTCGTGTTCACCGTATGTCTGGCACTGCCAAACAATACGGTTGAATTGTCTGTTGAAAAATCGAAGGGATAATCATTGGCTGAATGATAAGTTAAGCGGGTGGCTTCTCCGCCACTGGCCGGCATTACAAACACATCGAAATTGCCATAACGGTCGCTGGCAAAAGCTATTTTCTTTCCATCCCTGCTCCATACAGGCTGGTAATCGTGTGCTTCATGTGTGGTGATGGCGGTGGCTACACCCCCATCTGCACTTACGGTATATAAATCGCCTTTATAGCTGAATACAATGGTGGTTCCATCAGGAGATATAGACGGATACCGCATCCATAAAGCATTGCTTTGGGCAAGGATGGGTTGTATGAACAAGAGGGCAAAACATAAATGGATGAACCGCTTCATATAACAGGTTTAGGTTGATACTTCTAAAGATATTGCATGATGGGGATGGATGAGATTAAATGTAAGGGTGGTTAAAAACGCTGTACTATTACCCTATTTACATACTACAATAAGGCATTTTATATCATCTATAATGCCCGCAAAACCCTGAAGAAGGAAATTTATTGTACAACATATGGTACAATCATTCAACTTTGCTATTTTTGCATCATGATAGCAACATATTCAGATTTCAGGCAAAAGCTGAAAGGATACCTTGATATGGTTTTCGAAAACCATACCCCCCTTCATGTAACCCGTACAAAAGGAGAAAATATTGTTGTGCTCTCTGAATCTGACTACGAAAGCCTGATGGAAACATTCTACCTCCTGAAATCACCCAAAAATGCAGAAAGACTGCTCCGCTCTGTAGAACAATACAATGAAGGCAAAGGGAAAGAACAGAAATTACTGGAGCCATGAAGATTGTGTTTATGGATGATGCATGGGAAGATTATCTGTTCTGGCAGCAAACAGACAAACTAATACTGAAGAAGAGCAATCAACTGATAAAAGAAATTATGCGCACGCCCTTTGAAGGAACGGGTAAGCCAGAGCCTTTGAAAGAAAATCTTGCCGGCTTCTGGTCCCGGCGCATTAACCTTGAACATAGGCTTGTATATAAAGTAGATGACAACTCCTTGTTTGTGATACAATGTAGATACCACTATTAAATGGTTGAGACCGTAGATTTATCAGGGATACAACAAATACTTCTTCCTCATTTCCTTATATGCACTCAACCCCGGCTCCCAGCTTTTACGGATTTCTTCTTCTGAAACGCCATTGATTACCTGCTGTCTGAACTCGCCCACACCAATCTGTATTTCTATTGAGTTCATTTCTTTGCTAAGTTTCTCAAAGAATTTCTCTTTGAAGGGATGTGCTTTATACAATTCAATGATCCAACTGATATTGATTTTTTTACTTTTTCTAAGTTTTTCTACATCATAATTACGAAGATCAAGCCCATAACATTCCTGGTCCATAAACAGCGGTGTTTCTGCCATGCCTTTGATGCTGGTGGGTGTATAGGAAAAAGAATAAATACCTTTTAGTTCCGGACTTCCCAATACAGTAAACGGATAATATGTACCACGGCCGTGGTTCAGGTACACCCCTTCAAACATACAGGTTGATGGATATAATAGGATGGCCTGTTGTGTATTCAGGTTGGGTGAAGGTTTTACAGGCAGTGTGTACGGCATTTCATGATCGTAATTGGCAACGGGTATAATGCGGAGATTGCATTTTGCTTTATTGGCCAGCCATCCTTCCCCATTGGCCATCTGCGCAAATTCGCCAACAGTGAGTCCGTGCGACATCGGCAACGGAAACATACCGATACTCGATTTGTATTTCATATCCAATACCGGACCATCCACCAGATAGGCATTCGGATTGGGGCGGTCGAGAATCAGCAGTTCCTTTCCATTTTCCACGCAGGCATCCATTAAACGAACCAGTGCATTGATATTGGTATAAAAGCGAACTCCTACATCCTGTATATCGTAGATCATGATATCTACATCTGCCAGGTCTTCTTTACTGGGTTTGTTTTTCTTTCCATAGAGTGATATGATCGGAATACCCGTTGCCATATCTTTTTCATCTGATACTTCTACCCCCGCACTGGCATTGCCACGAAAACCATGTTCAGGCCCGAATACTTTTACAATATTCACACCCAGTTTCTGCAGGCTGTCTACCAGATGAGTTTTACCAATGATAGTTGTAGGATTGGCCAGCATGGCTACCCGTTTGCCTTTTAATAATGGCAGGTATTTTTCAGTTTGGTCAGCACCTGTGAGAATAGGTTTGGCAGTTTTTTCATCCGCAGCAAATGATTGCAGACAACCAGTCATGAATAAGCAAACAAGTGGTAATATCCATTTCTTCATATATGGGCAATTGAGCGATAAATATAAGTACAATTATAAAGTAGGCTTAGGGCGAAGGATTTATTTTTAATAGCCACAGATTCACAGATTAGTTCGCTTAATCTGTGAATCTGTGGCTGCTCTTTTCTTAAATGGAACACAGATTTTCATGATTTTTATGATCTGTCATGATTAATCATAAAAATCATGAAAATCCGTGTTCCATTCTACTTGCTAAACAGTAAACATCCATCTTACATCAAACCTGTCTACAATTTCTACAAGTGGTTCGGTGCTGTTGGTTAACACTGTGGTATGTTTATAATCATAAAGCTGTTCTATATAACGCGTTCTCTCCTCATAGCTATTACAGGCAATCAATACAGCCATATAATTACCTACCCGTCTTCCTTCATTATACACCAGATCGGACCCCTGTATAACCAGTTTGGGAGAATATAATACCGCTCTGATGACAGGTTGTGCTGAACACCCTTCTATATTTTGAGTAAAAGCATCTATCACCAATTCGCCGCCGAAACAGGTATGATAAAGCATAAATGCTTCTCTGCAGTCGCCGCTGAATGTGAGAAAAATACCACTTCCTTTATATACTGTTGAAATACTCATTTGCCGCCTTTTAACTCATTCTCTTTTTTCCGGAACAATATCATGCGCTTTATCATTTCTTCAGGAAGTGATTGATCATTGGGAATTTGAATAGCTGCTTTACTTAGTTTATACCCTTGCAGTTCTTCCTGAAAGGCATCAAGAAATTCCTGACTAAAAGGATGCGATAAAGTGATATGCTTTGCAAAAGCCGCATAATAAATCAGGTATCCTTTGTATTTAAAACAGGGTATCTGGTAACTGATACACTCTTCCACATCAGGCACTACCGATTTAATCAGCTTCCTGATCTTTTGCATTCGTACTAAAGTATCGCCGCTGAAAGCTGCATGGTATTGGTCGATCGTCTGGTAATCTGTTTTAGCCATGGAGCTGTTTTTGGGGTTGATAGTAATACGATACAAAAAGGATGGCTCCCACAATTACAGGCATCATAATGAATGCAATGTTGCCATCTACTATAATATGACTAATCACCGCAAACAGGAGGTTGAAACTAAGACCTGCATAGGCCCACTCTCTCAGTTTGGCAGGCAGTTTTGTGATGGCAATAGCTGCTGCTCCTAACAGTTTGCAAATGATAAGTGTATAGGCAAAATAAGCGGGGTAACCCAGTGGTTTAGTGCCTGCATTAAAATATTCCGGCATAAACAGCACGGTCGACAATGGCATCAGCCCTTCCCATAAAACAATGATGATGGTGGCAATCCAGAAAATGATTTTGTTGCGTTTCATAATAAAATTAGATTTTAATCTTTGGTTTAGAATTTGGTATCTTAATCACTGCGCTTTTTCATTAAAGGCTCGCCCTCCGTTTTCTTTTTTGTCTTGACACCCTCCAAAGGCGGACAAGCAAAAAAGAAACCTGCCTGACGGCAGACAGGCAAAAAAAGTCAAGGCGTCAGCAATAATGAATATCGAATTTCCAACTCCCAACTTCGAAATTCAATGTTGGATATTTCTCTGTTCTTCTGTTTTACAGGACCAGGCATCTCAACGAGTCCTTTAGACATCCATTGCTTAACGCTTCTTTAATCCTCTCTGATTATTTATTGATGACGTATTGTACAAAATTGTTTAGAATAGCCTGCCAACCTTGTTGCTGTAGCTCTACCGGGTTTTCAGTTTCTGCATCAAATGTGCTGGTGATGGTAACAGTATTACCTGCTTCTTCAAAAAGGGTGGTGACCATTCTACCATCAGACATGGTGTAGGTGATTTCTTTGTGTAGCACTACTTTGTCATATACGCCACCAAAATCGAATCCGAAACTACCATCTCTGGCTTCCATTCTGTGTTTGAATGAACCGCCTTCACGCAGATCGTTTTCACTGGCAGGACAATGCCAGCTGGGATCAGCCGTGTTCCACTGCTTAATATCTTCAGGATTATTCCATGCATCCCATACTTTTTGAATGGGAGCTGCTACCGGTGCTGAAACTGTGATTTTTGTTTTTGTGTTCATTTTTATAAGTTTATTGTTTGATTGATGACACAAAGATGTAAAAGCAAAGTCAGAGATGTGTTGCATGAAAACGACAAGTTTAGGGGTGAATTATGACAATGACTACTTTTACATCAATACCTAATAACACCTGCCATGCGTATTTCTGTTTTTGTTCCGGAATATGGCGTCATTGAAGCCATTACTCCACCATTCAGGTCATTTCATACTGCCAATGAGTTTCTTACCGCTTTTGGGAAAGAGCCGGTATTTGAAGTGGAATATGTTGGACTGAACAAATATGTTACCGCCAACAATGGCGAGTACACCATAAAGACAGACCGGTTGCTGAAAGATGTTGAAAATACAGACCTGCTGATTATTCCTCCTACTTTTGGTGATACTTCAAGAGGAATAGAAGCCAATGCCGAAGCTATTCCCTCCTTCAAAGCATTACATCAGAAAGGAGCCAGTTTAGCCAGTCTTTGCATTGGTGCTTTTTTACTGGCAGAAACGGGTTTACTGAATGGTAAAAAATGTTCTACTCATTGGGCCTATATCAATGAGTTCAGGGAGAAATATCCGCAAATAGCGGTAGAAGATGGTGCCATCATTACAGAGTACGACAATATTTACAGCAGTGGCGGTGCCAGTAGCTTATGGAATCTGGTGCTGTACCTGATAGAAAAATTCTCAGACAAAGAAACAGCCGTACTGATCTCCAAATATTTTGCACTGGATATTGGTCGCGACAGCCAGGCCCAGTTTGCCATCTTCAGGGGACAGCGTAACCATACTGATACCGAGATTCAGCAAGTGCAGGACTTCATTGAAAAAAATTATGAAGAGAAAGTAACCATCGAACAATTGGCCACCATCATCAATACCGGACGCAGAACTTTTGAAAGAAGGTTCAAACAGGCCACCAATAATTCTCCCATTGAATATTTACAACGTGTACGAATTGAAGCTGCCAAAAAACATTTTGAGCACTCCCGCAAAAATGTGAATGAAGTAATGTATGATGTTGGTTATACTGATACAAAAGCCTTCCGTGATATTTTCAAGAAACTAACGGGGCTTACGCCGATTGAGTACAGGAATCGATTTGTAAAAACCACAACTGAGATATAAATGGAACACAGATTTTCATGATGATGATGATCTGTCATGATAAATCATAAGGATCATGAAAATCCGTGTTCCATTCATCGTCGATTTTTTGAAAACGTATTGATGGCAATAAAATAATTAAGCCACAGATTCACAGATTATTAAGTACTAATCTGTGAATCTGTGGCTTAATTCATTCTCACACAACATCAATTCTATTGATTAATATTTGTATCTTCAAAGAAAAAAAATATGCTTAGTAAAACAATGGCCGAGGCCTTAAACATACAGGTGCTGATGGAGGCCCAGAGTTCTCAGGCATACCTTGCCATGGGTAGCTGGGCAGAAATACAACCCGGATTAAAAGGTGTTACTTCTTTCTTTTTTAAACACAGTGAAGAAGAAAGAATACATATGCTCAAACTCATTCACTATATTAACGAAAGAGGCGGCTTTGCCATAGTACCGGAACTCAAACAACCCACCCTCACTTTCGTATCGCTCAAGCAGGCTTTTGAGGAACTGTTAAAACACGAACTCGCTGTAAGTGCCAGCATCAATGACCTCGTGGATCGTGCCTTAAGTGAAAAAGATTATGCTACCCATAATTTCTTACAATGGTATGTAATGGAACAAATGGAAGAAGAAAAACTGGCCCGAGACTGCAATGACAAACTGGAAATGGTGGGCGATGACCGTAGTGGATTGTATTTATTTGACAGGGATATTATGACGATGGATATGGAGAAATAATAGGAGGAAGAAACAAGAAAGAAAAATACAGAGGGATATTTTAGCCACAGATTCGCAGATTATTGCGCTTTGTTATTTGGTGGTATTGTAGAAAGTTGGTTACTTTTTTTACTAAAATCATTTAATATGCCATTACTGCCTTTGAAAAACAAATGGATCGGCATTTGCTGTATCGCTTTTGGTTTTTCATTTACAGGTCTGCAGCCTAAAGCTACGGATACGCTTCTTTTCACCAGTTCAAGAGATGGTAACTGGGAAGTATATACAATGGATGCCGATGGTAATAACCAACACAACCTCAGTAACCATGCTGGTGCAGATTATGGTCTTGGCTGGTCGCCCGATGGCAGCTATATTCTTTTCTATAGTAATCGCGATGGCAATGAAGATATATGGCGGATGAACGCAGATGGCAGTAATCCTGTTAATCTTACCAAACATCCTGCCGGTGAACGCGCCGCTGCCTGGTCGCCCGATGGAAAAGAAATTGCTTTTATTACCGACCGTGACGGAGCTGAAAGAGAACTCTATCTCATGAATGCCGATGGCAGTAACCCACGCAGACTTACCTACAACAAAGCATACATAGAATGTCCTGTCTGGTTGAAAGATGGATCAGGTATTGTATTTACCATGATGGTGAACGATAAAACAGACAGCACCACTGTAAGTAACGGCGACCTGCACCTCATTAGCAAGGATGGGAAAAACTTAAAAAGACTTACACATAAAAAAGGATTTGATTCAGGTGCCTGCTTCTCCCCCGATTTTAAGCGGATAGCATTTTATGGCCCAACAGAAACAAAATGGTATGATATCTTCCTGATGAATGCAGACGGAAGTAATATGATCAATCTCACCAATGATGCTACAGAAGATTATTCCCCTTCTTGGTCGCCTGATGGTGAGTGGGTTGCTTTTACTTCGGGCAGCAAGGGTAAATATGATGTGTGGCTGATGAACATCAACAGTAAAGAAAAGATTCAGCTAACCACTGCCCCAAAAAGAAATGAATCTCCCATATGGAAGCCTGTTAAATAATTTTTCCCCTGCGTAAACTCCGCGTTCTCTCGTTCTCTGCGGTGGAATTCCTCACGTCACCCTGACGAAGGAAGGGACCGCAGAGAACAAGAGGGCGTAGAGATTATCCGCAGAGCGTTAGGCTTCCAGTTCGAAGAGGCTTACTTTATCTAGTTTGTAATGATCGGGCAGTGTGCTGGTATCTTTTAATTCCACCAATCCGAGAAAACGGAAGCCGCTGTCCTGATAATGCTGAATGAGTTTCTGGTTCTCTCCTACAGTATCTAGCCGCACATATTTTTTTCCTTGCTCTTTTGCATACTGCTTTGCCCAATTCACAATTTCTTTTACTAAATGTCTGCCCCTGAATGCCGGCACTGTTGTGATGCGGTGAATATAAATAGATGGATCAGCATCTTTTTCCTCCCATATCTCCGGATCATTAAATGTGATGGCCCAGATACAGGCCAGTTCTCCATCAATCATTATTTTCCATTGACGGCCTTCTTCTATTTCCCTTATCACCATATTCCTGTCGAATTCGGGGAAGTGTACCCAGAATCTTTCTTTCATGTACTGGGCGGCCATTCTGTATAAACCGAAAATAGTATCAATATCTGCGAGGGTACTGTTCTGTATTTGCATGCCATAAAATTACAGTTCTCTTCATCGAATAATGCAACTGAATTGACAAACGGTTTTCTCCCGGATACAATTAACTTTATACAAACCTTATCACATGTCCACAATACTTCAGAATCATTATGTATTAGCCGTTCATGATCTTGATGTACAAGCTGCATTTCTTGAAAAACTGGGGTTTAGTGTTGTAGATCGTCCTGATGGGTGGGTATTTCTTCAAAAAGATAATTGTATGATGATGTTCGGTGAATGTAAAGACGCGACAGCTCCTGCCGAACTCGGCGATCATAGTTATTTTGCTTACCTGCGGGTTGATGATGTTGATGCTTATTACAATGAGATCAAGAAAAACAATGTTTCCACTTTTGATGAGCCTTCTACCAAGCCATGGATGATGCGAGAATTCGCGTTACGTCTTCCTGAGGGGCACCGGTTAACTATTGGGCAGTGGATGGGAAGTCAATAAAAATGATTAGCCACAGATTCACATCCGCCTGAGGCGGATGTGAATCTGTGGCTAACTTATACTACACGATTTCTATGATTGAAGTTGTAAGATACATTCCTGCAGCGCCTCTTTCCAGTCACGAATCACAATTCCATAAGCTGTGCTTATTTTACTTGTATCCATTACCGAATAAGCAGGTCGTTTGGCAGGAGTAGGATATTCAGCAGTAGTTATTCCATTCACCATACAGGAGGGTGAAGCCTGTTGAGCAATTTCTCTGGCAAAATCGCTCCAGTTGGTAACTCCGGCATTGCTGTAATGAAATATGCCGTACTGTTTATTTCCTTTTTCTAATTGCTCAATGATCTGCAAGATTGCCGTAGCTAGGTCGCGCGCGTAGGTTGGCGAACCCACCTGATCGGCCACTACATTCAACGTATCGCGCTCTTTCATCAGACGCAACATCGTTTTTACAAAATTATTTCCGTGCGAACTGTACACCCAGGATGTTCTGATAATAATTGTAGCCGGGTTATTATTCAAAGCCAACTGCTCTCCCACCTGTTTACTATACCCATAATAATTTACAGGCTCTGTTGTTTCATCAGTAGTATAGGGTTTTGTTCCCTTGCCGTTAAATACATAATCAGTAGAAATGCTAATGAGTGTTGCGCCCTGTTTCCTGCAGGCATCTGCCATAGCTCCGGGCGCCACTGCATTTACCTGATAGGCCAATGCCTGTTCTGTTTCTGCTTTATCTACAGCCGTATATGCTGCGCAGTTAATAAAATAGGCTGGCCGGTATTGCTCTATACATTTTTGTATGGACTGACTATCGGAAAGATCAAGATCAGTTCTGTCTAAAAAAACAAAATCGAATTGCTGATACCCATCAGCCAGTTGCGTGAGTTCCCAACCCAACTGTCCCTGTTTACCTGTAACGAGAATGAGTGGCTTTGACATATGATCAGTTAAACTCTTTGGGTTGTTTAGACCATTCTTCTTTGGGCAATGATTTAAAATAGTCGTAGGTTTTTTTCAATCCTTCCGCTCTATCTACAGTGGGTTCCCAACCCAGTATTTCTCTTGCTTTGGTAATATCGGGCCGGCGTTGTTTCGGATCATCCACCGGCAATGGTTTATGAATAATTTTTACCGAAGATCCGGTCAGCTTCAACACTTCTTCTGCAAAAGCGAGTAAGGTAATTTCATTGGGTTTCCGATGTTTACCGGCAATGCATAATCGCTCATCAATAACCTGTAAATACCTTCTACCAGATCGTCTACATAACAAAATGAACGGGTTTGACTACCATCTCCAAATACAGTTAAATCTTCGCCACGCAACGCCTGCCCAATAAATGCCGGCAGGGCTCTCCCATCATTCAAACGCATACGCGGACCATATGTATTGAATATGCGGATGATTCTTGTTTCTACACCATGATAGGTATGATAAGCCATGGTGATGGATTCCATAAAACGCTTGGCTTCATCATACACTCCTCTCGGACCAACCGGATTTACATTACCCCAGTACTCTTCTGTTTGTGGATGTACGAGCGGATCGCCATATACTTCGCTTGTTGATGCCACCAGTATCCTTGCTTTTTTCTCTCTTGCCAGTCCGAGGCAATTATGTGTACCCAATGCGCCCACTTTAAGGGTTTGTATGGGAATTTTTAAATAATCAATCGGACTGGCCGGTGAAGCAAAATGCAGGATATAATCCAGGTGTCCGGGTACATGAATAAATTTAGTAACGTCGTGATGAAAGAATTCAAAATCGGGCAGGTTCATCAGGTGTTCGATATTTTTCATATCGCCTGTAATGAGGTTATCCATTCCAATTACATGATACCCTTCACGGATAAAACGATCGGAAAGATGAGAACCGAGAAATCCGGCAGCACCAGTAATGAGTATTCTTTTCTTTGACATAATTTGTTTTTTTGGAGTCAATGGCATATAGCTCATGGACCATGGTCTATCGTCTATAGACTACTTTCTTCCTACGCTTTCATAATGATAGCCCATATCTGCCATCTGTTTTACATCGAAGAGATTTCGTCCGTCAAAAATGGCTTTGTGTTTCATGCGGGTTTCAATAGCTTCGAAATCTGGAGTGCGGAATTCGCTCCACTCAGTCGCAATAATTAATGCATCTGCATCTGTCAATGCATCGTATTGATTATCGGCATATGCTATCTGGTCGCCCAATACCTGTTTTACATTGTTCATGGCTTCCGGATCAAATGCAGTAACCGTTGCGCCCTTCTCCAATAACCTGCTGATCATTTCCAATGATGGTGCTTCTCTTATATCGTCTGTATTAGGTTTAAAAGCAAGTCCCCATACTGCCAGGTTTTTGCCATTAAGATCATTGTTGAAATAACGCGCAATTTTTTCTACCATATGCAGTTTTTGCGCCCGGTTAACTTCTTCTACTGATTTCAGTATTTTAAAATCATACCCTATCTCTTCTGCTGAACGAATTAATGCCTGTACATCTTTTGGGAAACAGCTTCCTCCATATCCTATTCCCGGAAATAAAAATCGTTTTCCGATTCGATCATCACTTCCAATTCCCCGGCGAACCATATCAACATCAGCGCCCATTCTTTCACAGAGCTGGGCTATTTCGTTCATAAAAGAAATCTTGGTGGCGAGAAATGAATTGGCAGCATACTTGGTTAATTCTGCTGAACGCTCATCCATATAAATAATCGGGTTACCCTGACGAACAAATGGAGCGAAGAGATCGCCCATGATTTTTCTTGCTCTTTCCGAATCTGTTCCCACCACTACCCTGTCGGGTTTCATAAAATCATCCACTGCCACACCTTCGCGTAGAAATTCCGGGTTACTCACTACATCAAACTCACCTTTATAATTAGCAGCAATGGCCTGTTTTACTTTATCTGCAGTACCTACGGGTACGGTACTTTTATCAACAATTACTTTGTAGCCGGTTAAAATTTTTCCCAGTTGCTCCGCTACTCCCAATACATATTTAAGATCGGCGGCTCCGTCGGCTCCCGGTGGTGTAGGTAATGCAAGAAATACAATCTCTGCTTCATTGATACCCGATGCCAGATCGGTTGTGAATTTCAAACGTCCTTCCTTGAGGTTTCGCAGGAATATTTTTTCCAGCCCGGGTTCATAAATGGTAATCTCCCCTTTTGTTAACCGTTCTACTTTCGACTGATCAATATCTACACAAAATACTTTATTGCCTGTTTCAGCAAAACAGGTTCCTGTTACCAGGCCAACATATCCGGTTCCAACAACTGCAATCTTCATACCTTATCTGTTTACAAAATTTAAAACCTCCTGTGTAATATACTCTAATTGTTCTTTGTCCATTTCGGTATGCACCGGCAAAGAAATAACCCTTTCTGTTAACCAGTCTGTGGTTGCCAGCTCATAAGTAGGCAAGTGAAAATTTTTAAACATGTCCTGCTTATGACCCGGAACAGGGTAATAAATCATGGATGGAATTTTATGTTCACTCAAATTTGCTACCAATGCATCCCTGTCTACCCCATTTAACAGCATCGTATACTGGTGGTATACATGTGTACTATATGGGGCTACATAAGGTGTGCTGATTTTTTCATTCCCCGCAAATGCATTATTGTAATAAGCGGCTACCGATTGCCGTGCTGCATTGTATTCATCCAGTTTTTTTAGTTTGATATTGAGGATGGCAGCCTGTATGCTGTCGAGCCTCGAATTACATCCTACTACTTCATGGTAATATCTTTTCTGCTGACCATGATTGGCTACCATTTTCAATTGCTGTGCCAGTGCATCATCATTTGTAAAAATGGCTCCTCCGTCTCCATAAGCTCCCAGGTTTTTACTCGGATAAAATGATGTGGCTCCGATAGTTCCGATGGTTCCTGTTTTTTTTACTGTTCCATCCGAAAAAGTATAATCACACCCAATGGCCTGTGCATTGTCTTCAATTACAAAGAGGTTATGTTCTTTTGCAATCTGCATAATCGCTTCCATGGGAGCAGCATGACCGTATAAATGTACCGGAACAATGGCTTTTGTTTTTGGGGTGATGGCTTTACGCAAAGCTTCGGGATCCATGCAAAAAGTTTTGGGATCCACTTCCACAAATACAGGGGTGAGTTTCAATAAAGCTACTACCTCTGTGGTAGCGATATAAGTGAAAGAAGGTGTAATCACTTCATCACCGGGTTGCAGGCCCAAAGCCATCATGGCTATCTGTAAGGCATCGGTGCCATTGGCACAGGGAATGGTATGTTTTACCCCCAGGTATTCATTCAGTCCCTGAGCAAAATCCTGTACCGCTTTTCCATTAATATAGGCCGCAGCATCTAATACTTCCTGTATTGCAGCATCTACTGCCGGCTTAATCTTTTCATACTGGCGCCTCGTGTCTACCATCTGTATGGGTCTCATACTTATTAACCTTTAGGCTGCGAAATTACTGCAAAAAAGCTCATTTTATTATCCCGGCAATCAATCAATGAATTGGTTTACAAGAAGTTTAAGTTGTTATTTTGTGGTAATAAAATACTGCCATTGCGTTTACTGTACCGAATATTCGTCTGGATTTACCCCAAAGCCGCATGGTTATTGTCTTTTTATAACCCAAAGGCTAAACTTTGGGTAAATGGAAGGAAACAACAGTTTCGCAAACTCTCCATGATTTTTCATACCAACCAGCAACCTGTGGTATGGATGCATTGTTCTTCATTAGGCGAATTTGAACAGGGCAAACCTGTTCTGGAATCCATACGGCAGCAATACCCACAGTATTTTATCCTGGTCAGTTTTTTTTCACCTTCGGGCTATGAGATCAGAAAACATGATACAGTGGCCGATTATGTTTGTTACCTGCCCATGGACCGCCCCTATAATGCCAGCCGTTTTTTAAATATTGTTCAGCCATCGCTGGTATTTTTTGTGAAGTATGAATTCTGGTTTTATTACCTCGATGAAATCAGGCAAAGGAATATTCCGTTACTGCTTGTGTCGGGTATTTTCAGACCTGATCAAGCTTTTTTTAAATGGTATGGAAAATTTTATCGCGGCATGCTCCAGAAATTTTCACACCTGTTTTTACAAAACAAAGAATCGTATGCGCTGCTGCAACAGCTTGAACTATCACAGGATTATTCCGTTGCGGGCGATACACGTTTTGACCGCGTATTACAAATTGCCGGAAGGTTTGAACCGCTTCCGCTGATTGCCTCTTTCTGTAACAGTCATCCGGTGATTGTTGCGGGAAGTACCTGGACTGATGATGATGAAGCACTGGATCATTTTGCAAATACGTATACTGATATTCGCTTTATCATTGCACCGCATGATATTGATGAAGACCGACTGAAAGAGTGTGAGCATCTTTATCAGCATAGCATCAGCTATTCAGCTTTGGTGGCACAACCTGATGCAGCCATGAACAAAAATGTACTCATCATGGATAATATGGGTATGCTGAGTAAACTGTATCATTATGCCACGATAGCTTATATAGGTGGTGGTTTTGGAGACGACGGCATTCATAATACACTTGAAGCTGCTGTATTTGGCAAGCCTGTTGTGTTCGGACCAGTTTATGATAAATACAAGGAAGCCATTGATCTTGTGGACACAGGTGCAGCTTTTAGTATAGAAGATGCTTTGGAGCTGGAAGAACAATTGAAAGAATTATTATACAATCAAACCCTGTTAAAACAATCAGGAACGATTGCAGGAGATTATGTAAGGGAACAGGCAGGTGCAACAGCAATGATACTCCACTATATTCAGGCAAACCGTCTTCTTACCAACTGATCGAATAATTTGGCAGTTTCGCACTGATCGCCCCAACCGAGTTTTACTTTCAGTTCTCTTTCAATCCAGTATTGTGCTTCAGGATAAATGGTAAATCCATTAATGGTTTTCATACTTCTCTCATACATACTCTCATCGCCACGGAACAACTCATTTACAAAAAGATAGCGATCGTTGATGCCTACTGCTTTCTTTAAATCGCGCACCGGTGCGCTTTGTAATACAGTTGCTACTTCTACCCTTTCTTCTTTTAACCTCTCATTTAATTCGGGGTGTTCATGTTGTGCCACCAGTAGTTCATTCAATTCATACACTTCTTTCTGAACCTGTATGGGTTGGTGTACCATGGTAGGAATTTCAACAGGTATATTCATCATCCACGGAATAGCTTCCTCCAGTTTTTCTGTTGGGGTGGCTTCCGGAGCAGGTTCAGGTTCAACCAGGGTTGTTATAGCAGGTGTATATTCTTTTTCAGCTTCGGCTTCATGTGGGGTAACATGACCATTAGCAAAAGAAGAGGGCATGGTAACAGAAACCTTGCTTTTTATAGGTGAGGGTTGCTGTTGCAGTGCCGTTTGTAATTCGGCCAGCAATAGGCGTGTATTGACCAGCAGTTTGGCTGGATCAGCTTCCTGCTCAAACTGTTCTTTCAGTTTATTGATTAACGTGCCTACTCTTTCCATAGTATGTAATACATTTGGGGGCTTACTAAATAAGGGGCAGGGTTGTTTAAAGTTACTAACGTTTTATTTAATAATTTATTTCATTCATGTTCATTGAGCCAAATTT
>Ga0164290_1002236_pt1 | contig 15455 bp, 13 predicted proteins | sample Micstemetagenome_FD_108782 | JGI IMG/M metagenome (GOLD analysis project Ga0164290, IMG submission 108782) | Contaminated culture microbial community from soil near Moab, Utah, USA - Microcoleus steenstrupii SON62 (Illumina Assembly) | ecosystem: Environmental > Terrestrial > Soil > Soil crust... | reverse complement strand
TTCACGTACATCATCACCACGAGGCGGATCACCTCGGGCGAGCTGTCGAAGTAGCGGAACGGGTTGGTGGAGCGGGCCATAAGCCGCGATCGGGCTAGTGACCGCCCTGATTGCCTTTGAGAGGCGTGGTGGTTTGCCGACCTGAGACTCGGCCTCTCGAACAACATCTGATTTCGCTGCTACGGCGGGTAACAGGGAAACTCCACCAGATGCGGTCCGGGCAGAGACTGGGCCGCCGAAGGCGGCCGAACGCCTGCTCCGACGGGGCCGGAACAGCGGGCAGTACGGGAGTTTGGCGGCGAATAGCCCCGACGTTCCGGGCCCTTACGGGGCCGGGGTCAGATCAGAGGACTGTTCCGGGGGTGCGTGGCGGAGAGGGTGGGATTCGAACCCACGGTGCCCGCAAAGGCACGCCGCATTTCGAGTGCGGTACATTCGACCACTCTGCCACCTCTCCGCGGGGCCGTAGGACGCTTGGTCGAGCGAGCGGCTTCTCTAATGGGGACCGGGCCGCGCCGCAAGCGGGCGGTTGAGAAATCGCATCAGCGCTGAGCCGGGAGGGGAAGGCCGAGGGTCTCGCCGGTGGTGAGATCGCCGTCGACGACGCGGAACAGTTCAGCCGGGCGGCCGCCCGTGGCGGCGGAGAGACGGCCGGTCGGCTGGACAAGGCCGGTGCGTTCGACCCCGCGACGAAAATTCTGCTTGTGCAGGGGCAGGCCCGCGACGGCCTCGGCCGCCGCCTGAAGCTCGGACAGGGTGAACTCCGCCGGCATCAGGTCGAAAAGCACCGGCCGGTATTTCAGCTTGCTTCGCAAGCGGCCGAGCCCGGTGGCGAGGATGCGCCGGTGATCGGAGGCCATGGGTCGGCCGGGCGCCGCGGTCGCCGCGAGGCGATCCTGATCCCGCGCGGCTTCGGCGACGAGCCCCGCCTCATAGAGAAGTTCATAGCGATCGAGCACGCGGCCTTCGTGCCAGCGCTGGGCGCCGGTGGTGGCGAACAGGATCTCGATCCGGGTCAGCCGCCGGGGGTCGCCCGCGGCCCAGGCCGTCAGGTCGGCTATCAGGCGCGCGACGCAGGCCGCCGCGCCGTCGCGACGGTCCTCCCACGGGAAGAAATCCAGCACCGGGGTCCAGCGCGCCTCGGCGAGGGGGGCGTCGGCCGCGTCGGCGGTCAGGGCCAGGTAGCCGACCGACACCTCCCGGCGGCGTTCAGGGCCCGGCGTGGCCCGCGGACTGCCGCGGCCGAGATCGCCGAAGGTGTAGAGCTGTTCCACGAAGCCGAGACGGAAGCCGGTCTGGGCGGTGACGAAGTCCCGCAACGCCAGTTCGAAGGTGCGGTCGCGGGCCGGGTCGAAGGGTCCGAACGGCAGGGCGGCCGCGCCGGCGTCGTCGCCGGGCGTGGTCAGGACGCAGGCCTTGCGGTCGCGCAAGGCGATGACCACCGCCGAGAGGCCGATCCGGACGCCCTGTTCAGCCGGCGGCGCCATCGGCTATTCCGTGTGCCAGGCGTCGGCGGCCGGGACCAGGCCGACGGCCTCTGCAAGCACGCGATATCGCTCAAGATAGCGCTGCTGGGCCACAGGGGCGGGCAGCGGATCAATGAGAAGATCATAGCCGGTCGGCGGCGCCCCGAATAACGACAGGGATTCCTTCCTGTTGAAACCGGCGAGCTGGGTGGCCTCGAAGAAGGCGCAGGCGCGGTCGGCCTTCTTGATCAGGGTCTTGATCTCGACCGGGTTCTTCGGGGGCAGGCCGAAGCGGACGTGGATGGCGCCTTCCAGCCGGGCCTCGAAGGCCTTGTAGTTGACCCCGAGCGCCGCCTTGAAGGGGGAGATCATGTCCCCGATGACGTACTCCGACGCATCGTGCAGCAGGGCTGCGAGGCGCCATTTCGGCTCAAGGCCCGGCTTGATGTGCGCGGCGATCTCCTCGACGACGCAGGAGTGCTGGGCCACCGAAAAGGCGTGTTCGCCGACGGTCTGGCCGTTCCAGCGCGCGACCCGGGCGAGGCCGTGGGCGATGTCCTCGATCTCGATGTCGAACGGGGACGGGTCGAGCAGGTCGAGGCGGCGGCCGGACAGCATGCGCTGCCAGGCGCGGGGTTCTTTCGCGGATAGGCGGGGCGTGACGGCCAAGGAGACTTCCTGCTTGCTGGGCAGGGTTGGTGACGCATCGGGCGGCCGCGATCAAGGCCGGACCCGCTCCGGCGGGATGCTTATTCCCCGGCGTTAAGCGTCACCAGGTCCTTGGCGTCCTCGAAGGCGCGCTCCCTGTTCCGGTCGCGAGAGCGAACGGTGGCGACCACGAGCGGACCGCCCGCCGGACCCCGGGCCTCGTAACCGACCACCCGCCAACCGGATTCAGCGGCCCGGTTGTCTGTCAGGATCCAGCTTGCCCGGGTGGCGTCGCCGCCCCGGTTGGCGCGGATTTCCGCCGCGTCGCCCTGGGCGTTGATGCTCACGCTGTCGCCGTCGCCGCCGGAGCCGGACACACGGGCCGAGCCGTCGCTGTCGTCGGCGTTGATCTGGAAGCCGCCGATGCGGACGCTGGCCTTGTCGCCCCGGGTCTCGATCCGCATGCCGGGCAGGCGGACCGTTGCGTCGTCGCCCTGGGCGTCGACGGCCAGTCCGGGGGCCCGGACCGAGGCCCGATCGCCCGGGGCGGCGGCCTGGTCTGCGGCCCGTTCGGCTATGGCGGCGGCGCCTTCGGCCGCAGCCGCCGCGCGCTCGGCCGTCGCCGCCTCGGCTTCGGCGGCGTCGGCGGCGGCGCCGAGGGCGTCGACAGCGCGTGGCAGCGCGGCGGACAGTCGCTGCTCGAAAGCCTTCAGCACATTGGCGGGCGTTTCACCGTCCAGCGCCACCAGATGCAAGGTGACCTCGGCGCCCCTGGGTCCGACATAGGTGCAGACCGTCCCGCCAGCGGACGCGGAACCCTTGCGGGTCAGCGACCCCATCGTCTGCGGGCATTGCAGACTTTCCACGACCTTGAGCACGCCCCTGGCGCTGTTGTCCTCGGTACGGGTCGAGGAGATGCGGACGCCATCGCCACAGGCCGCAAGAGCGGCGAAGGCGCAGACTGCCGGGATCAGAAAGGGACGTGGAGTCATCACGGTGTGTGGTCCTGGTACGGCTCTATCCTGCGCGCACCCGATTCATTTGCCAGTGAAATTGCGTTAAGGCGGATGTCCAAACCTGATCGCCGGTGTGTTCAGCCGCCCGGCCTCGCTCCGTCGCGACGGCCCAGGAAGGCCAGCCGTTCGAACAGGTGGACGTCCTGTTCGTTCTTCAGAAGCGCGCCGTGCAGCGGCGGAATCAGCCGGTTCGGCGAAGTCTCGCGCAGGGTCGCGGGATCGACGTCGTCGACCATCAGCAGTTTGAGCCAGTCCAGCAACTCGGATGTCGAGGGCTTCTTCTTGAGGCCCGGCGTGTCGCGGATTTCGTAGAAGGTTTTCAGCGCTTCCGACACCAGCCGCGGCTTGATGCCCGGGAAGTGGACGTCGACGATGGCCTTCATCGTCTCCGTGTCGGGGAAGCGGATGTAGTGGAAGAAGCAGCGGCGCAGAAAGGCGTCCGGCAGTTCCTTCTCGTTGTTGGAGGTGATGATGACGATCGGCCGGACCTCGGCGCGGATCGTCTCGTCCGTCTCCTGGACGTAGAATTCCATGCGATCGAGTTCCTGCAACAGATCGTTGGGGAATTCGATGTCGGCCTTGTCGATCTCGTCGATCAGCAGGACGGGCCGGGCCGGCGCGGTGAAGGCCTCCCACAGCTTGCCGGGCCTGAGATAGTTGCGCACGTCATGGACGCGGGCCTCGCCCAGCTGGCTGTCGCGCAGGCGGCTGACGGCGTCGTATTCGTAGAGGCCGTTGTGAGCCTTGGTCGTCGACTTGATGTGCCAGGTGATCAATGTCGCACTCATCGCCCGGGCGATCTCATAGGCCAGTACGGTCTTGCCGGTGCCAGGCTCGCCCTTGATCAGGAGCGGACGTTCGAGCGCGACCGCAGCGTTGACGGCGATCTTCAGATCGTCGGTGGCGATGTAGTTGGACGTGCCTTCGAAGCGGTCAGTCTGGCGGGGCATGGCGGTTCCGGGCTATGGTCGGCTTCCGGTTAGCGAAGGCCAGCCGGGTTAACAACGATCATGTGGACGACAGGCGCCGCCGCCTGCTCCTGGTCATCGCCAGCCGGGCCGACGTCGACTGGCGACTGTGCGCAATTCGGCCAGGAAATCTTCATGGCTCTCGCCTGTCGTCGCCGGCGCATGGGCCGAGAGGGCCTCCGCCTCCGCGATCAACGCCTCGACCTCGGCGGTGACGCCGGCGCCGTAGCGGACCAGACCCTTCGCCCGCGCGCGCAACAGCACCACCGCGGCCTCGGGGTAGCGCGTGGACAGCCTCGCCGCCCATAGAAGACCGTCGTCGACCAAGGCTGACAGGCTCGCCCGTCGGGCGAGGATCATCTCCGCGGCCTCACGATGGGCGGGCCAGTCCATGAGGAAGGCCAGGCCCTTCGCCGGGTCGGGAAAGTCGGCCGCGATGGCGAAAGCCCTGTCGAGGGCGACGACGTCCTCGAAGTCCGCCAAGGGCACGAGAATGGTCCTGAGAACCTCGGCCGAGAGGGTGCGGCCGAACAGCGTCCAGCGCGCTTCGCCGGCCAGGGCTGTCCGGCCTTCCGCGTCCAGAACCGCGATCTCGGCGGCCAGCCATGCGGGGGAGGGCGGCTCGGGCTCCGCGCGCGCCCGGCCCCACCGACTGGCGGGGGCGGGCTCGGTCTGCGTCAGGTCCAGAGCCGCACGGGCTTCGGAGGCCCGTCCGGCGGCGGCGAGCCGACGGGCGATCTCGGCGCCGATCTCGGGCTTGCGACGATCCGCGTCGGGCACGGTGAGAATCCAGGCGTCCAGATCGCCGGCCCGGTCGGCCAGTTTGCGGACCACGAGCGCCAGACGGCCGGACGGCGCCGGACGGTCGCGGATCAGGTCAGAGAGCAGCCGCCGCGCCAGCGACGGGCTGAACGAGGCGGCGCCTCGCCCGACCCACGCCCCCCATTCCGACAGACGGGTCGACAGGGCTTCGAGCAGGATGGGGCCCGCGACCTCAGGCCCCGCCAGCGACGCCAGCGCACCGAGGTCGGCGGCGGCGCCGTCAAAGACGAGGTTCAACTCGCCCTTGGGGTCCTTCACGCGGGTGTCGAGTGCGGGATAGAGGTCGAACCAGGCCACGAGCCGGTCCAGCGCAAGGCGGGCGTCCATGGGGGCGAGACGGTCAACGATCATGTGACGGAGGGTCGTCAGGTCCGAGATCAGGTCGGGGCGCTTTCGCCAGGATATCCTGGCCCGGCTGGTTGCGAGGGTGTTCAGTCTCTTGTCCAGCTCAAGGGCGAGATCGGGCGCGCCGACCGCGGCGGCCAGCTCCATACGCAGGCGCCGCTTCTGGTCCGCATCCGCGATCTCGATCAGCAGCGCGGCCAGTCGCTCGGCGCCGAGAGTCGCCAGATTGGCCTCGGACAGCGTCTTCTTCGCAGCTCCAGGGCGCCTGGCCATCAGACGTCTGGCTTCAGGCCGCAAACGGGTTTCGGAGCGCCGCGCGCGAAACCCATCGGGCGCGAACCCCTCAGCCTGCCCGCCGGATCAGTTCATCCGCCAGCTCGGCCGTCAGATATCCGTCGGCCAGCCGGCCGTTGGCGATCTGCCAGCGGCGAAGGGCGGCGCGGGTGTTGGCGCCGATGACGCCGTCGACGCCCTGGGTGTCGAAGCCGAGCCGGGTGAGGGCGTTCTGGGCGCCGATGCGACGGTCCCGGGAGAGGGGCGCGTCGTCAGGCCATGCGGCGACCAGGCCGGGTCTGCCGGCGATGCCGTCGGCGGTCAGCCCGATCGCGAGGGCATAGGAGACGGAGTTGTTGTAGCGGCGGATCACATAGTGGTTCGGCAGGGCCAGGAAGGCAGGTCCGCGCGCCCCCTGGGGCAGGAGGATGGCCGCATCTTCCTGCGCCTCGGCCGCGTTGGGGGCGCCCCCCCGGGCGAGGGTCACGCCGCGTTGCGACCAGTAGCGCCAGTCGTGGCGCGGGCCTTCGGCCTCGGCGTAGTCGAAGCCGGCGGGCAGGACGACCTCATACCCCCAGCTCTGACCGCGCTTCCAGCCCGCCTCGGCCAGCAGATTGGCGGCCGAGGCCAGGGAGTCGGCGTCCGAGCCCCAGATGTCGACCTTGCCGTCGCCGGTCTGGTCGACGCCGAGGCGCAGATAGTTGTCGGGCATGAACTGGGTCTGGCCCATGGCCCCCGCCCAGCTGCCCTTCAGACCGGCGCGCTCGCGGCGGCCGTCGAGGACGATGTCCAGCGCGTCCTTCAGCTGGGCCTCGGCCCAGTCGCGGCGGCGGCCCTCATAGGCGAGGGTCGCGAGCGAGCGGATGACGTCATAGTCGCCCTGGATTGCGCCGAAGCTGCTTTCATTGCCCCAGATCGAGACGAGGATTTCGGCGGGGACGCCGAACCGCTGGGTCACCTCCCACGGCACGCGATCGGTTCGGGCGCGGCCCTGCGCGATCCGGGTCGCCGATGCGGCGGACTGGACATAGGCGCCCGCGGGCCGGCTGAACTCGGGCTGGTTGCGGTCAAGCCGGATGACGGAGGCGTCGGGCGTGAGGCCGGCGAGTTCGCGCTCGTAGCCGGCGCGACGGGCGCCGCCGTGGCGGCTGAGGAAGCCCTGTTTCCAGCCCTCGAACCCGGCCTGGTCGACGGTCACCGGCGGAGGCGCTGCGGGGGCGGCCGGCGTCGGCGTGACGGACGGACTGCCGGTCGCATCCGGGCTGCGGTCCGGTGTCGGCGCGACCGGCGGCGGCTCCGGCAGCATGGGGGCGCAGGCGGCGACCGAGGCGATGAGGATGAGGCGAAGGCTGATGCGCATGGCGATAGCTTTAGAGTCCCCGACGGCCGCCCCGTCATAACAAGTGCGCGAGGGACAAGCATTGCCGCAAACGCACGGCCAAAGCGAGGCCGACGGGGACCTTCGTGGTCCACGGGTCGCGCCCCCCGTATGTGCCGTGCGCGTCAGGTCAAGTCAGGCCGGGCAACGCAGGACGGTCGTATGATGGCCCGATGACAGGGCTTTTGGGGACAGGTCATGGGAACTCTGACAGGGACGAAGCGCCGGCCGGGACGATGGATGGGCTTGAGTCTGATGGCGCTCGCGTCTTCGGGCGTCTTCGGGGCGGCGCAGGCGGACAGCATCACCCGCTACCAGATCGAAACCCTGAGGCGCCTGGAAGATCGGTGGAGCAACCGCACCGGGTCCCAGCGGGCCTGGGATCTGGGCACCGCCACGGGGCAGAATTGGCGGAACGGATCATTCACGTCGGATCAGTCGAGATATGTGACGGTCCTGGCCGCCTGCGATTCGGACTGCAGCAGCATCGAACTGCGGGTGCAGGACTATCGGGGCGTGGACGTAAATACGGCGGCCGGCGGGACCGGAACAAGCGAGCTGGGCTTCAACGCCGAGGCCGGACAGACCTACAAATTCTGGACGCGCGCCGTCGATTGCCGGGAGTCCTACTGCTGGCTCGCCACCTCGGTTATCTGGTGAACAGGGGCGGTCGATCGGTCTTCAGAGCTTGCTGAACGCCACGCCGCGCCAGCCCCAGCCGGCCTTCAGCGCGGCCGCGACAAGCGGTTTCTTGATCTCGTCGGTGTCGAATTTGTAGCTGTAGACCTCGCCCCAGGAGAGGTCCTCCCGGAAGGCGTAGACCGCCTCGAAACTCTTCTCCCAGGACTGCCCCCGGAAGCCCTCGGCGGTGGCGGAGAGGACGGGGACGCCGGCGCGCCATTCCACCTCCCACGACTGATCCACGGCGCGGACCTCGCCCTTGGCTTCGTCAAATTTCATCAGCACCTTGAAGACCCGCTGGATGCCCGCCTTGGCGAAGATCTCGTACCATTGCGCCTCGACGATCCGCCATTCGGCCACCATGTCGACCCCTTCGGCTGCGCCGTCGCGGACCGTGAAGGGAGCGGTGTCGCGATTGACGCCGAGGAGATGGTCGCGGAGCTCGGCGACAGGGAGGCGCGGCACGCCCGTAGGGGCGGCCGTGCTGCCCGTCATCCAGTCGAACAGTCCCATGGGCGTGGTTCCTCGCGTCCGTGCGGCGCAGCTTCGGACTTGCACGATGCGGGGCTTCGTTACAATCGGGGCGCATTGCGCATCGCCGAACCATCAGGCGGATTGAGGCCTGTCCATCTGGTTGACGAACCGGGGAAGCCTCTCTATACGCACCGCTCCGCCGCAGGTCCGTCCCGCGGCTTTTCTGTTTTGCTTTGCCCCAGGACGACGACCATGAAGGTCCGCAGCTCGCTCAAGTCGCTCAAGACCCGCCACCGCGACTGCAAGGTCGTGCGCCGCAAGGGCGTCGTGTACGTCATCAACAAGACCGACCCGCGCTTCAAGGCGAAGCAGGGCTAAGGACGGTCTTCCGCGCCACAGCGCGGTGCGAAAGTTTCAGGGCTGCGGACTTGTCCGCAGCCTTTTTCGCGTCTGCCCCCGGCGATCGTTGAGTCGCGCGCATTGGCGTGGTTAGCGTCCCTCTGATTTTTACTGGAGTTCTCCCTTGGCCGACGACGCTTCCTTCGATTCCTCGCCCGACGTCCTCAACTCGGCGGCCCAGGGCCGGCTGCGCACCATTATCGAGCGCATCGAGCGGCTGGAAGAAGACAAGGCCGCCGTCATGGCCGACATGAAGGAGGTCTTTCTCGAGGCCAAGGGCGAAGGCTATGATGTGAAAATCCTGCGCAAGGTCATTCGCATCCGCAAGCAGGACAAGGCCAAGCGGCAGGAGGAGGACGCGATCCTCGACCTGTATCTGTCGGCGCTCGGCGAGATCTGACGCTGAAAAGAACCGGCTTCGGCGGGGGCAAGGGCGGTTCGAGGAAGCCGCCCGCCAGCCCGTTCGAGGCCGAACGCAAGGCGGCGCAGCGCGCGGCCCTCAACGCTCTCAGACGCGCCCGCCGCTCGGCAGAGAAGGCGGGCGTTTCGCTGTCCGAATGGGAGGGCGAGTTCATCGAATCGGTCACAGAGCGGGTGAAAACCCACGGCCGGGCCTTCGGCGATCCCGAGAAGGGCGCCCCGGGGCAGGCGCTCTCGGCCTTGCAGGGCCGAAAGCTCAAGGAGATCGCCGCCAAGGCCAGAGGCGAGGCGCCGAAGCGACGGTGGGGGCGCAAGGCCGTCCCACCGCCCTCAGACCGCTAGAACAGGATCTTGCGGAAGCTCAGACTGACGACGCGACCCAGGGGGTCCAGATAGTCAGCCTCATAGTTGAGCGGCAGATCGCCGTTGCTCGAGGTGGCCTCAGGGCGGGTGTCGAACAGGTTCTGGACGCCGAAATTGAGTCGTGCGCCCTTCAGCCATGGATAGCGTTCGACCCATGAGGTCCGGGAGTTGAAGTCGATGAAGACGTTCAGATTGACCGTCGCCTGATCCGAGAAGTTGATGTCCGGGCCGAGTCCGCCGTCGATACGGGTGCCCTCGCGCCAGTTGGCGTTGACGAAGGCCCCCATGCCATTGCGGAAGACGCCGCCCTGGGCCTGGATCTCGTTGCGGGGACTGCCGCCCCGGGCGCCCGTGGCCGCGCCGTCCAGCAGGTCGAGGATGGGCAGGCCTTCGGCGATCAGGATCTCATCCTGCAGACGGACCGTGTGATAGACGGACAGGTTGAAACGGCCCTGGCCCGGCTGCATGCCGCCGCCGCCGCGACCGCCGCCGCCCATGCGCATCTGACCGCCGCCGCCGCCCGGGCCGCCGCTGCGGATCTCGACCGCGCCGCCGCCGCCGCCGCGAGGCGGACGCGCTCCGCCGGGCATGCCGGGCAGGGGCGCCGCTTCGGGGTTCGGCGTGCCGAAGGCGCGCGAATAGTTGAAGCCGGTGCGGATGTCCTGACGCTCGAACCGCTCGAAATTGAGCGGCCGGGCGTCGAAAGAGACCAGATTGCCGTCCAGGTCGCGCTCGAACCGGCCGGGCAGAGCGGCCTCAAGGTCCGGCGTCAGCGTCGGGAAGGCGGCGATAGCGTCTTCGGTCAGGCTCCAGGTCCAGGTCGACTGGATGCGGAAGTCGGTTTCAGACCAGGGCTTGAGGTTGAAGCCGACCTTCCAGACCTGGCGGTTGTCGGAGTTCAGGTCGGGGTTGCCGCCGTCGATGCGGGTGACCAGCACCGTTTCGCCGGTGGCGAAGTCGAACACGGGCACATTGAAGGTCGATATGGTCGGATCGTTCAACTGCGAGATGGTCGGGGCGCCGTGCTCGTCGGTGTAGCTGACGTTCAGCGACAGTGGCTCGACGGGCGACCAGTTGACGCCGAAGCCGAGGGTGGAGAGGCCGCCGAAGTCCGACAGCTCCTCATAGCCGATGTTGAAGTTGGCCGTCAGGTCGCCGAGCGCCGGCAGGACCTCCCGGCGGCGGCTGGCGATCGGGATGCTGAAATTGGCCTGGCTGTTGAAGCGATCCCGCGACTGCGAGCGCTCGGTGGTCGCGCCCTGGCGGAAGCTGGTGGAGTCCAGCGAACGGGTGTCGGCGCCGAGTCGGAAGGTCGAGGAGATGCCGCCGGCCGGCAGCTCGAACACGTCCCCGTTCAGCACCAGCTCGGTGGACAGCACCTGCGAGACGGAGTTGGCGGTGTCGTTGGGCAGGCGAACGAAGTCGGACGGGGAGAGGGGACCGAACGGGTCGGCCGCCGGGTCGTTGGCGGTAAGGCGCGTCTGGAATGGCCCCGTGGCGTCAAAGCCCCGGCCGCTCAGGGTGTCGGTTTCGACGCGGTCGTAGTTGCCGGACAGGGTCCAGCGCCAGTCCTCGCCGAGGAAGCCGTCGACGACGACGCCGACGCCGCCGGTGAGGGTGTCGGTCTCGCGGTTCAGGGGCCGGGCGTCCAGAAGGCGGCTCACCGACTCGTCGTCGAGCGAGGTCGAGTAGGGATTGCCGGTCGGCACCGTCAGGATGACGCCCGGAAGACCGTTGAAGCTGAGACTGGAGCGGTCCTCAAGGCTGCCGCTGACGGTCGCCTGGGTCGTGTTGTTGAGATCGCGCTTGTAGGTGCCGCGCACGGTCGACCGTTCGCTCTGACTCAGCAGGGTGCGATAGGCGTCGACGTCGTCCAACGGGGACGCCCCGGCGTCGCGCCCGAGGTCGCGCTCGGATTCGTACAGAGGGCTGGACCGCTCGTATTCGGCGTCGACCGACCAACGCGTGGGACCGGAAATGCTCAGCGCATTCCCTTCGATCTCCGTGGTCGTGCGGCCGCCCTCGACCGGCATCCGGCCGGAGACCTCGGCGGTCAGCGAGCGGAAATTATTCTTCAGGACGAAGTTCACGACGCGCTGGTCGGCGGCGTAGCCGTATTCGAGCGCGACCTCTTCGGGCAGGATCTCCATCCGCTCGATGGCCTCGGGCGGCAGTCCCTGGATTTCGCGGAAGCCAGAGATCCGGCGGCCGTTGACCAGGAACACCGGCTGGCCGTCGGCGCGGCCGCGCGAGCTGCGCGTCAGCGGCTCGAGATAGGTCAGCAGTTCGGCGATGTTGGAGGCGCCGTACGCCTGGATCTGTTCGGGGGTGAGCACCACGTCGGGCGGAATGTCGGAGTTGACGCTTCCGCGCGCCCTGGTTCCGGTCGTCACCACCTCGTCCAGTTCATAGGCCTCGGGATCGGGCCCGGCCCCCGTCGCCGGCGGCGGCGACTGGGGCGGCTGCTGCGGCGGCGACGTCGGCGCGGTCTGGATCACGCCGGCCATGAGGCCGGACAGGGCGGTAGTGACGAGCAGCATACGAACGGGTCCCGGGGAGAATCTAGCCCTGCAACGTGCCCGCCGGACATTTCCGTCGCATTTCAGCTTGGAAACCGAAGGTTGAGCGCGCCCCGCGGCCGTCTCCCGTCATCGGGGTTTGGCTGCGGCCTGGCTAATGAACTTTTGGTCAGACTCGGGACTTCGACGTGGCGCGTCCCGTGCGCTTCAGCCGACTTCCCTCAGAATGCCCTCGAGGCCCTGCTCGCGCACCTTGCGGTACAGGGTGGAGCGGCCGATCCCGAGGCGGCGGGCGATTTCCGACATGTGGCCGGCGTAGACCTCGATCGCGTGCTGGATCAGATCACGCTCGATCTCCTCCAGCGTGCGCAGATGACCGCGGTCGTCGAGGATGCGGACAGGGGCGTCCGGCAGAGGCGGCAGGTCGATGGATGAGGCGGTGTCCCGGCGACCCTCCACCGCTTCGAGATCTCCCTCCCCCTGTTCCGCGGGGGGGAGACTGGCCGCCACTCCTGAGATCGCCGGGAAGTCGTGCGGTTGCAGGAAGGGCGCGTCGGCCAGAACGATGGCCCGATAGACCGCGTTCTCCAGCTGGCGGACGTTGCCGGGCCAGTCGAAGGCGCACAGGGTGGCCATGGTCTCGGCCGAGCAGCCCGCGACTCGCTTGCCCTCCTCGACATTGAAGCGGGCGACGAAATGGTCCACCAGGGCCGGAATGTCCTCACGTCGTTCGCGCAGGGACGGAGCCTCGATCGGGAAGACGTTGAGGCGATAGAACAAATCCTCGCGGAATGCGCCGGCGCGGACCTGCTGGGCGGGGTCGCGGTTGGTCGCCGAGACGATGCGCACGTCGACCTTGACGGAGCGTTTGGCGCCGACGGGGTCGACCTCGCCCTCCTGCAGGGCGCGCAGCAGTTTGACCTGCATGTCCAGCGGCAGTTCGCCGATCTCGTCGAGGAACAGGGTGCCGCCGTTGGCCTCCTGGAACTTGCCCAGGTGTTTGTCGTGGGCCCCCGTGAAGGCTCCCTTTTCGTGGCCGAACAGGATCGACTCGATCAGGTTCGACGGCAGGGCGCCGCAGTTGACGGCGATGAAGGGCTTGCCGCTCCGGTCCGAGGCGCCGTGCAGGGCGCGGGCGATGACTTCCTTGCCGACGCCGCTCTCCCCGGTGATGAGAACCGGGATGGAGGATTTGGCGGCGCGGGCGCCCAGCGACTTGACCATCCGCATGGGCGGGCTGTCGCCGACGAGATCGTCGAAGGATGTGCGGCCGGTTACGTGCTTCTTCAGACGGCCGACCTCGGCGGTCAGGCGCGTCAGCTGCAGGGCGTTGGAGACGCCGACCAGCAGGCGTTCGGCCGAGACCGGCTTGACGAAGAAGTCCTGGGCGCCCGCCTGCATGGCCCGGACAACCGCGTCGACGCCGCCCGACGCGGTCAGGACGATGACCGGCGTCGTCACCCCGGCGGTGCGGATCTCCGCCAGGGCCTCCATGCCGCTCATGCCCGGCATGACCATGTCGAGCAGAACCACGTCAGCGCCGCCGCCCCTGGTCAGGCGGTCAATCGCCTCGCCGCCGGATTCAGCGTGGACGACGGCATAGCCTTCGCGCTCCAGCACGGCCTGGGCGAGGCGACGCTGGGTCGGATCGTCGTCAACCACCAGAACGGTTTTGGCCATGGAGCGGCGCCCTTCGACATCACGGTTGCGGCCGGTCCTCATGCACGCGGGACTGGCTCATTCCGGGACGTTTTAGCCCTCACAAGGTGAAGATCGGGTTGGGGGGCAGGGTGAGCGTGGCGTTAACGCCCGCTCTGGACGTCAGCCGGCGGCGGCCCGCCGACCAATTCCGCCAGCGGGACTGCGAAGTTGTCTGATCATGACCTGCCCTCCGATGCCGACACTATGTCTGCAGCCCCAAATGGCAAGACTAGCTCGCCATGAAGCTGCGCTGGGCCTGCATCATGGCGGTGATCAGGGCCTGTTCGCCTTCGGACAGGGAGGGGTTCCAGATGTCGAAGATCAGGATCACGCGCATCTCGTCGGCGTCGTTCCAGGCCTCGTGCTCGATGGTGTCGTCGAACACCCAGGCCTCGCCCATCTTCCAGTCGCGCACCGTATTGCCGACGCGGAAGCGGGCCGGGCCCGGCAGGATCAGGGGTAGATGGGTCAGCAGCCGCACATTGGACGAACCGGTGTGGGCCGGGATGTGGGTGTGAGGCTGCAGTGCAGAGAACACGGCGGTCGGGGCGAAGCCCTCCTGGCGGCACATCGGCAGGGATTCGAGCAGGGCTGCGGTCTGCGGGCAACGTTCGCAGACGGCGTCCTGACGCGCGCCGTCCCGCCACAGCCACAATGAGGTCCATTTCCGGGAATGGTTGAGCTCGCCCCACTGGTTGACCGGAGCCCCCCTGGGGTAGGCGATGTACGGGGCGAATTCCTCCATCGACGACGCCAGGAGCGCGTCCAGCTCGGCCCTTATAACCGGGGTCGCCGCCTCAAGCGTCTCCAGCCAGGGAAACAGGGCGCGGTCGTGGAACGGAATGGCCGGCAGTCGGGGATAGTCCAGCAGGAGCGGCTCCTGCCTGGGCGCCCTCTTGAGCCCGGCGTAGATTTCCAGACCCTCGTCGAAGCGGTCGAGGGTCGCTGCGTCGATCTTGTCCCGCAGAGCGGCGACTCCCGCGCGCATATGGTCCCTGAGCGCCTCGGCATGGCGACGAACGACGCCGTCGGCGTGCTCGATCTGGGCCAGTATCGCGGGCGGGCAGCGCTCGCGCGGAGGGGCGATCTTCAGGGCGTTGCGATAGACGTCCGCGGCGGCCTGCGCCCGGCCGATCGTCTCCAGCATGGCCGCCTTGCCCAGCAGGGCGGCGAAATCATACGGCTGCATCGCCAGGGCGTCGTCGAGGACCAGCAGAGCCCCGTGGAAATCGCCGAGCAGTCGCAGGGCGAGGGCGCGGTTCAGCGTGCCGTTGTGCGTCGCGCCGATGGCGTCCGCCTGATCAATCAGCCCGAGTGCGGACTGCGGATCGCGACGCGCCAGGGCCTCGGCGGCCCGGCGCAGCAGATCGTCCTGGGCTGGTCCGCCCGACTGGTTCACGCGGGGTCCCCCGATCCAGTTTTCATGAACTGACTGTAATGTGAGCCGGGTGGGGCGGGTCAAGGGGCTTGTGGGCTCGGCCGGGCTGAGGGGAGGCGCCGGGGCCCGTCAAACGGAATGACCGGACCCTGCGCCTCGGTCTCGACGGCGACAGGACGCTCCCTGTTCCTTCCGAAGAGGCGGCGCTTGAGTTCTGCGCGGGTGCGTGTATAGAGCGCGCCTCTTCCGTCGCAGCTTTTCGCCGCGGCGGTCCTGTCCGAGAACTTCGGGGCGTGGGGGTCACCCGCGCCATAAATGTCAGAGAGCCCTCTGGCGCCGTGGGGAGATGGGGATGCAGACGACGCCAGACGTTCCGGTATCCGGGCGTCGGGGTTCGAGCTTCCTTCGGACAATACGACCGGCCTGAACGCTTCGCAGCGATGCGCGGCGCTCTGGCCAATCCGCCGCCGGGAATAAGCCCGTCGGCGAATACAGACTGGAGACCGCAATGGACCGCGCACAAAAAGCCGAGTCGATCGAAACGCTGAAGGGCGTTTTCGCCGACGCGGGCGCCGTGGTCGTGACCCACAACCTGGGCCTGACC
>Ga0164290_1002235_pt1 | contig 15464 bp, 13 predicted proteins | sample Micstemetagenome_FD_108782 | JGI IMG/M metagenome (GOLD analysis project Ga0164290, IMG submission 108782) | Contaminated culture microbial community from soil near Moab, Utah, USA - Microcoleus steenstrupii SON62 (Illumina Assembly) | ecosystem: Environmental > Terrestrial > Soil > Soil crust... | reverse complement strand
CGTCGCGGAACAGCAGGCCGAGGCTGATGTTCTGGCGTGCGGTGGCAGTCAGCATCAGCCCCTCGTTCTTGCGGTCGGGCGGCAGGTAGAAGATACCCGCGCGCAGGAACTTTCGGGTCGCCGCACCGGTCATATCCTTGCCGTTCAGGGTGACGGTGCCGGCCGCGATCGGCAACAGCCCGAGTGCGGCTCGAAAGGCGCGCGACTTACCGCTTCCCACCAGGCCGGCAATTCCCAGCACCTCGCCGGCCCTGACATCGATATCGACGCCGTGGACGCCCCAAGCATGCAGGCCCCTCAGCGAGAGAGCAATGCGCGGTTCAGGCGACCGGGTGATGGCGGGATAGATTTCACCGATCGCGCGGCCGGTCATCATCTCGACGAGACCGGCGGGGGTTGTGTCGCCGACGGCCACGGTGTCGATCAGCTTTCCATCACGCAACACCGTAATGCGGTCCGCGATAACAGAGAATTCCTGAATGCGATGCGAAATATAGATGATGCCGACGCCGCGGGCCCTGGCCTCGAGCACGATGCGGAAAAGCGTCGAGGTCTCGCGTTCGGTGAGGGACGCGGTGGGCTCGTCGAGGATCAGCACGCGGGCGTTGGACCGGATCGCCTTGGCGATTTCGGTCATCTGCTGCTCGGCCCGCGACAGCGACGCGACCGGAGCCCGCACGTCGATGTCGAATCCCAACTCGGCAAACACGCGACGGGCGTCGTTCTCCATCTTCCGGCGGTCAATGAAGGGGCCGATCATCGGCTCCGCGCCGAGAAAGATATTCTTGGCGACACTGAGCGTCGGCACCAGCGAGAATTCCTGGAAAACGGCTGCAATGCCTCTGGACTTTGCCTCGGCAACGGAACTGAAGCTGACGTCCTCCCCGGCGAGCTTCACGCTGCCGGAGCTTTGCGGATAGACCCCGGACAGGATCGAGATCAATGTCGATTTGCCGGCGCCATTCTCGCCGAAGAGCACATGGACCTCGCCCGGCAGGAGCTGGAAATCGACGCTGTCGAGGGCCGTCACACCGGGAAAGGTCCGGGTGACGCCGGTCATCTCGACAAGCGGCACTATGGCTTCATTCATGACACTCTTCTCCGGACGGAAGAGCCCCGGCATGATGCCGGGGCCAATCGTGTCAGTTGACGTTGAACTCCGGCTTGTAGCCTTCCGGCGGCAGGATGTTGGTCACCGGCACCGTTGCGATATTCGAAGAGTCGAGAACGAAAATCTTCGGACCCACATGTTTGATCAGTTCCTTCTTCTCGATGGCCCGGACTGCCTGATCGACGGCGATGCGTCCCTGGATGACCATGGAGTCGGCGGGCGCTGCCAGGATGAAGCCGCGCTTGATGCCTTCATAGACGCCCGGCGTCATGTAGAAGGCAAGCAGATCGACCTGGCCCTTCAGTCCACGCTCGCGGATGACGCCCTGTGCAGCTTCGGCGGTAACGGCCGTGCCGGCGATGTATTTCACGTCAGGCTCGGCCTGCAGCACATCCTCGACCAGCTTCAATTGCACTTCCTTGCCGGTGTCGCCGAATTTGGGGTCGAGAACTTTGACCGCCGATCCCTTCACGGCTTCAAGAAAGCCCTTGTTGGCGGCTTCGACCCATCCGGCGCCAGCCGGACCGGGGAACCAGCCGACTTTGATCGGTTCGCTGCCGGCCGGATGCTTCTTGGCCAGGTATGCGCCGGTCTCGTAGCCCATCGTGTAGAATGAGACGAGCGACTTGGCGGTCACGTTGGGCGACGAAATGCCGTTGATGACGTCGATGACCGGAATGCCCTTGCTGGTGATTTCAGTTACCAGGTTGTTGAGGCCGTCAAAGGAAATGGCGCCGATGATGACGGCTTGCGCGCCGCCAGCGACGCAGTCCTCTATCTGCGAGATCTGCTTGGCCAGTTCGGTGTAGCCGCCGGCCTCGACGACGTTCATCTTGACGCCGAGATCCTTGGCTTGGGCGATCACGCCATAATCGACGCCGAGCCAGTAGGCGTCCTTCATATGCGGGAAGGAGACGCAGATGTTCCATGGCTTTTCAGCCTTTTCGAGTGGGCTGTAATCCACATCCGACAGCGTGCCGTCCGCGGCGAAGGCGGGCTCCGTTTTCTGGGCGGGATAGGGATGCCAGCTCTCGGCAAGCGCCGGCGTCGTCAGGCAGATGAGGGCGACAGAGCCGCCAAGCAGGGTGTTTCGGATCGTGTTCATTTCAATTCCCCTTTTTGTGGTTTGTGGTCAGTTCAGTGTCGAGCGTAGTGTCTCCAGGAGCTTTGTCTGTTCGTGGCGTGCGGCGAGGGCCTGTTCCATCGTGACTTCGACAAATCGGGTGGGCGTGTGGGGCTGCATCTGGCCGATGAGATCCATGTCCGCCGAGATCACGGTGCCGAGCATGAAGTAGCCGCCGCCCGAAACGGCGTCGCGGTGCAGGATGATCGGCTCGGTGCCGCCCGGCACCTGGATCGAACCGTAGGGATAGCAGCTGTCGACGATGTTGGACGGATCCGAACCGGCGCCGAACGGGGGCTTACGGTCGATGAATTCCAGCTTGCGGCCGCCGCGGAAGCGGTAGCCCATGCGGTCGGCTTCCGGCGCCACCTTCCAGGTATCGGCAAAGAAGGTCGCCTTGGCGGCGTCGGTCAGCCGATCCCAGTAAAGTCCGGGCAGAACCCGGAGCTCGACGGGCGTTCCGGCCTTGCGTCGCAGGTTCTCGTCGACCGTTAGGCCTTCGCGGGCCAGTGAGCCCTTTCCAATTGGCAGCTCGTCTCCCGCCGCGATCGCCCGACCCTTGAAGCCGCCCAGGACGCCGATCGGATAAGTCGACCGGCTGCCGAGCGCGACAGGAACATCGATGCCGCCGGCGATTGCAATGTAGATCCGGGCGCCGGTCTTGAGGAAGTCGAAGCTCAGGACCTGCCCGGCCTCCACCCTGAAGGCGGTCCAGCCCGGCACGGGCTGATCGTCGACTTTCGCCGGCATGTCGGCGCCTGTCACGGCCACCAGCGCTTCATCGGTGAACTCGAGCTTCGGGCCCATGAACACGGCCTCGAGGCCGGCTGCCCCTTCGTCGTTGCCGACGAGCAGATTGGCGGCACGCATCGCATAACGGTCCATGGCACCACCCATGGGAATGCCGAGGTGAAAATAGCCGGGGCGGCCAAGGTCCTGGACCGTCGTCGCCACGCCGTGATGAACAACCTTAATGGCCATGGAGCACACCCTCCAACCCGGAATTATAACCGTCGATGTCCTTGCGGAATTCCCGCAGGTCGAAGCTGACGTCACGGATCGGCGGCACGTAACGCCCCCGGTCGACATCCTCCACGGCCTGGTCATAGGCCTCGCGACCGATCGGCTTGAACTTGACGATATCGCCCGGCCGGAAGAACACCATAAAATCGCGCAGGTAGTTCGTGGTCTGGCTGGCATCGAAGATCGGCATCGGGGTGATGCCGAACATCTGGTAGCCGCCTGCGCCGCGCACGGAGTAGATGCAGCCGAAGCAGCCGCCGTGACCGACGGTCAGGCGCGGCGTGTCGGTGCGGGGCCTGAGGTATTTTGGTACCTCGATCTGCCGCTGGCGTTCGACCATCTGGTACATGAACGGCAGGCCGGCAACAAAGCCCACCATAGACACGAACCAAGGCGATCCTGAATGGGCCGCGATGAAGTCGTCGACGCCGCCGAAGCCGTTGATCCTGGCGGCATAATCGAGATCGGTGCCGCCGGGTTCCTGGTGGCGCTCCCGAAAGCGCATCAGTGTTTCATGCGTCCATGGGTCGTTGTAGAATACCGGGATTTCGACGATGCGGGTATTGAGCACGGGCTCGGCCTTCTCGGCCGCACCTTCGATCGCCTTGACCTCTCTGAGAATGTCATCCGGCGCGATCACGTCCGGATCGAACTTGACCTGCATTGAAGCGTTGGCCGGGCAGATTTCGGTCACACCCCGGATACCGCTCTCACGGACGCCCTTCGCCATGGAAAGGCTCTTGAAGAAGGCGTCAAGCGACATTTCCTCGCTGCATTCGACGAACAGGTGTTCGTCGCCTCCGAATGTATATCGCACCGGCATCAGGCGACCTCCGCGCTGGAATTGCGGGCGGCGAACTCACGGTCAAGCCACCCTTCGAGGAAACGAGTGTGAAACGCGCCGGCCTGGATTGCGGCGTCGTCGGTCAGCGCACGGTGAAGCGCAATCGTGGTCGGAACGCCTTCGATGACCAGCCCTTCGAGCGCGCGCCGGAGCCGGGCCAGGCACTGCTGCCGGTCCTCTCCCCAGACGATCAGCTTGCCGAGAAGGGAATCGTAGAAGGGCGGGATAGTGTATCCCTCGTAGAGCATGGTGTCGAAACGCACGCCCTCCTCCTTCGGCTCGACCAGCCGGCTGATACGGCCCGGCGCGGGGGTGAAGTTCCGGAACGGATCCTCCGCATTGATGCGGCACTCGATGGCGTGTCCGCGCGGCTGGATATCGGCCTGGTCGACCGAGAGGCTAGCCCCGCCCGCGACCCTGAACATCTCCTGCACCAGGTCGAAGCGGGTGATCATCTCGGTGACCGGATGCTCCACCTGAATGCGGGTGTTGACCTCGATGAAATAGAACTCGCGAGTCTGCTCGTCGTAGAGATATTCGACGGTACCGGCGCCGCGATAACCGACTTCCCGTGCGAGGGCGACGGCACTGGCGCAAAGTTCCTGGCGGATGTCGTCCGGAAGCAGGAATGCCTGGGCTTCCTCCCAGACCTTCTGGCGGCGGCGCTGCAGCGAGCATTCCCGCTCGTAAAAGTGAACGAAGTTACGCCCGTCGCCGAAAATCTGCACTTCGATGTGGCGGGCGCTGGCGATTACCTTTTCGATATAGAGGCCGCCATCGCCAAACGCCGCCGCAGCCTCGGCGGATGCCAGGGGGAACTGCTGGTCGAGTTCGGTCAGCGAGGCGACGATGCGGATACCGCGCCCGCCGCCGCCAGCGGCAGCCTTGATCATCAGCGGAAATCCGACCCGGTCAGCGACTTCGTGGGCTCTCGTCAGATCCGCGACGCGCCCGCCGCTGCCTGGCACCGTCGGCACACCGGCGCGTGCGGCCGCCTCGCGTGCCGACACCTTGTCGCCCAGCAGCCGGATGGCATCTCCGCTCGGGCCGATGAAGATCATGCCCGCCGCGGCAACCGCGTCAGCGAAATCGCCATTCTCGGACAGGAAGCCATAGCCGGGATGAACCGCGTCGACCTTGGCGGCCTTGGCCGCGGCAATGACGACATTAATGTTGAGGTAGGATTTTTTCGAGGCGGGCGAGCCGATATCGATCGCTTCATCCGCGAGCTTCACCGCCAGCATGTCGGCATCGGCGGCGCTGTGGACCTGCACCGTGCGGATGCCGAGGGCCTTGGCCGCCTTGATGATGCGGACAGCGATCTCTCCCCGGTTGGCGATGAGAACGGACTGAATGGTCACTCCTCCACCTCCGCTATGACCTGACCGGCCATGATCGGCTCTTCGTTGTCGATCAGGAAGGTGATGCGCCTGCCGTCGATACCGGCCTGAATCTCGTGAAAGGTCTTCATAACCTCGATCACACCGATGGTGTCGGCGGACTTCACGTCGTCGCCGTCCTGCTTGAAAGGCGGACTGTCCGGCGATGAGGCCCTGTAAAAGGTTCCCGGCAGCGGTGCCCTGATTTCAGACTTGCTCATGCGTTCCCCCTCGTTTCGGCATCGTTCATCGATTGGTGGACCGGGCTTATGCGAACGCCTTCGGCAGCCAGTGCTTCCCGCATCTGGCGGACGATATCCAGTGCTCCCAGCGTGTCCGAATGGAAGCAGATCGACTCGAATTCGATCTCGATATCGGCGCCGCTCACGGTGCGCACCTTGCCTTCGGTGCAGGCGCGCAGGACCTTTCTGGCGATCGTCTGGGGATCCGGGCGGCCCGCATCCCGGGTAAAAACAATCCGGCCGTTGTCGCCATAGTCCCGGTCGGCATAGAATTCGCGGATGGCGGGATGGTCGGCCTGTTTGGCCGCCAGGTGGGTGGCCGTGCCGCCCATGCACAATATCGGCGTATTGGGGGCGGATTTGCGCATATAGTCGATGAAGATGTTGGACAGTTCGGCGTTGTCAGCCATTTCCATGTAAAGCGCGCCATGTGGCTTTACATGCTGCAAGGTCGTGCCGTGACGGCGGCAGAATTCGCGCACCGCGCCGACCTGGTAGACAACGTCGTTGATGATTTCCTTGCTGCTGCCGGCGATCTTGCGCCGACCGAAGCCTTGAAGGTCGTTATAGCCCGGATGCGCACCCACGGCGACGCCATGTTGAGCTGAGAGGCGAACGGTTTCGTCGATCAGGTTGGGGTCTCCGGCGTGGAAGCCGGCGGCGACGTTGGCCGAGCTGATATGGGCGATCAGATGCTCGTCGCTCGTGTCGCCGATACGCCACCGACCGAACGCTTCGCCCATATCGCAATTGATGTCGATCGTGTTCTTCAAGCCCATAATCACCGATCCTGCTGCACTTCTCGGCAGCAGCCTAGGCCGCAATCAGACGATTGAAAAATAGATTATTCTGTGGCGTGCTATCTGAAATTCAGATAATATCTGACCGAAACGGTGCGGTATTTTATCGTTTTTATTCAAGCGGTTGCCCAATTCTGCGTAAAGAATACCCGATCCAGGCCGAAAACTTGGGCAGCACGCTTTATTTTTTCGAAGGTATATCAGATAAACAGAAGTCAGTAGGGGTTTCCCACCAATGAGTTTCAGCGTCAGGCAACTCCGCTACTTCGTGGCGACGGCAGAATACGGGCAAGTCTCCCAGGCGGCGATCAAACAGAGCATCTCGCAGTCGGCGATCACGGCGGCGATCAAGGATCTCGAACATATCGTCGGCGCGCCGCTCTTCAATCGCACCCCGCATGGGATGGAACTGACCTCCGTCGGCCGACAATTCCTATCTCATGCCTACGAGATCCTGGCGAAGATCGATGAGGCGCTGCATCTCAACTTCATCGACAGCGATGTCGAGGGAGAACTGGTGGTCGCCGCCACCTATACCGTGATCGGCTATTTCCTGCCGATGCATATCGAGCGCATGCGCAGGCTGTTTCCGAAGCTCAAAGTGCAGCTCTATGAAGTGAACCGGGAATCCATTGAAGAAGGCCTGCTTACCAACCGCTATGATCTGTCGGTGTTGCTGACCTCCAACATTCTCAACCCGATGCTCACGACGGAGACGCTTTTGAGTTCGGTGCGCCGGCTCTGGGTACCGGCCCAGCATCCGCTGCTCGGCAAAGACGGCGTCGGTCTGCGCGAGGTGTCGCAGGAACCCTACATCATGCTGACGGTCGATGAGGCGGCCCAGTCGTCATTGAAATACTGGAGTAAGACGACCCATCAACCCAACGTGGTCCTGAGAACCTCCTCTGTGGAGGCCGTGAGGTCCATGGTGGCGAACAATCAGGGCGTTGCCATATTGTCGGACATGGTCCACCGGCCCTGGTCGCTGGAAGGCAGGCGGATAGAGACGATCAACATTCAGGATCCGGTGCCGCCGATGGATGTGGGCCTAGCCTGGCGGGCGGGAAGCAGCTTCACGCCGGCAATGCTGGCATTTCGCAGCTACTTCCAGCACGCGTTTGGGCTGCCTAGCACATCCCCCAAGAAAACCGCGGTGGACTGAGGTCGGAGCCCGGCCCCGGCTTCTCCACGTGAAATATATTTCACATCGTGAATTATATTGACGGGGTGATTTCGCCGTGCTTATGTCCTGTCACCGGCGTTCGAGGAGGAGGGCCGGATCCACACGATCAGAGGCCGCCCCAGGGCGCCATCGGCTCATTTGCAGGGGCTTCGGCCTCGAGGAGGAACTTTGCGCAGATTTTTCAGCACCACAGCTCTGGCCGCCCTTGCGGTCGTCGCGATCATGTCGCCCGCGGCGGCATCGACCGAAAATCCGTTCAAGTGCAAGCCCGGCGAGAAATACGTCATGAACGTCATGGTTTCGGGCGTAGAATATTGGTTCCCGGTCTATGAAATGTTCAAGCAGGCCGGCCAGCAGATGGGTTGCGAGACGGCCTATACCGGCACGCCGGAATATGACGTCAACAAGCAGATCGCATCCTTCGATCAGGCACTGGCCCAGAACCCCGCCGGGATCCTGGTCCATCCGATGAATTCCGATCCGTTCATCGAGCCGATCAACCGCGCCATCGACCAGGGCACGGCGGTCGTCACGTTTGCCGCCGACTCGCCGCTGTCCAAGCGGATTTCATTCATCACCTCGGACAACACCCGCGAAGGCACCTATGCGGCCGATGCGATCGCCAAGAAGCTGGGCGGAAAGGGCGAATATGCCGTGCTCGAAAATCCGGGCCAGGACAATCACGACAAGCGCATCGCCGCCTTCATCGCCCGCATGGAGGAAAAGTATCCTGATATGAAGCTCGTTGGTCGTGCCGCCTCCAACCAGGATCCCGCAAAGGCCTATCAGGGCCTTATGAGCATCATCCAGGCCAATCCTAACCTCGGCGCCGTGTTCATGCCGGAAGCCAATTCGGCAATCGGCGCGGCGCAGGCCTCCAAGGAAAGCGGTGGCAAGGTGCTCGTCATGTGCGCCGATGTCAACGCCAACATCCTCGACATGATCAAAGCCGGCCAGGTGTTCGGTTCGATCAATCCGAACCAGGGCATGCAGGGCTACATGGGCTTCATGCTGCTCTGGCTCGCCAAGCATCCGGAACTCATCGACCCGATGAACGACGCCAAGCGCGCAGGCTTCAATGCCATGAGCATTCCGGTGGTCGATAACGGCCTCTCGATCGTCACGGCTGAAAATGCCGACGATTTCTACTGGGACAAATACCTCAAGCGCCGCGGCACCAAAGGCATCGAGGAATAGAGCGAGGATCGTCCGGGGTAGCTCACCGGCTGCCCCTGACGCCCGGAGGGAATTGAAATGTCACAACCGGTCCTAGAGATTAGCCGCGTCTCCAAGCAGTTCGGCGCGATCAGGGCGCTTGAAGATGTCGGGTTCTCGCTCGAGAAAGGCGAGATCCACGCGCTCTGCGGTGAGAACGGCGCTGGTAAGTCGACCTTGATGAACATCATCGCGGGCGTGATCCAGCCGAACGAGGGCGAAATCCGCCTCGATGGCAAATCGGTCGCGGTCTCGTCGCCATGGGCCGCGCAGCGGCTCGGCATAGGCCTGGTGCATCAGGAGATCGCGCTCTGCCCGGATGCGACGGTGGCCGAGAACATGTTCATGGCCGCCACCGGCGGCAGCCGGTCTTTTCTCATGAGCTATTCCAGACTGGTGCGTGACGCGCAGGTCGTGATGAATCGCCTTGCGCCGATCGATGTCCGACGTAGAGTGAGTGAACTCCCGATCTCCAGCCAGCAGCTCGTCGAGATCGCCAAGGCGTTGACGCTCGACTGCCGGGTGCTGATTTTCGACGAGCCGACGGCGGCGCTGACCGAGACCGAAGCGCAAATCCTGTTCGGCATTATCCGCGACCTCAAGGCGTCGGGCATTTCGATCATTTATATCAGCCATCGCATGGCCGAAATCTTTTCGCTCTGCGACCGAGTTACCGTGTTCAGGGACGGGCGGTATGTCTGCACTGACATGATCGCGGAAGTCACGCCGGAGGAGGTGGTCCGCCGTATGGTCGGCCGCGAGATTGAGCGGCTCTATCCGCCGAAGCTCGACACTGCCGAACGCTCGGACGAGACAATTCTCTCGGTCCGGGGTCTAGCAGACGGCGTGCTTTTCGCCGGCATCGACCTCGATCTCAGGAAGGGCGAGATCCTCGGCATAGGCGGTTTGATTGGCAGCGGCCGCACGGAAATCGCCGAAGGCATATGTGGGCTTCGTCGCGTTTCGGAAGGCACGGTCGAACTTGCCGGCAAACGCCAGTCGATCCGTCGCTACGCCGACGCGGTTGCATCGGGCGTCGTCTATCTCTCCGAGGACCGCAAGGGTAGCGGCCTGTTCCTCGATCTCTCGATTTCAAGCAATATATCGGTCCTGGATCTCAGCCGTGTCACACGGCTCGGCCTCGTCGATGGCGAGGCGGAGGCGGACCTCGCCACCGGGCTTGCGCGCCGGCTCGGGCTGCGCATGGGCGGCATCGACCAGCCGGTGTCGTCGCTTTCCGGCGGCAACCAGCAGAAGGTGGCGATCGCCAAGCAGTTGGCGGTCGAACCGAAAGTCATCATCATGGACGAGCCGACGCGCGGCATCGATGTCGGCGCCAAGTCCGAAATCCACAAGCTGCTCCGCGAGCTCGCAAGCGCGGGCATCGGCATCATCGTCATATCCTCGGAATTGCCCGAACTGCTTGGCCTCTGCGACCGGGTGCTGGTGATCCGCGAGGGCCGGCTGGCGGGAGAACTCGATGCCGACGAGATGTCCGAGGAGGCGGTGATCCGGTTGGCGTCGGGCGTGGGAGCGACGCGGCATGCCGCATGATAGTGAATTCGATAAGGGAGGAATGTCGATGGCGGTCGATACACTGACGAATGCAAGTGATGCGCGCGTGCCCGCCTGGCGGCACATCGGCTCGATGCGGGAAGCCGGGCTCATCGCCATCATCCTGGCGCTCTGCATCCTCATGAGCTTCGCCTCGCCGCATTTTCTGACGCTCGGCAATTTCCGCGCGATGCTGATGTCCTTCTCGATCGAGGGCATAGTGGTGGTCGGCATGACGGTGCTATTGATCGTCGGCGGCATCGACCTCGCCGTCGGTTCCGTCCTCTGCTTCGCCATGGTCTTTGCCGGCACGATGTTCGTGCTCGGTCTCGACCCATGGACGGCATCGCTGCTCGGCATCCTGATGAGCGGCCTGATCGGTGCGGTAATGGGCTTTTTCGTCACCGTCGTGGGGCTCAATCATTTCATCACGTCGCTCGCGGCCATGGTCATCGTGCGCGGGCTATGCCTGGCCATGACCAAGGGCACGCCGATCTCGCTTTTCACCCTGCCGGCGGAATTCAAGGCCATCGGGCAAGGCTCGCTATACGGAGTGCCCTATGTGATCCTGATATTCCTCGCCGTCATCATCCTTTTCGACTTCCTGTTGCGCCGGGCAACTGCTTTCCGCAAGGTGTTCTACACCGGGTCGAACGAGAAGGCGGCGCTCTATTCCGGCATCAAGACCAACCAGGTGAAATTCTGGGTCACGGTCCTGTGCTCGACGCTCGCGGGGTTCGCCGGCATCATCTACATGGCGCGATTTGGTTCGGCGACGCCCACCTTCGGCGTCGGCATGGAACTCAACATCATCGCGGCCGCGGTTATCGGCGGCGCATCTCTGAACGGCGGATCGGGGACCATTCTCGGCGCCATCCTCGGCATAGCGCTTCTGTCGGTTGTCACGTCCTCGCTCATACTTCTCAACGTCTCCGTTTACTGGCAGGACATGATAAAAGGCTTCATTCTTCTCGCCGCCGTGTCGGCCGACCATTACCTCCACAAACGCAAGGCATGATGATCATGGCGATCGCCAAAACCTCACCCAAAGTCGTCCCGATCCCGCGCGAGGAGGTCGTTAATGCCCGGCTCATGCACCAGGCCCTGGTCATGCATTTCCTCGACGGACTGACGCAAGCGCAGATCGCCGACCGGCTCGGTGTCTCGCACGCGACCGTCAACCGGCTGATCAAGCGCGGTCGCCAGCTTGGACTTGTGGAGATCAAGATCAAATCGCCGATGGAGCCTTTGGTCGAGATGGAGCAGCGGCTGATCGATATCGGCGGGATCCAGCGTGCGATCGTCGTGCCGACCGTATCAGACAATCAGCATACCGCCCTGCAAGCGGTGGGTGAGGCGGCAGCGCGCATCTTGCTCGAAACCATCACGGATGGCGATACGATCTGTATCACCGGTGGCAAGGGTGTCAGCGCGGTGGTCGCGGGCCTCCACGGACCACACGGTTTCGATGTCGAGATCATCCCCGCTACCGGCTGCGTGCAGGGCAAGCACTATACGGATGTCAACCATGTCGCCGCGCTGATGGCGGAGCAACTGGGCGGCCTTTCCTACCAGATCCATGCGCCGCTCTTCGCCGACGATGCCGAGCAGCGCGCCATGCTGGTCAACATGCGCTCGGTGGGCGACGTCTTCCGCAAGGCGCGCGAGGCGAAGGTCGCCGTGGTAGGCATCGGTTCGATCCTGTCGGACGATTCGAGCTATTACGACCTGCACCCGTCTTCCAGCACCGACCGGGTAGCGATCGAAAAATCGGGCGCCTCCTGCGAACTGCTCGCCCATCTACTCGATGCGAAAGGGCAGGTCTGCGACTACGCGCTCAACCGCTCCCTGGTATCGCTGACGCTTGCTGAGTTTGCCAGCATACCGACCAAGATCGGTGTGGCAAGCGGCCCCAACAAGGCCGGCCCGATCCTCAGTGTGATGCGCGGCCGCCATCTCGATATGTTGGTCACCGACGAGGCGACCGGGGCGCGGGTGATCGAACTCGCCGCGGCCGGAGGGTTGGCGCAATGAGTGACGCGCAGATCATACGCGAGATCGGCAGGTCGGGCGTCAGGGCCTCCGCTTTCGGGCTCGGCACCTGGGCGATCGGCGGCTGGATGTGGGGCGGTACCGACGAGGCCGAATCCATTGCAGCGATCCACGCCTCGCTCGACGCCGGCGTGACACTGATCGACACCGCGCCCGCCTATGGACTGGGCAGATCAGAGGAGATTGTCGGCAAGGCACTAGAGGGGCGCCGCGACCGGGCGGTGATCGCCACCAAATGCGGGCTCGTCTGGCATAGCGGCAAAGGCCGCCATTTCTTCGACCAGGACGGCAGGCCGGTGCACCGCTATCTCGGGCGTGACGCGATCTTCCATGAGATCGACGAAAGCCTGAAGCGGCTGAGGACCGATTACATCGATCTCTATATCACCCATTGGCAGGATCCGACCACGGCTGTCGAGGAAACCATGGATGCGCTGAAGGATCTCAGGAGAGTCGGTAAAATTCGCGCGATCGGCGCCAGCAATGTCGATGCAAACGATCTCCGGGCCTATATAGCGATCGGCGGCCTGGATGCGATCCAGGAACGTTTCAGCATGATCGACCGCCAGATCGAAACTGACCTTCTGCCTTTGACGCGTGCCAACGGGATTTCGACGTTGAGCTACTCATCGCTCGCGCTGGGGCTGTTGTCGGGAACGATCGGTCCCGAGCGCGTTTTCAACGGCGACGATCAGCGTAAGGACAATCCGCGCTTCTCTGTCGCCAATCGCCGGAAGGTTGCGGATTTCGCGCAGGCGATCCGGCCGCTCGCCGGGCATCATAAGGCGACGGTCGCGCAGGTCGTGATTGCCTGGACGCTCGCCCAGCCGGGTGTGACATTCGCGCTCTGCGGGGCACGCAATCCCGCACAGGCCAGGGACAATGCGCGGGCCGGCACGATCAGGCTCTCGCCGGAGGAACTTGGCACCATCGATGCGGCCATCGTCTCGTGGCTATCCGTCATGGACGGGTGAGGGGAAACAGACACCCATGAACCGGCAAGAGATTTTCGACGGGCTCGCGAGACGCCCGAGCGCTGAAGTATTGGTCATAGGCGGCGGCATCAACGGGATCAGCGTGTTCCGGGAGCTGGCACTGCAGGGTGTCGACGTGCTTCTCGTCGAATGCAACGACTATTGTTCGGGCGCAAGCGCTGCACTGTCTCGCATGGTCCATGGCGGGCTACGCTATCTCGAGAACGGCGAGTTCACACTGGTTCGGGAATCGCTGGAAGAGCGCGACCGGCTGCTCGCCAATGCGCCGCACTACGTCTCGCCGCTGCCGACGACCGTGCCGGTCTTCGACGTCCTGTCCGGCGTTGCCAACGGTGCGGTCCGCTTCCTCGGTCTCACCCGTCGGCCGAGCCGGCGCGGCGCGGTGGTGGTCAAGCTCGGCCTCGCGATATACGACTTCTTCACCCGCAAGCGCGCGGTGATGCCGAAGCACGTCTTTCGTGGACGCGCGAAAACGCTTGCCCAGTGGCCTGATATCAATCCCGATCTCATCGCCTCGGCGACCTATTACGACGCCCAGGTCAGCCATCCCGAGCGGCTCGGTATCGAGCTCCTGCAGGACGGCCTCTCCGCGGGGCCCCATGCCCGTGCGCTGAATTACGCCGAACTGCGGCGCGATCCGGGCAGGGGGCTGGTCCTGAAGGATTCGAGGACAGGTGACGTGGTCGAGGTCAGGCCCCAGATCGTCATCAACGCGACGGGCGGTTGGATCGATCTCACCAACAAGCAGATCCTGTCGCCCGCAGATGTGCCGGGGCCCCTGATGGGCGGCACCAAGGGCTCGCATCTGATGATCGACAGACCCGAACTGATGGCCGCGCTCGGTGGACACATGCTCTACTACGAGAACGAGGACGGGCGCATCTGCATCCTCTTCCCCTATCTCGGCAAGGTCCTGATCGGCTCAACCGACATCCGTGTCGATCAACCCGGCGCCATCCGCTGCGAGCCGGATGAGCGGGATTACATCCTGCAATCGCTCGCTTTCGTGCTGCCCGGCGTCGCCATCCAGCCTGATGAGATCGTGTTCCAGTTCTCTGGCGTCAGGCCGCTACCGGCAAGCCGGGACGCCTTTACCGGCCGCATCCCGCGCGACCATTTCTGTACCTTCGTCGAGATCGACGGCAGTCCGCCGGTGCTTTGCATGATCGGCGGCAAATGGACGACGTTCCGTTCCTTCGGCGAACTGGCGGCCGACATGACGCTGGAACGGCTTGGGAAATCGAGACGCGTGAAGACGGAAGATCGGCCAATCGGTGGCGGACGCGATTTTCCTCCGGATGTCGCGCGTTGGATCGATGACTTGGCGGCTCGCTCCGGTCTTCCGGCAGCGCGGATCATGCCTCTTTTCGATCGCTACGGCACCGGAGCCCGCGCGATGGCCGAATTCATCACCCAGGGACCGGACTGGCCGATCCCCGACTGCGACCTGAGCGCCCGCGAAGTGCTCTTCCTCATTCGCACCGAGTGCGTCGAACATCTCGACGACATCCTGCTTCGCCGCACGACGCTTGCCATCTCAGGCGCACTCTCCCTCGCGGCCACGGACGCCGTGCTCGACATTCTCACGGCCGAACGCGGTTGGGACAATTCCCGCCGCGGCGCTGAGCGCCACCGCTTTCTCATCCTGCTCGCCGAGCGCCACGGCGTCAGCGAACAAAGGCTTTTCTCGCGCAATACAGACAGGAGAATTTCATGCGAAACAACAGCAAGGTCCGGATAAACCGTCTCTTCAGCTCGGGACGCTGCCTCGACGTCGCGATCGATCACGGCGTCTGCAACGAGCCGAGCTTCCTTACTGGACTCGAGGACATGGAAGGCGTGGTCAAGGCCCTGGTCGCCGCAGGCCCCGATGCGATCCAGATGAACCACGGCCAGGCCGATCTGTTGCAGGATGTTGCGGGCAAGGGCAAGCCGGCGCTGGT
>Ga0164290_1002234_pt1 | contig 15471 bp, 15 predicted proteins | sample Micstemetagenome_FD_108782 | JGI IMG/M metagenome (GOLD analysis project Ga0164290, IMG submission 108782) | Contaminated culture microbial community from soil near Moab, Utah, USA - Microcoleus steenstrupii SON62 (Illumina Assembly) | ecosystem: Environmental > Terrestrial > Soil > Soil crust... | reverse complement strand
GAACTGGTCCCAGATGTCCTCGGTCAGATCACTCCCGGTGAGCCAGTCGATCGTGATGCCGTTTTCAAGTGCCGCGCGGCGCTCTTTGCGCAACGCCTTCCGTTTTCGCGACGCCAGCGTTTCGAGAAAATCTTCGTGGCTGCCATAGTCGTTGTTGAGGAAATGGAACTGTTGGTCGGTGCGGTGCAGGTAACCTTCGGACTCCAGCGCCTGCCACTCTTCATTCGGCAGGAATGTGAAATGGGCGGAGGATAGACTGAGAGAGACCGTCTCCTGCATCACCGCCTGGGCAAGAACAGCGTTGAACGTCGCCTTGCTCTCGTCCCGGGCAACGAGCAGGCGCGAGCCCGTCGCCGGCGTGAAGGGAACGCTGTGCTGGAGCTTGGGATAATAGCGGCCGCCGGCGCGTTCATAAGCATCCGCCCAGCCATGATCGAATACATATTCGCCTTGGCTGTGGCTCTTGGCATAACCGAATGTGGCAGCCTTCAGCTTGCCGTCTTCCTCAACAAGGACATGGCGGCCCTGCCAGCCGGTGCGCGGCACGGCAGACCCGGATTCTTCCAATGAGGAAAGATAGGCGTGAGAAATGAAGGGATTATAATTATTCTCTAATTTAGTGCGAGAGGCTCCCGAAAGCCGGTTCCAGCTTTCCGGGGCGATCTCCTTGAAAGACGACACAATGCGTATGTTCAATATCGTTCCTAGGGTCAGGACGGGTCGAAACCCTCGAAGGTGATCTGGTCGGCATTGGCTGCGCTGTGGGAGGCCTGCTCCGGGCTGCGGACCGTCCAGCTGATCACTGGCATGTTCTTGTTGCGTTGCAATGTAATGTAGTCATTCGGCAAATGCATGATGTTGTACGAAATAAAATCGAGGCCGGATTTCATGACTTCTTCATGCGTGGCGAAATCCTCGGGCTTCACACCCTCGGCGGTCAGGCCAACGGGGCGAGGGCATCCGAGTTCGCGCAGATCGGCGAGCAGCCAATGGTCGAAACTCATCAGTGCTACCGGACCGTCATAGTCCTCGATGGCATCTAGCACGGCCAGAGCGAAACCGTCATCGTCTCCTTCGCGGCCTTTCAGTTCCAATACCAACGGAACGCGGCCCTTGACCAATCCGAGAAGCTGCTTGAGCGAGGGAATTCTGTCCTTGGTACCGCCAATCGAGACAAGGCCGAGTTCGCTGGACGACTTGGCGCGCACGTCGCCCTTGAACTTGCAAAGCCGCTCCATGTCATCGTCATGGAAGACCACGGCTGTTGCATCCGCCACATATTGCAGGTCGCATTCGATGGCGAATCCTGCATCGATTGCCGCCTGGAAGGCCGACATCGTGTTTTCCCACACGGCCTTGTTGCCATCATGCAGCCCGCGATGGGCGATCGGCTGGCGGATCAGTGCCTTGAGATCATCATGCATCAGGCAACGTCCAGGATCGCATCGATCTCGACCGATGCGTTGAGCGGCAGTGCCGCCACCCCGACGGCAGCGCGCGCATGTTTGCCGGCGTCACCCAGCACATTGGCCAGAAGGTTCGAGGCGCCGTTGGCGACGAGATGCTGCTCATAGAAATCAGGAGTCGAGGATACCAGGACCGTGATCTTGACGACGCGCTTGATGCGTCCGAGATCGCCAAGTGCTGCCTGCGCCTGGGCGAGGATATTGATCGCACAAAGTTCGGCGGCGCGCTGGCCCTCGGACGTATGGATACCGGCGCCCAACTGACCGGTCGAGGCGAGTTTACCGTTCTCCATCGGCAATTGGCCCGAGATGAACAGCTTATTTCCGGTCTGGACGAAGGGGACGTAATTTGCGGCGGGCGCTGCGGCTACCGGCAATGTGATGCCCAGCGAAGAAAGTTGTGCGTCGATTTCAGCGCTCATGGACTGTCTCTCCCGAAGATTTTTCTTTTACAGCTGCAGCGGATCAGATATTTCGCCACTTTGTGCTTCTAATTAGCGGCATTGACGGCAGGTGCAACAGGAGAATTGGATGATTTTCGGACGGAACTTGATTGTCACATCCCTGGCGGCTCTTGCGGCAAGCGCGGGCCTTCCATCGGTGGCGCAGGGATTGTCTAACCTCGTTCCCCATCGCGCCGTCTACAATCTCGAACTCAAGGATTCCGCTGAGAAATCAGGCATCACATCGATGAATGGCCGCATGGTCTATGAGTTCACAGGATCGGAATGCGAGGGTTACAAGGTCAACTTCCGCTTCGTGACGCAGTCCGATGTCGCGGGCGAGAAGCGCGTTTCGGACCAGCAGAGCACGACATTCGAGGATACGCGCGCGGGGCGGTTCGAGTTCGAATCGAAGTCCTACACCGACGAGCGGCTCGACAAGGAAGTCCAGGGCCATGCCGAGGACCTCAAGACCAAGCTCAGCGTCGAACTGATGGCCCCGAGTGAAAAGCAGGTCGAGCTCCAGCCCGGCCGGTTTCCCACGGAACATATGCTGGAATTGATCAAGCGTGCCCGCAGCGGCGAGCATTTCTTCGAGGCACGCGTCTTCGACGGTTCCGACAACGGCGATAAGACGGTCTTTACAACGACCGTGGTAGGTTCTCCGATTGGCGTCCTGCCTGGTGATCCGGATGCCGATTACGTCGGCAAGCTTAAAGGCGAGAAGGCTTGGCCTGTGACGATCGCCTATTTCAACGACGACGAGAAGGTCGATGGCCTGCCGACCTACCGCATGTCCTTCAAACTCTATGACAACGGCGTGTCACGCGATCTCACTATGGACTATGGCGACTTTGCGCTGACTGGACGCCTCGTGAAACTTGACTTCCTTCCCGAGACCGTCTGCCAGGCAAAGTGACATCCAGGCAGCGGGCCATTTCACGGTCTCGCCGCACAATTTTCGTTCACAGGGTTGCTTTTAGGCGGTCTTCAGTTTAAGGCCGCGCTCATTCCACACGTGAAGTCTGGGGCTTTCCGGGAGAAATCCGGCTGGCTCCACCCGGTGGCAGGCGTCAGATCCTGCTTCAAGCTTCACGGAGGTTCAACCGGATAAGGATAACAAGGCATGGCATTGCCCGATTTTTCTATGCGCCAGCTTCTCGAGGCAGGCGTTCACTTCGGCCACCAGACTCACCGCTGGAACCCGAAAATGAAGCCCTACATCTTTGGTGATCGTAGCGGCATCCACATTATCGACCTCGCACAGTCCGTCCCGATGCTGCATCAGGCGCTCAAGGTCATCAGCGACACCGTCGCCGGTGGCGGCCGCGTTCTGTTCGTCGGCACCAAGCGCCAGGCGTCCGATCTGATCGCCGACGCGGCTCGTCGTTCCGCCCAGTACTATGTCAACTCGCGTTGGCTCGGCGGCATGATGACCAACTGGAAGACGATCTCCAACTCGATCCAACGCCTTCGTAAGGTCGACGATATCCTTAATTCCTCGGGTTCGGGCTATTCCAAGAAGGAACGCTTGAACCTCGAGCGCGAACGCGAGAAGCTTGAAAAGGCCCTCGGAGGCATCCGCAACATGGGTGGCACGCCTGACCTGATGGTCGTGATCGACACCAACAAGGAAAAGATCGCCATCGACGAAGCCAAGCGCCTGGGCATTCCTGTCGTCGCGATCATCGACTCCAATTGCGATCCGGACCTGATCAACTATGCGATCCCGGGCAACGACGACGCTTCGCGCGCCATCGCTCTTTATTGCGACCTGTTCGCCCGTGCTGCACTTGACGGGATTTCTCGTCAGCAGGGTGGCTCCGGCGTGGATCTCGGCGCTGCTGCCGAGCCGATCGCCGAAGAAACGCTGACTGTCGCCGAATAAGGCATAAAGGAGCAGAGGCCTGACCGCCTCCGCTCCAATCGATTTCGGGGCAGGGGCTGCGGGGTACCGATGCAGCCTTTGCCCTTAGACTATCCGGACGCCGGTCGTGCGCCTGTCACATGACTGTTACGCATCTGGATACACTCCGTCCCCAGTTCCGGCGGAAAGAGCGGCCCGGCTGATCCGGAACCGCGCTTAGCGGACATAAAGAGGTTTGAAATGAGCACTATTACGGCTGAAATGGTCAAGATCCTGCGCGAGCGCACCGGTGCGGGCATGATGGATTGCAAGAAGGCGCTGACCGAGACCAGTGGCGACATGGAAGCTGCTGTCGATTGGCTGCGCGCCAAGGGTATTTCCAAGGCCGAAAAGAAATCCGGTCGCACCGCAGCTGAAGGCCTCATCGGCATTTCCACGGGTGGCCACAAGGCTGTTGTAATCGAAATCAACTCCGAGACCGACTTCGTCGCCCGCAACGAAGCCTTCCAGGATCTCGTTCGCGGTGTCGCCGCCGTTGCGCTCAATACCGACGGCAAGGTCGAATCGGTGGCTGCCGCTACCTATCCTGCAACGGGCAAGTCCGTTGAGCATAGCATCACCGACGCGATCGCAACCATCGGCGAAAACATGACACTGCGCCGCTCGGCTCTGCTCGAAGTGCCGCATGGCACGGTTGCGACCTACATCCACAACGCGGCCGGCGACGGCATCGGCAAGCTCGGCGTCCTCGTCGCGCTGAAATCGAACGGTGACAAGGAAGTGCTCTATTCGATCGGCCGTCAGGTCGCGATGCACATCGCAGCCACCAACCCGCTGGCGATCCGTCCCGATGAAGTCGATCCGGCGGTGGCCGAGCGCGAGCGCAACGTGTTCATCGAACAGTCCCGCGCCTCGGGCAAGCCCGACAACATCATTGAAAAGATGGTTGAAGGCCGTATGCGCAAGTTCTTCGAGGAAGTCGCTCTTCTCTCGCAGGCTTTCGTCATGAATCCCGACATCACCGTCGGCCAGGCGATCAAGGATGCCGAGAAGCTTGCCGGAGCCCCGATCGAAGTCACCGGCATGGCCCGCCTCCTGCTGGGCGAAGGCGTCGAGAAGGAAGAAACCGATTTCGCGGCCGAAGTCGCTGCCGCAGCCAAGAAGTAAGCCTGACGCTTTGATTAACCAGGCATGATGAATCGAGAGGGCACCGCGTGACAACGCGGTGCCCTTCGTGTATCGGCGACATCGAGAATAATCGAACCCTGTACGCGGCGCCGGGACGCGCGTCATGTTCCGGCGGAACGAAAAAAAACGCCCTCAGGGCGCTTTGCCGCCGCAATTCGCTTGCAGGTGATCGATGCCATCCCATATCCGGGCGCTGTGCCCATTTGATCGAATGCCGAGACGGGAGATACCATGACATCGAACGCCATCTACAAACGTGTGTTGTTGAAATGCTCGGGCGAAGCGCTGATGGGGAGCCAGGGCTTCGGCATCGATGTCGCGGTAGCCGACCGCATCGCGGCCGACATTGCCGAGGCGAGGGCGCTCGGCGTCGAGGTCGGCGTCGTTGTCGGCGGCGGCAACATCTTCCGCGGTGTCGCGGTCGCTTCGAAGGGCGGCGACCGGGTGACTGGCGACCATATGGGCATGCTCGCGACCGTGATCAACGCGTTGGCGCTCGCGACATCTCTACGCAAGCTCGACATCGATACCGTGGTGCTCTCAGCCATCGCCATGCCCGAAATCTGCGAAAGCTTTTCCCAGCGCGCGACGCTCTATCACCTCTCACTCGGCCGCGTCGTGATCTTCGCCGGCGGCACAGGCAATCCCTTCTTCACCACGGACTCGGCCGCCGCGCTTCGAGGTGCGGAAATGGGTGCGGAGGCGATCTTCAAGGGGACCCAGGTAGACGGCATCTACTCAGCCGATCCCAAGAAAGATCCGCATGCCACGCGCTTCGACCACTTGACGCATACCGAGATTCTCGAAAAGGGCCTCGCGGTGATGGACGTTGCGGCCGTGGCGCTCGCCCGCGAGAACCATATCCCGATCATCGTGTTTTCGATTCACGAGAAGGGTGAATTCTCGAAAATCTTGACCGGCAGCGGTCGGCGGACCATCGTAACAGACAATTGACAGAAAATGGCCTGATTCCCGGGCAACTGACGGGAACAGGTGCCGGGACAGGAGTTGGCCATGAGCAGTATCGAACTTACGGAAATCAAGCGGCGCATGGATGGCGCGATCAGTGCGTTCAAGAGCGACATAGCGAGCCTGCGCACCGGGCGCGCATCGGCAAACGTGCTCGACCCCGTGATAGTCGAAGCCTACGGTGCGCGCATGCCGCTGAACCAAGTGGCCAACATAACTGTTCCAGAGCCGAGAATGCTTTCGGTTTCCGTATGGGACCGTTCGATGGTCAAGGCCGTCGAGCAGGCCATCCGCGAGTCCAACCTGGGTCTCAACCCGATCATCGAGGGCCAGAACATGCGCATCCCCCTGCCGGAACTCAACGAAGAACGTCGTAGATCGCTCGTCAAGGTCGCCCATGAATATGCGGAAAAGGCCAAGGTCGCTGCCCGTCACGTGCGCCGTGATGGCATGGACGGTTTCAAGAAGGCGGAAAAAGACGGTAAGATGAGCCAGGACGACAGCCGGGTGAATTCGGACAAGGTGCAGAAAATGACGGACGATACGATCTCCGAAATCGATCGCTTGCTTCATGACAAGGAAAAGGAAATCATGCAGGTGTAAGTATTTCGAAAGATCGCTTGGTCATTCTCGGCCAAGTGTCATCGAACTGCGATAGACTTACAAGCGGACATCCTCAATGATCAACAGACAATTGGTTCGGATCCCAGAGCACGTTGCCATTATCATGGATGGCAATGGCCGCTGGGCGCAGCAGAGGGGTCTGCCCCGCGCCATGGGACACCGCAAAGGCGTCGAGGCGGTTCGCGATGTGGTTCGCGTTGCGGGCGAGGTCGGCATATCCTATCTCACACTGTTTGCTTTTTCCTCGGAGAACTGGTCGCGGCCGGAAGCCGAGGTTGCCGATCTGATGGGCCTGCTCAAGGCCTTCATTCGCCGCGACCTTGCGGACCTTCACGGCCAGAACGTCCGTATCCGGGTTATTGGTTCGCGAGAGAACCTGCGCGGCGACATCCTGCCGCTGCTGATCGAAGCGGAAGAGACGACGCGCCACAATACAGGCCTGACGCTGGTCATCGCCTTCAACTATGGCGCGCGTGACGAGATCGTCCGCGCCACCAAGGCGCTGGCCGAAAAGGTGGCGCGTGGCGAAATCGCTGCGGCAGCCATTGATTCACAAGCGATCGAGAATCAGCTGGATACACGCGGGATACCGGATCCCGATCTCGTGATTCGGACGTCTGGGGAAGAACGTCTTTCGAATTTCCTGCTTTGGCAGGCGGCCTATGCTGAACTTCTGTTCGTGCCCGAATTCTGGCCCGATTTCAGCCGGGATATCTTTCATGCGGCACTTGAGACCTATGCGCGCAGGGATCGCCGATTCGGCGGTGTCGCCGCGATAGCAACGGCAGCGGTTTCCTGATGACCCCGGAACTGCGTCTGCGAATCGTGTCCGGCGTCGTACTCGCCGTTGTTGCATTGGGGGCTACATGGTTGGGCGGCACGGCATTCAACCTGCTGGCCGCGGCGATCGCGCTTCTCATTTTCTACGAATGGTCGACGATCACGGGACATTCGGCCCAAGCGCGTTTCACCATGTTCGGATGGGCGGCGATGATCCTGATCGTTGGACAGTTTCTCTATTACGGCCCGAAAACCGGCACCATGCCGAGCTTGGCGCTGTTGATCGGGTTTACGGTGGTCTGCATCGTCATCGCTATGGCCAGAGGTAAGAGCCAGTGGTTGGCAGGTGGCGTGTTTTACGCCGGTCTCTCTGGGATTTCACTGGCTGCGTTACGCGAGTTCGGGGGAATCGCGACCATCGTGTTTCTTTTCGCAATCGTCTGGGCGACTGACATATTGGCCTATTTCGTCGGACGCGCGATCGGCGGACCGAAGCTTGCGCCCAGGATATCGCCGGGCAAGACCTGGTCGGGCGCGATCGGCGGCACTGTGGCCGGCGTATTGGCGGGCTGCATCATCGTCGGGCTCATGGGTGAGAGCCTTTCCGTCTGGCATGTGCTGATCACCGCCGTGCTTTCAATCGGATCGCAAGTCGGCGATCTCTTCGAATCCTATATCAAGCGGCGCTTCGGCGTGAAGGATTCGAGCCATCTGATTCCCGGCCATGGTGGCGTCATGGACCGCGTGGATGGGCTTGTTTTTGCCTGTTTTCTGGCGTTCCTGGTCGGTCTCGCGGTCGCTGCGGCCAGCGGGCAGTTGGCGAAAGCCCCGAGCGAGCTTATATCGGGCATATGACCCGCGCTGCCTGCGGAAAAAATCTGGGACGTTTCTGAATGAGCGGACTTCTAAGCAATCAATGGGCCTTGATGGTGCCGGCATTCCTGCTGGTGATCTCACTGATCGTCTTCATCCACGAGATGGGCCACTATCTTGTAGGACGCTGGAGCGGCATCCGGATCATGGCCTTCTCCTTTGGATTCGGGCCGGAGCTCGCTGGCTTTACCGACAAGCACGGGACGCGCTGGAAGATTTCCGCCATTCCGCTCGGAGGCTATGTACGATTCTATGGCGATGCGGACGCGGCGAGCACGCCTGATTTCGAGGCGTTGGACGAATTGCCCCCTGAGGAGCGCGCGCGGACCTTTACTGGCGCGGCACTCTGGAAGCGCGCAGCGACCGTTGCCGCTGGGCCGTTGGCGAACTTTATTCTGGCGATCGTCATCCTATCAGGCATCTTCATTGCCTATGGCAAGTTCGTGGCCGACCCGGTGGTCGCGCAGGTAAACAAGGACAGCGCCGCAGCAGCCGTAGGGATCATTCCCGGCGACCTGCTCGTCAGCATCGACGGCAACCCAATCGTGACCTTCGACGACGTGCAGCGCTATGTCAGTATCCGGCCCAGCGTGCCGATGACCCTGACAGTCAAGCGCGGCGGCGCAGCGGTCAACATTCCGATCGCGCCTAAGCTCACCGAGATCAAGGATCGTTTCGGCAACAAGATCGAGCTGGGAATCATCGGCATTGTCGTCGACAAGAATGGCGGGAATCTTCGTGTCGTCAGTTTCACGCCTCTCGAGGCGGTGGCGGAGGCGTTTCGGGAGACAGGACACATCGTCACGGGAACGTTCCGCTATATCGGCAACATATTCGCGGGCCGTATGAAGGCGGACCAACTCGGCGGTCCGATCGCCGTGGCGCAAGCCGCGGGGCAGGTGGCAACGCTTGGAATTATTGCACTTTTGCATCTCGCGGCCGTTCTTTCCGTTTCGATCGGATTGCTCAATCTAATGCCGGTTCCGGTACTTGATGGCGGGCATCTAATGTTTTATGCGGTAGAGGCGCTCAGGGGGAAACCGGTCGGAGAGACCGCGCAAGGAGTCTTGTTCCGGGTCGGAATGTTCCTCGTGCTGTCATTGATGGTTTTCGTGACGTGGAACGACATCACCAGAAACATATCCAACTGGCTCGGGTGATAACGAACTATTACAAGGCAAGGAAATATTTACCTTAATTCGGTGTTGGCGTGGCGATTACGTCACGCTTCGGAACGAAGTAAATAGAATTTAACCAACTCCCTTGCTTGTATGGCAAAAGCGGTTAAAACGGCGGAGTGGCCTGGATGGGGTGCCTTTGAGGCTGTCTAGGTAACGGGAAAAGGGTATAAAGTTAATGAATGGTAGTTCGAGATTTCTGAACGCGGCGTCTGCGATAGCGATGACCGCCGGTGTTTTGACTTCTGCCGCAACAATGGTGCTGGTAAATCCCGTAACCGCCCATGCGTCTGTAATCCGCAACATCTCTGTCCGTGGTGCCGAGCGCACGGGCGCCGATACGGTGCGGGCAAGTCTGACGATCGTTCCCGGCAAGGACTTCTCGAACGCCGATATCGACCAGTCGATCAAGCGTCTTTATGCGACCGGCCTTTTCTCCGACGTACGCATTACTGTGTCGGGCGGTACTCTTGTCGTTGTCGTCAACGAGAACCAACTGGTCAATCAGGTCGTTTTCAACGGCAACCGCAAGATCAAGGATGAGAAGCTCATCACGATCGTGAAGACGCAGCCGCTGGGTCCTTACAGCGAATCGCTGATCGAGAGTGACCTGCAGTCGCTTCGCCGGGCCTATGCCGAAATCGGGCGCTCGGATGTCGAGATCACGACGCAGACGGTTCCGGTCGGCGAGGGGCGCGTCAATATCGCATTCGTGATCAACGAAGGCGGCCGTACCAAGATCGACACAATCAATTTCGAGGGCAATGAGCACTATAGCGATTTCCGTTTGCGGGCAGTGCTCACGACGAAGGAATCGGGCTGGTTCTCGTTCATCACTCGCAAGGACATTTATAACGAGGATAAGCTGCGCGCCGACGAGGACGCGCTGCGCCAGTTCTATTACAATCACGGCTTTGCCGACTTCCGGGTACTGTCGTCCGATGCGGTGCTTGATCCGGCGACGAATACGTATGTCGTGACCATCAATGTCGATGAAGGCGATCGTTACGATTTCGGTCCCGTCAACGTAGAAAGCACGGTCGATGGCGTCGATCCCGAGGAGCTCAAGAGCCTTGCGGAATCGCGCGAGGGCAAGACCTATCGTGCCCGCGATGTGCAGGATTCGATCACGGCGATTTCGAAGCGCGTCGCCGCCGCCGGCTATCCCTTCGCTCGTGTAACGCCACGCGGCAATCGTGATATGGGAAACAAGACCATAGCCGTCGACTATCTCGTCGACCAGGGCGAGCGCGCCTATGTCGAGCGCATCGAGATTCGTGGCAACACGGCGACCCGCGACTATGTCATCCGCCGCGAATTTGACATGGCTGAAGGCGATGCCTTCAACCAGGAGCGTGTTGCCGAAGCCAAGCGCCGTCTGGAGCGACTGGGTTACTTCCAGAAGGTCGAGATTTCCACGCAGCCGGGCAGCGCGCCTGATCGCGTCGTCGTGGTCGTCGATGTCATCGATCAGTCGACTGGCAGTTTCGGTATCGGCGCGGGCTATGCGACCGGTGGCGAAGGCTTCATCGTCGAAGCTTCGATTGAAGAAAAGAATTTTCTCGGCCGCGGCCAGTATATTCGAGTGTCCGCAAGTGGCGGCGCAGTGACGCGGAACTATTCGATCTCGTTCACCGAGCCTTATTTTCTCGGCTATCGCCTTGCGGCCGGCTTCGACCTATTCAAGTCGTCCAATTCGATCATGAACAACTATACCTACGAGGACCAAGGTTTCTCGCTACGTGTCACCGCGCCGATCACCAACGATCTGTCGACGACGTTCCGGTACAATTACAAGGAACTGAAATATGCCGCAGACGAAAAAGGTAGCTTCAAAAGACTTTCCGCTCCTTATCAGGATGTAGTCAAGGGAAGCCCTTGGGTTCAGTCCACCGTTTCCAATTCCTTGACCTACAATACGCTCGACACAGCCGTGCTGCCGCATGAGGGCATTCTGGCTTCGCTGACGCAGGAAGTGGCTGGTCTCGGTGGCGATTCCAACTTCTACAAGATCAGTGCCCGCGCTCGTGGCTACTACACGCTGTCCGACGAACTGGATCTTGTCGGCTCGCTCTCGGCGTCCGCCGGGCACGTAATCTCGACAAACGGCGGTCATTTGAACCTGTTTGACCAGTTCTCGATCGACTCCAACGACATTCGCGGCTTTGCAGATTCTGGTATCGGTCCTCGCATGCGTGGCGACGCTATCGGCGGCACGACTTACATCACCGCGTCGGCCGAAACGACATTCCCGCTGCCTGGGATTTCGCAGGATGCAGGCTTCCGTGGCGGCTTCTTCGTCGATACCGGCACGCTCTTTGGGAATGATGTAAAAATCCGCGAGCCGTCCAAGGGCAAGCTGACCGGTGTGGGCATGGATTGGCGTGTATCGACAGGCGCCAGTCTCATCTGGGCGTCTCCTTTCGGTCCGCTGCGTGTCGACTATGCGATTCCTGTTCTCAAGCAGGACAAGGACATCATCCAGAACCTGAAGTTCGGCATCTCGACCGCCTTCTGATGAACATACGGTCCAGTGTCGCATGCGGTGCGGCACTGGGATGGAGCATGATGATCCGTTCGGAATTCTTTCCTCCTCACCAGGGCATGCGGCTTGCTGACTTCGCTGCTTCTCTTGATCTGCGCCTAGTCGACAGCCAAGCATCCGAGAAGCTCGTCAAAGCCGTCTCGCCGATCTATCGCGGCATAGAGGGTGATGTCTGCTATATGTTGAGCCGCAAGAGCCGTTCGGAACTGGAAACCTGCAATGCCGAGGCGATAATCTGTGCCGAGCCGCTTGCCTCGCTGGTACCCAGCCACATTGCCGTCCTCATTTCTGCCAATCCACATCTCGCGTTCGCACGTGCGGGTGCGCTCCTGCATCCGGATGCGCTCAGGCCAGCAGCCAATGTGCAACAGGAGGGCGTGAGCTCTCAGGCCATCGTGCATCCCACCGCCAGACTTGAGGACGATGTGATTGTCGAGCCCTTCGCGATCATCGGCGCACATGCGTCTGTCGGTAGCGGTACTCGTATTGGCGCCGGGAGTGTGTTGGGCGAGCATGTCAAGATCGGCCGCGATTGCTCGATCGGCGCTCATGCAAGTGTGCTGTGCACCTATATCGGCAATAACGTGATCATCCACAACGGCGCGCGCATCGGCCAGGACGGATTTGGCTACGCGCCCGGTCCCCGCGGCATGGAAAAGATCGCGCAGGTCGGTAGGGTGATCATCCAGGATCATGTCGAGATCGGCGCGAATGCGACGATCGACCGAGGCACGATGGACGATACGATCATCGGCGAAGGCTCCAAGATCGACAATTCCGTGATGATCGGCCACAATGTGAAGATCGGCAGGCATTGCGGCATCGTGGCCGGTGTCGGCATTGCCGGCAGTACCAAGATCGGCGATGGCGTGCTGATCGGCGGTAAGACCGGCATCACAGGCCATATAACGATAGGCGATGGGGTGCAACTCGCCGGTATGACAGGCGTTGCAACTGATCTGCCGGCTGGTGGAAAATACGGCGGTATTCCGGCGAGGCCAATCAAGGATTTTCTGCGGGACTCCGTGGAAATGCTGGCCAAGACGGAGCTGAACCGGAGAAAGGGACAGAAGACACATGAGTGAGGACCGGAAAACCACGCTCGGCACGGCGGACATTATGGAGATCATGAAGCTTCTGCCGCATCGCTATCCCTTTTTGCTCGTCGACAAGATCATCGAGATCGACGGCGACGACTCCGCCATCGGCATCAAGAATGTGACCGCCAACGAGCCGCAGTTCATGGGGCATTTTCCCGGCAATCCGATCATGCCCGGGGTCCTTCTCATCGAAGCGATGGCGCAGACCGCCGGCGCCATCTGCGCGCGCAAGGTCGTGGGCGAAACCAGCCTTGTCTATTTCATGACGATCGACAATGCACGCTTCCGCAAGCCGGTCGTGCCGGGTGACCGCGTTGAGTTCCACGTGGTCAAGCAGAAGCAGCGTGGCAATATCTGGAAATTTCATTGCGACGCGATGGTCGATGGCCAAAAAGTGGCGGAAGCTGATGTCGGCGCCATGATGGTCCCTCAGGGTCCCAAGGAATGACGATTTCGAACACCGCCCGGATCCATCCGCTCGCCTTAATTGAGGACGGCGCGGTGATCGGTGATAATGTGTCGATCGGGCCCTTCTGCCATGTCGGACCGAAGGTTACACTCGGCGCCAACTGCAGCCTGATAAGCCACGTTGTGGTAACAGGCCGTACGACGATCGGCAGTGGCTGCACGTTCCATCCGACTGCAGTGATCGGTGGCGATCCACAGAGCGTGCACCACGCCGGCGAGGAAACCACGCTCGATATCGGCGACAACTGCACCATGCGGGAAGGCGTCACGATCAACACCGGTACCGTGGGTGGTGGCGGTCGCACTGTCATCGGCAACAACAACCTGTTTCTTGCCTGCTCCCATGTTGCACATGATTGCCAACTCGGAAACGACATCATCATGTCGAACGCCGTTCTGCTCGCCGGCCACGTGCGGATCGATGACCGCGCCATTCTTGGGGGCGGCTGCGCTGTCCATCAGTTCACCCGCATTGGCCGCCAGGCATTTGTCGGCGGGCTGTCGGGTGTTGCCTATGACGTGATCCCCTATGGCATGCTGAATGGCAATCCCGGTGTGCTTGGCGGCCTGAATGTGGTGGGCATGACGCGCGCAGGCATGGACCGACCGACGATCCATCGCGTGCGCAAAGCCTATAAGCAGATATTCGAGGGCGAGGGTTCAGTTCGTTCGAATGCCGCCGGCATCAGGGAGGACTTTCTTGATTGCCCGCCGGCCCTGGAAATCCTGGATTTCATCGCGGCGGATGCCGACCGGGCACTTTCCTCCCCCAATCGAACAAAATCCTGAGGCGAACTTGGACCGGCAGGACAACCACGGCCGGTTGGCGATCGTCGCGGGTAGCGGCGGACTGCCGCTCCATGTCGCGCACGCGGCGAGGCGTCGTTCCGACGAACCCTATATATTTGCAATCAAAGGCGAATCGACGGTCGACTGGTCGGATTTCGATCATGTTGATCTCAGCATCGGCGACATTGCGGGCTTCAAACGGATATCATCCGAGAAGCGGATTGACAGGATCGTCCTCTCCGGTGGCGTGCGTGTGCGGCCGGCATGGAACGAGTTCCGGCTGAATCTCGGCACCATCTGGCGCCTTCCCAAGCTGATGAGCACCCTCATGCGTGGCGGCGATAATCTGGTGCTGACCACCGCGATCGGGTTGCTTGAGGGCGAAGGGCGCCGTGTGATCGGTGCGCAGGACATCGCACCGGGGCTGGTTGCGGAATTGGGTCCGCTGGGAAAGCATGCCCCCGACCGGCAGGCTGAAATCGACATTAGAATCTCGCTCAAGGCGGCGCGCCTGCTGGGAGAACTCGATATAGGGCAGGGCGTGATCGCGGTCGGCGGTCGTGTGGTGGCGCTCGAGGGACCGGAAGGCACGGATTCGATGATCGGCCGCATCAATGAGCTGCGGACGAGGGAAAGGATTTCGCAAAAACGCCCCGGCGTGCTGGTCAAGCTCTGCAAGCCGAGCCAGGATCTGCGGGTCGATCTGCCCTCGGCCGGGCTTTCAACGATCAGAAACGCCCGTGACGCAGGACTTTCCGGTATTGCGCTGGAGGCGGGCCGTTCGCTGATTCTCGACCGCCAGGAAGTCCTCGACTTTGCTGACAGCCATGGGATGTTCGTTATCGGAATCGACCCCGATGCCTATGGAGTGGCGCGATGACGCTCAAGATTGCTGTGATAGCGGGCGAGAGTTCCGGCGATCTCCTGGGTGCTGGCATGGTCGCCGAGATCAAGCGGTTGACAGGCGGGGATGTCGAATTCATGGGCGTTGGCGGTCCGGCGCTTGCCGAGGAGGGGTTGGTCTCGCTCTTCGACTTCAGCGACACTGCCATCATGGGAATCTCGGCGGTGTTGATGCGGCTTCCGACGCTCATCAAGCGTATCAATCAGACTGCACAGGCCGTTGTCGGAGCGAAGCCCAATGTGCTTGTCATCATCGATAGTCCTGGCTTTACCCACAG
>Ga0164290_1002233_pt1 | contig 15495 bp, 13 predicted proteins | sample Micstemetagenome_FD_108782 | JGI IMG/M metagenome (GOLD analysis project Ga0164290, IMG submission 108782) | Contaminated culture microbial community from soil near Moab, Utah, USA - Microcoleus steenstrupii SON62 (Illumina Assembly) | ecosystem: Environmental > Terrestrial > Soil > Soil crust... | reverse complement strand
GGTTGGGGCAGTGGCAACACTGCCGGCTTTTTTTTGGTTCGTAGGTTGGGGCAGTGGCAACACTGCCGGCTTTTTTTTGGTTCGTAGGTTGGGGCAGTGGCAACACTGCCGGCTTTTTTTTGGCTTTTCTTGGTCGCATTTCCCACGCCAAGTGCCCGGGCGCGAAGCGCCCTCATCATATAAACGGGCGGCTCCGCCGCCACCCAACTTCTCGGGGAAATGCTCCTGCGCGAAGGCGAGTCGTCTTAACAAAAGCTTAACAGCACGCGCAGGACCGCCACGTCGGATCGGTATAAACTCCAGCTTTTCCGCCGTTTTCGGCGTGGCCCCTGAAAAAGAATACTCGGAAAACCTTTTGTTAACTCAGGGCTGCGATAACCGTCAGCGATAGGAGAGTATTTCTCATTCTCCCAGCGAAGCTATGATGCCAACAGTCAGGGGACTACACGGATGAACATGATGACCAACACAAAGCCCCAGGCCCTTTCTCTCGCCGAGGAAGACGCTTTGGCGCTCACCCAGTCGGCGCTCGAAATTTCTCGCTCTCATGAGTCGAAGAATGAGAAGCGCCTCGCCGCCGCGCTCGACCGCAACATGCAGTTGTGGGTCGGTATCCGCACCATGGTGTCGGCGGCCGAAAACCCGCTGCCCATGCCGATCAAAGACAATTTGATCCGCCTCGCCAGTTTCGTGGCCCAAAAGACCTTCGAAATGCAGGGCGGGTCCTCCCTCAAGACGATTGAGGCCCTGGTCAACACCAATCTGCAGATCGCGGAAGGTCTTCTGGAGAAGCGCGGGGCTTAAAGCCCCCCGCTCCGACCCTGGCATCACTGCCTCGCTCAAAAGGCGCCTCCCGATGGAGGCGCCTTTTTTTATTCAGTGGTTTGAATGTCGCTAATCCGAACGATGCGTGCGTTCCATGCGTTCGTGGCGTTCCTGGGCCTCGACGCTCAATGTTGCAATCGGGCGGGCTTCCAGGCGCTTGAGCCCGATGGGCTCGCCGGTTTCCTCGCAGAACCCGTACGAGCCGTCTTCGACGCGGCGCAGGGCGGCGTCGATTTTCGAGATCAGCTTGCGCGCGCGGTCCCGCGTGCGCAGTTCCAGCGCGCGCTCCATCTCGGCCGAGGCACGGTCGGCGATGTCGGGCTCCTGCAGGCCGCCCTCTTGCAGGCTTTCGAGCGTTTCCTCGGATTCCTTGAGCAGCTCCACCCGCCAGGCCAGCAGCTTGCGGCGGAAGTATTCCTGCTGCTTGGCGTTCATGAACGGCTCTTTGTCCGTCGGGCGATAATCTGGCGGCAGGGTGATGCTGGCCGACTTGGTCGCCGAGGGGTCACGTTTGGCCAACCTGATGATCTCGCCACCGGCGGCGCGGATTACCGGCTTGGCCGACCTGGCCGCCTTTTTGGCCGGAGCTTTGGTCTTAGCCGTTGATTTTGCAGCCGTTTTGCGAGGCCTAGCGGCCGTGGCCGCCTTGGCCTTTTTCTTGGGGGTCGGAGCTTTCTTCTTTTTCATGAAAAATCAATGGGTTAGAAGTTTGCGCCGGAGTGCGCCGCAAGGGGCGAATCGCGGCCCGCTTATGCCAAACGGCGACTGAGTTTGGCTAGCTCTACTTCTGCCCTCAGCTCGATTTCATCGAGCAGCCTCGAAATCACCGGATCGGCCCCTTTTTCGCGTTTTTCACGCACAATCCGGGCCAATTCCGCCAGTTTATCCTTCGGGATCGCGCCCAACAGCAGGCCACGGCGGATCTCTTCCAGCCGGTCGAGGATCTCCGCACCGCGCGTCGCACGGCGCTGGCGCTCTTCGGGGCCGGGCTGGCCGGCTCCGGCATCGACACTTTGGGCGGCGAAAATACCATCGACCCCGGCCACACCCGAAGCCATATCGACCCCGGACGCCGCCTCGGGTGCGTCATCCCCGCCCGCGGCGCGGCCCAAGGCAGCGGCAAAGCCCGCGCCGGTGGACCGCCCCGTCTTGGCGGTTTTCTTCGCTTGAACTGAACTGGGGCCCTTGGGGCCTTCGACCTTCATATCTGCGACCGTCGCTTGCTCGCGCTGTCCATGGCGCGAGACAGCCCCCTGACCTAACCCGCTTTGGCCCGGCCCGTCACTCGGCAAGATTTGCCGCCAGGAAGGCCCAAACGGCCCTGCGGGTCAGGCCGATGGTCCATAATTTCGCATGAAAATCGATATATTTCAATAGGTTATATGAAGGCCGGGGTTGGCACGGAATTCGCATTACCTCCTACGGAAGAGTACGCCCCGACGGGCGATGTGTGTCGGGAGCGAACCGAGAACGAAAAAAGAGGCCATCATGCGTTTGTCCTTCGCCACCGACCCCCGTTCCGCCCCGGCGCTTGATTTGTCAGGCCGCCTCAGCCGGATTTGGTTCGTCGCCATCCACGTGCTGATGGCAGCACTTCTGCTGACGTTCGCCGGCCAGGCGCACGCCACCTCGCGCATCAAGGACCTCGCCGGCTTTGAAGGCGTGCGTGAAAACATTCTGGTCGGTTACGGCCTTGTGGTCGGCTTGCGCGGCACGGGCGACGACTTGAAGTCGATCGCGGCCACGAAAGAAAGTTTGACCGGCATGTTGGAACGCCTGGGCGTCAACACCCGCGACGGCAAGATGGAGCCCGACAACGTCGCCGCGGTGATCGTGACGGCCACCATTCCCCCCTTCTCGCGCCAGGGCTCGCGCATGGATGTTCAAGTCAGCTCCATCGGCGATGCGCTGAGCCTGCAGGGCGGCACACTGGCCGTCACCCCGCTGATGGGCGCGGACGGCGAAGTCTATGCGGTTGCGCAAGGATCGGTGCAGGTCGGCGGGTTCGCCGCCCAAGGCCAGGGTGCCAGCATCCAGCGCGGCGTGCCCACGTCGGGGCGGATTCCCAGCGGGGCCATCGTCGAACGCGAAATCGACTTCTCGCTGGCCGATATGCACCAGGCCGAATTGTCGCTGCGCAACCCCGACCTGACGACCGCGCGGCGTATCGCGCAGGCCATCAACGCGTTCCTGGGCACCACCGCGGCCGCGCCGATCGATCCCGGCACGGTGATCGTCGCCATTCCCGACGGCTACCAAGGCTCGATGGTCGATGTGATGACCGACGTGGAGCAATTGCAGGTCGAACCCGACCAGACCGCGCGCGTGGTCGTCGACGAAAACACCGGCGTGATCGTCATCGGACAGGACGTGCGCATCTCCACCGTCGCCGTCGCGCAAGGCAACCTCACGATCAAAGTGACCGAGACACCGCAAGTCTCGCAGCCCTCGCCGTTCTCCGAGACCGGAGAAACCGTCGTCGTGCCCCGCACCGAGATCACGGTCGAGGAAGACACCGACCGCAAGCTCGCCCTGGTCAGCGACGGCGTGAGCCTGCAAGAGCTGGTCAACGGCTTGAATGCATTAGGTGTAGGCCCGCGCGACATGATTTCAATTCTCCAGGCGATCAAGGCCGCAGGCGCGCTGCAGGCCGAGATTGAGGTGATGTAGCCATGGCCGGTCTGATGGACGCCACCGCGAGCCTGGGCTTGGCCCAGGACGCCTACAGCATGGGCGTACAGCGCCAGGTCGCAGCCGCCGCGCGCGCGCCGCAAGTGCAAGGTACGGCACAGGGCGGCAACCAAGCTGGGGCGCTGAACGAAAAAAACGCCAAGACGGCGGCGGAAAGTTTCGAATCCTTCTTCGTCGGGCAGATGCTCGAATACATGTGGGAGGGCGTCGAGGTGGACCCGGAATTCGGCGGCGGCCACGCCGAGCAAATGTGGCGTTCGATGATGAACCAGGAATACGGCAAGCACATCGTGAAGGCCGGCGGCCTGGGCCTGGCCAACCAGGTGATGGCCTCGATGCTGCAGGCCCAGGAAGAACGCACGCAAGCCGAGCAGAAACTCGCCGCCATGGGCCCCAAGGCCGATGGTGAGTCCGACGGTGAAGCCGTGCAGGGCGACGCCGGCGCGGCCGGCGCCGTTGCCGCCGCCGCGCAGGTCCGCCGGTAGGAGCGCGCCATGAACATGATGAACCGCAACACCCCGCGTCACCCCGCACCGGCTTCCGAGCGCACCGTCACCCCGCCGCGCGGGGCGATGCGTGCTAAGCCCGGACAGCCCGTGGCGGCCGCACCGCGCGCCGTCGCACCCGGCGCCAACGCCAACCGCGGCGACGACATGATGACCGTGATCCGCCAGTTGTCGGACCTGCTGAGCAAGGAAAACTTGGCCCTGAAGCGCCACAAGACCGCCGAAATCAAGGGTCTGGGCGAGCGCAAGGAACAGCTGGCGCGGCTGTACCAAAGCCACATGAACGCGATTCACCGCGACCCCGCGGCCGTGAAGGCCTGGGAACCCGCGCGCCGCGAGGCCCTCGCCCACGCCTCGATCCGGCTGTCGGAACTGATGAAGGAAAACGCGAGCCTGTTGAAAGCCAACATCTCTGCCATCGACAAGTTTCTGAAATCTGTCGTGGGCGCGGTGAAGGACAAGCAGGAAAAGCAGTCTGCATCGTATTCGAAGCAAGGCGCGCTGAACGGCTACGCCGCCGTCAAGCGCAACCTCGCCGTCAGCTTCAACCAGACGATGTAACGCCGAAGTCCAGGAGCGCTCGTCATGAGTCTCGTCAACGCACTTAATTCGGCGGTATCCGGCCTCAGCACCGCGCAGGCCGGGCTGAACGTCATTTCCAGCAACATCGCCAACGTCAATACCGAAGGCTACACCCGCAAGATCTTCATGCCGCAGTCGCGCGTGCTGGCGGGCACCGGCGTGGGCGTGGAACTGGGCGACGTGCGCAACGCCGTCGATCAAAATCTGCTGCGCGACGTGCGCCAAGAGCGCGCGACCTTCGGTGAACTGGACGCGAAAAGCCAGTTCCTGCGGCGCATCCAGGATTTGTTCGGCACCACTTCGTCCAACACCTCCATCAGCCACCAGGTCAACAACCTGCAGCGCGAATGGGAAACACTGGCCGCCGAGCCGGAAAAGGCCACCACGCACCTGTCGGTGATTCAGGCGGGCATCACGGTCGCTGATCAGCTCTCGCGCATGAGCAAGACGATCCAGGGGCTGCGTCTGGACGCCGACCGCGAGATCGAACGCGGCATCCAGGAGATGAACAACCAGCTGTCGACCATCGCCAAGCTGAACGATCAGATTTCATTGGGCGAGGCCACCGGGCGTCAGACCGAGGACCTGGAGGACAAGCGCGACGTGGCGCTCAACCGCTTGTCGGAGCTCGTCGATATTCAGTACTTCTTCAACTCCAACGGCTCGGTCTCGGTGTTCACCACCGACGGCACGACGCTGGTCGACAGCTCGCCGGTGGCCATGAGCCACAGCGCCCTGTCGCAGGTCAGCGCCGAGAACTCCTACGCCAGCGGCGACTTCAACGCGATCTTCGCGGGCTTGCGCGACATCACCAATACCATCCGCTCGGGCAAGCTGGCCGCGCTGGTGGAGCTGCGCGACAACATTCTGCCCGACAGTCAGGCGCAGCTCGACGAGTTGGGTCGCAACCTGATGGAAGAGATCAACCTGGTCCATAACCGCGGCACGTCCTACCCGCAGATGACCACCGCCGCCACGGGCACGCGCACGTTCATGAACAGCGCCGCGCAGACCCTGACCTTCTCGGGCGCGGAGACCCGCGTGGTGATCTACGACGTCAACGGCGAGGAAAGGTACTCCAGCCGGGTGCTGGATGCGGCCGGGATCAACTTCACCAACGGCGGCACGGTGGACAGCCTGGCGTCGTCGATCCAGACGTGGCTGCAGGCCCAGGATCCGCAGCTGTCCAACGCCAGCGTCAGCATCAATTCCGACGGCAAGTTTGCCATCAATTTGGGCACGGACGCGCTCGGCATCGCCTTCCGCGACGAAGCAACGTCGGTGAAGGGCAGTGCGCCCACGGACGTCTCGGTGGCCATCGACCTAGACGCGGACGGCAACGCCGACCAGACCTTCAAGGGCTTCTCGAACTTCCTTGGTCTGAACGACTACTTTCAGACCGACCAGAAACTCTCTCAGTGGGATTCGGACTTCAAGGCTGCCAACTTTACGCTCGGCCTGGCGGGCGCGCGCACCCTCCAGTTCGCCGACCAGACCGACCTCACCGGCATCCCAGGCGGCACGATCACGGTCAATCCGGGCGATTCGCTGCAGGACATCGCCGACGCCATCAACCAGAACACCACGCTGCAGGGCCGCATCCGCGCCGACGTGATTCCCGAGGGTGCCGGCTTCAAGCTGCGCATCCAGCACGAGCTCGGCGAGCAGCTGCAAGTCACCCAGGCGGCGGGCAACAACAACGACGCCATCGCCGCGCTGGGGCTGGACCTGTCCGAAGCCGGCGTGGCCACCAAGCTGCGCGTCAGCGACGCGCTGGTGTCTAATCCGTCGCAGGTCAGCCGCGGGCGCGTGCAGTTCGACGACATCACGGGCCGCTACCTGCTGTCGAACGGCGACAATCAGGTGGCCCAGGAAATGGCCGAGATGCTGAGCGGCCAAGTGTCGTTCAAGGCTTCGGGCGCGCTGAGCTCGGCCAACGTCACGTTCACCGAATTCTCGGCCTCGATCGTCTCGTTCGCCTCGACCTTGGGTGCCGGCGTCGAGACCGACCTGAAGTTCCAGAACGACCTCAAGACCGCGCTGGAGCTGAAGCACGCGGAACTTTCCGGGGTCAACCTGGACGAAGAAATGTCGAACCTGCTGGTGTTTCAGCAGACCTACGCGGCCTCGGCCAAGGTCATCTCGGTCACGCAGCAGCTGTTCGACGTGCTCAACAGTATTCTCGACTAGCGCCGGATAAGGAGCGCGCATCATGGTCACTCGCATCGGAACCTTCGCCAACCAGCAAGCGCTGATCTCGCGCATGCTCGAGGTGCAGAAACGCGTGTTCGACGGGCAAACCCAGGTCGGCACCGAGAAGAAGTCGCAGGACTACACCGGCATCGCGTTCGATTCGTTCCGGCTGATCAACATCGAGAACGAACGCAGCCGCGTCGACCGGTTCATCAACAACAACACCTCGGCCGAGACCACGCTGAAGTCGATGAACGCCTCGGTGAAGGCGGTCGACGACATCATGCGCAACCTGCGCCAGGAGCTGATCGGCTTCACGGGGCGCGACCTGACCGACCAGTCGCCGCAGGACGTCAGCGCCGTGCGCGGCATCCAGGAGCAGGCGTTCTCCGCGCTCAACGACATGGAGTTCTTCCTCAACCTGAAGATCGACGGGAAGTACGTGTTCGGCGGCGGCAAGACCAACGACGTGCCGGTCTCGATCCCCTACGACAACGTCGAGGAGTTTCAGCAGGTCTACAACGGCGTCGGCGTGACGTACCCGCAGACCCGGGCCGCCCAGCTGGTGAAGGCCGAGTTCAACAACGTCGCGGTGGGCACCTACACCCAGCTGACCTACGGCACCCCGGCCATCGACGTGACGCAGATCGACGCGGCCGCGGACGACTTCGTGATTTCGACGGTCAACGACACCAGCTTCGGCGACCTGACGTACGCCAACAACGGCACCAACGGAACCATCACGTCTTCGGCGGCCGGCGCCTTCGCCAACCTCGAGGTCGGCCAAACCTTCGCGCTCGACTCCAGCAGCAACAACGGCATCTACACCATCGCCGGCATTTCCGGCGACGGGCGCACCATCACGCTCAATCAGAACGTCGCGGCCCCCGGCACCGATGCGGCCGGCGGCGGCATGACAATGCGCTTCGTGCCGCCCGACGGCGCGACCATCTACCTGGGCGGCTCGGCCAACAGCAACAACGGCGCGTACACGGTGCGTTGGCCGACCAACGCCGAAATGGCCGCGGCCCCCTTCACCGGCTCGGTGGTCGACGGCAGCCGGCTGTTCGTCTCGGGACAGGTGTTGAACACCACGCCCGAGACCGTGAATTTCGAGACCCGGCCCTATTACCTGGGTGACCGGCTGGAAAGCGAGCACCGCGTCAGCGAAACCCGCACCATCAAGTTCGGCGTCAACGGCCTAGACCCGGCCTTCGAGAAGGCCATCCGCGCCGTGGGCCAATTGTTGCAGGGGGATTTGCTGAACAACCAGCAGCGCGCCGTGGATGCGCTTGCCCTGATCAACGACGCCATTGAGCACTCCGCCAGCTCCAACGAATTGGCCAGCGATCTGCAGGGCGTTCAGAACCGGTTGGGCATCAATCAAAAAGTCCTCGCCGACGCCAAGGACGAGCAGCGGCAGTTCATGGCGTTCCTGGAAGTGCGCCAGATCGAGGTCGAGAACGTCGACCCGACCGAAGCAGCGGTGAAGTTGAACGACGACATCCGCTCGCTCAACATTTCCTTCGCCACGCTCTCGCGCGTGCAGCAGCTCTCGCTGGTCGATTACCTCTAAACCAATAACTTGCGATAGGCGGTTTCCAAGTCGCGGGTATAGCCCGCGCCGTCGCACAGCCGCGAGGCGGCGATGCTTGCGCGTAAACCCGTGCGATCCGGGGCTTGTAGGCTTACCGCTTTGGCCACGTAATCTTCGGGCGTCGTGCTAATCCATTCAGTCAAGCTCGCCGAGGTCAGCAGGCTCGCGCCGACCCGGCCCGCGTGCGTGCGGCCCAGCAGCGTAAGCACCGGAACGCCCATCCACAGCGCCTCGCAGGTGGTGGTGGTGCCGTTGTAGGGCACGGGGTCGAGCGCCACATCGATCTGGCTATAGACGCCGAGATGGCCGCGGTCGCTGGGCTCCCAGCCGCGCAGATCCAGGCGCTCCGCGCCGATGCCGTGGGCTACGAAGCGCGCGGCGAGGCCCGCGGCGGTCTCTTGTTCCACCAGCGGCTTGGTTTTGAGCAGCAGCTTCGCGCCGGGCACGGCCTTTAACACATCGGACCAGAGCGCGATGGTGAAAGGCGACAGCTTGGCCAACTTGTTGAACGAGCCGAAGGTGACGTAGCCGTTTTTTTTGCGCGGCGGCGGACCCACGGGCGGCGCATCGGTGGCCGGCTTGTAGCAATGCATGCCGCCGGGAATGTGGATCAGCGGCTCGGCGCTGGGCATGCCGGCCGGGTCGGTAAGTTCATCCGAGAGGCGTCCGTCAAAACACTCAAGCCCGGTCGTTCCGGGATAGCCGATGGCGGTGAGCTGCACCGGCGCGGCGCGCGCGGCGAACACATCAAGCCGATGGCCCATGGTGTGCCCGGCGAGATCCACCAGAATGTCGATGCCGTCCGCGTTGATCATCTCGCAGGCATCGTGCGTCGAAAGATTTCGCAGATCACGCCAATGATCGGCCAGCGTTTGGAAGCGCGCCGTCACGGCGTCGGGCGAGGCAACGTTGGCGTAGCAAAACACCTCGAAAAATTTCCGGTCATGGTGTTTCAGCAACGCCGCGATGAAGAACCCAACCGAGTGATGACGGAAATCCGGCGAGACATAGCCGACGCGGATTTTGTTCTGTGACTTGCGCGCAATACGCGTCTTGGTGCTGACGGCACTGAACCGCTTATGTTGCGCCAGCAAATCCGCCGGGTCGTCGATGATGTTGTGCAGGGCGAAGACCCGGTTATCGCGCGCATCGGCGTTGTCGGGCGCCAACGACAGCGCATGATCGAACCGGGCGAGACCCTGCGTGACGCGGCCGCGCTCGACTTCCGCCACGCCCAGATTGATGTGCGCGGCGACATTGGCAGGGTCGGCGATCAAAGATTTTTGGAATGATCCGGCAGCGGCGGCGAAGCGCCCCTGCCCCATCAGCACCGCGCCGCGATTGTTCAGCGCCATGGCGTGAGCCGGAGCACGATTGAGCACTTCATCATACGCCGCCAGCGCCTCGGCCGGACGGCCCAGGTGGTCAAGCGCATCGCCCAGCATTATCCAAGTCTCGGTGCTGTCTGGCGTACGTTGAAGCAACCGTCGGCAAAGCGCGGCAACGTCATCGAAGGCACCGCTCGCCCGGCGCAGCGTCACGCCCAACTGCAGCACCGCGATATCGGCGTGCGGATCGGCCACCAAATCCTGAACAGCTTGCCAAGCTTCGTCGTTCAGTCCCGCGTGCTGGTACTTCAGCGCAAGGGCGAGGCGTGGATCGCTCGCCATGGTCAGAAGGTCCGCACGACAACGCCCTGGATGGAATCTTCCGGGCGCAGTTCGGGCGGGGCCTTGAACTCATGGGTCTGCGGCCCCGCGCACCACGTCCGCCACACATCGCGGTACGCGGATTCAAGCGTGCGGGTAAAACCGACCTCGTCGCGCAGCGGTGAAGCTGCCATCCGAGGCCGCAGTTTTTGGCGGATTTCCGCCAAAAATCCGGGTTTTTTGCCCCAAGCGATTGCGCGTTCGATGTAGTCGTCCACCGATGCGGCCACGCACTCTTTGCTCAGGCCCATGGCCGCCAGCAGGCTGACGCCCACGCGGCTGCGGTGATTGGTCCCGGCGATGGTCAGCACCGGCACGCCCATCCACATCGCCTCGCAGGTGGTGGTGGTGCCGTTGTAGGGAAACGTATCGAGCGCAAGATCAACCAGGCCGTATTGCGACAAATGATCGCGCACCGAGGGCACGAAGGCCTCCATGTCGATGCGCGCGGGGTCCACGCCAAATCGCGCGAAGTCGCCGCGGATGCGCTCTTGCACGGTCGGATCACGCAGCTGTTTGCACTTGATGTAGAAGCGTGCCGTCGGCACGGCCTTCAAAATCTCGCTCCACGCTGCGATGGTGCGGTCGTTGACCTTGGGCAACACGTTGAACGAGGCGTAGGTGACATAACCCTTCGCCACGTGTGGCGCGGGCGACGGCGAAGGCGCCTTGGCATGCGGCCGATAGCAATGGAAGCATTCCGGCAGGCGAATGAGCTTTTCCACGCTGTAGCCATCAGCGACGCCGACAGGATCGGTGTGCGCGTCGGTGAAGCGATATTGCATCGCCGTCACGCCGGTGGTTTCGGGATAGCCCAGGTATTCCACCTGCACTGGTGCTACGCCGCGCGCGGCAACGGGCAATCTGTTGCCCGAGGTATGCCCGCCCAAATCCACCAGGATATCCACCTGATCTTCGCGGATTCTCTTTGCGAACGCATCGTCGGTCAGTCCCAGCGTCTCAACCCAGACGTCGGCGGCCTTCTTCATCTCCTCGGTGACGCGGTCTTTGCGCGAGGTATTGGAATACAACACGATGCGGAATTTTTCGCGGTCGTGCTTTTCCATCAGGGCCTCGAAGAAATACGCCACCGAGTGGGTGCGGAAATCCGAGGACATATAAGCCAGCGTCAGCTTGCGGTCGGGGTCGCGGGCATTGACGTGCGGGCGCGACGGCTCCGGCACGGTCGTGGCGAAGCGTGCGGCGAACTCTTTATGAATGGCCAATACGTCGTCATTCGTGATGTCGGGTTCGTACAGGCTGGCGAAGGCGTAGTTGGAATAAAAGACCGGCGCGGAAATGGTGTTTTTGTCGGCGGCAGCCTTCATCGCTTCGCGCGCGGGCGTGATGAAATGCTGGTCGAGTAGCAGAACACCTAAAGTATTGTGCGCCATGGCGTTGTCGGGATCGACCGCGATGGCGCGTCGGATTTCGGTCTCGGCCTCGGCCAGGCGTTGGTCTTCAAGCAACGTGCTGGCCAGCCCGAAACGCGCAAAGCCGTTGTCGGGGCTGCGCGCCACCACGCGCGAATAGACCTCGATGGCTTGGGTGGCCTGGCCCAGCATGTAGTGCGCCACGCCCAGGTTGCACAGCGCCTCGTCGTAGTTCGGATCGCGCGCCGCCGCATTGCCGAGCGCGGCGATGGCGTCCTCGAAGCGGAACATGCGCAGCAGCAAGGCACCGTGATTGTTGCTGATGACGGGCAAGTCGGGCCGGGCGGCGACGGCGGCGCGGAAATGCTCCTCGGCCTCCTCCCAGCGGTTCTTCAAGGTCAGCACCAGGCCCAAGTTATTGTGCACCTCGGCGGAGTCCGAGCTAACGGCCAAAGCCTGCTGGAGAACCTCCAACGCCTGATCGAATGTCCCGGCGATGCGCAAGATATTGCCGTAGGCGTTCAACACGCCGGCATGGGCTGGATGCTGTGCCGCGGCCACGGCCATGAACGCCACGGCTTCATCCGTGCGGCCCAGATCGCGCAGCGTGTTGCCCAGGTTGGCCTTGGCTTCGGCGTAATCGGGCTTGGCGGCGATGGCCGCGCGGTACTCAGCCGCGGCTTCGTCATGGCGGCCGAGCGTGGACAGCACGTTTCCGAGGTTGTTGCGCGCGATGGGATCATCGGGGATCAGTTTCAGCGCCCGGCGATAGCTGACCTCCGCCTCGGCCAGCTTGCCCGCGTCGCGCTGGGCCACGCCCAGGTTGACCCAGCCGTCCACCGTCGACGGGTCCAGCCGCACGGCTTCGGACAGCGCCACGGCTGCGTCTTCCGCACGGCGTGCGCGCAGCAGCAACGTACCGAGAATTTGGTGGGCGCGGGCGGACTCGCGATGGAACACCGTGGCCATCTTGGCGCCGGCGACCGCCTCGTCCAGGCGACCCAGCCGCTGCAGCAGCAGCGCGCGCGCCAACAGCGCGTCGGCATGGCCCGGGCGCAGTTGCAGCGATGCTTCAAGCACGCCCAGCCCTTCGGCCCCGCGCCCTTGATCGGCCAGAATCATCGCGTGATTAATTGCATACAGCGGCTCGCCCGGCGCGAACCGCGCGGCGGCGGCGAACATCTCGACGGCAGTTGAGGCATCGCCGCGCCGCTGGGCGATCAATCCTGCGATATTATGTGCTTCGGCGTCGTGCGGATGCTTGGCGAGGTGGGTGTCGAGCAGGATCTGCGCGCCGTCGGCGTCGCCGGCCTCCAGGAACCGAAGTGCATTTTGCAGCAGCGGCGCCGGACCGGAGGGCTGAGTCATGGGAAACGCGCGACTAGACGGGCTCCGCGCGCGTCTGGGCGGGCGCTTCGGCGGCGGCAACGCCTGCCTGGGCCGTGGCCGGGATGGTGCGCAGGCCGGCGGCGAGGTTGCGGTTGATGGTGATAAGGATGTCGAGTTCGCGTGGCTCGCTCGACCGTAGGGCCTTGGTGGTCTGCTTGTCGACGAAGATCGATAGGCTCATGACGTTGGCCTTGATCTCGTCGGGCAGCTGGTTGGCCGGGTCGGTGAGGTCGGCCTGGATGATGGTCCAGAGCAGGTGGTTGAAGCGCAGCGCCTTGGCGTACTCGTCGAGGTTCTTGGATTTGCCCTTGGCTTCTTCCAGTAGCAACGCGGCCTTGGTGAAGGCCATGGCCTCCACTTCGCGCGGAGTCAGATTGCGCTTCTGCTGCTGTTGATATGCGCCAACCTTATCCTTTGACATTGGCCATCGCCTCCGCTTCGTACTTGAGCAACTGCCGGCAGAGTTTGAGCGCCCGGTAATGGTCCCCGCCCAGGATGTGCTGCGAAATCTCGACCATGAGGTCGATGGCGCGGGGGTCCATCGGCATAACGATCATTTCTCTCATTAATAGGAAGTAAACGCCATGGTAATCTTTTTCCTTGGCGGGGTTGATGTACATGTTGAGGATGACGTTATAGAGCTTCTTGCCGAAGGTGTCGGCCTTCTCCTCGGTGATGATGTCCTTCTCGCGCACCACGGGCACGCGGTTGAGCACCACGAACTCGGTCTTCACCGGCCCGTTGGCGATCACCGCCGTGCCGATGAGGACTTTCTCGTTGGGCTTGAGGGTTAACTTGAGAGGCATGGGAACTTGATATCCGTTTCGCCTGAAAAAAGCTTTAAGGCGAGGCGTTTAGCACGGTTCGCACGCGGGGGTCGATGCCCGCCATGACCCACCGCCCGGACGCCGCGGCGACGCTTAGTTGAACAGCCGGAGCACGGCCTGTTCGGACTGCTGGGCGATGGACAGCGAGATCGTGCCGAGCTGCTGGCGGGTCTGCAGCGAGAGCAGGTTGGCCGATTCTTCGTTCAGGTCGGCGTTGACCAGGTCCGACGCGCCGCCCTTCAGCGTATTGACGATGTTCTCGGTGAACGCCCGGCGGATTTCGAGCAGCGAAGAGCGCGTGCCGAAGGTCTGGCCGGCCTGACGCACGGTGACCAGCGCGGAATCGATGGCGCGCAGCGCCGCCGAGATGGCGGTGATCGCCGCCGTGCCAGTCTGGCCCCACACGGTGGTGTCGCCCGCCGTGCCGGTGGTGACGGCAGAGCGCGCGACGATGGTGTTGAAGTCCGTCGTGCTCAAGCCGCTGACGACGAGCTGGTTGATCGCCTTCTGTTCGGTGCGCTCGTTGAACTTGACGGTCAGGATGTCCGAGCCGGGCTCGAAGGTCGCGACCGAGTTCTTGAGCAGGTTGACGCCGTTGAAGCTGGAGTCTTCCATCAGGTTGTCGACCTGACTGCGCAGTTCGTTGAACTGGCTGGCCAGCTTCTGGCGCGTGGTGCTTTCAGGCGCTGAAATCGCAGACTGAGCCAAGGCCTTCATCTGCTTCAGCGTGGATTCAACAGTTTCCAGGCCCTGGATGGCGGTACGGATGATGTTGATGCCGTCGGTGATGCCGGTCTTGATCGACATCAGGTCCGAGGCACGGCTGTTCAAGTTGCGCGCCTTGAAGAAGGCGAGCGCGTCGTCGATGGCGCTGTTGACCTTCAGGCCCGTCGCGAGACGTTCCTGGGTGCGGCCGATCAACCCGGTCGTACGCTGCAACGAGAGCAGGTTCGTGCGCGTCGCCGTCGTAAGTGTAATGTCGCCCATGCTCGGACCTCATTCTTCTTCTGACCCGACCAGATCCGGCCGGTTGGCGCCGGGCGTAGGCGGCATGCCGCAAACGCCCGAATCACATTCTGTGCGCTCTGTGTTCTGAATAGATGCAAAATGCGAAGGAAACGTTAATGGGTCGAAACAATCGGGCGACCCAAACAAAAAGGGCGACGGTTCTCACCGCCGCCCTTAAGGTTTGATTAAGACCTGGTTTAGAACAGACGCAGGACCGACTGCTCGGACTGCTGGGCAATGCCCAACGAGATGGTGCCGAGCTGTTGGCGGGTCTGCAGCGAGAGCAGGTTGGCCGACTCTTCGTTCAGGTCGGCGTTGACCAGCGCCGAGGCGCCGCCGCGCAGCGTGTTGATGATGTTCTCGGTGAACTGACGGCGCAGCTCCAGCAGCGAGGAGTTGGTGCCGAAGGTCTGGGCGACCTGGCGCACGCTGACCAGCGCGGAGTCGATGGCGCGGATCGAGGTGGTGATGGCGGTCACCGCCGCGGTGCCGGTCTGGCCCCACACCGTGGTGTCGCCCGCCGTGCCGGTGGCCACGGCCGAACGGGCCATGATCGAGCTGAAGTCCGACGTCGACAAGCCGCTGACGACGATCTGGTTGATGGCCTTAGCGTCGGTGCGCTCGTTGAACTTCACGGTCATGTTATCCGCGCCGACGGTGAACGGCGTGGTCGTGTTCTTGAGCAGGTTCACGCCGGCGAAGCTGGCGTCTTCCATGACGTTGTCGACCTGGCTGCGCAGTTCGTTGAACTGGCTGGCGAGCTTGCCGCGCGTCGAGCTTTCCGGAGACGACACG
>Ga0164290_1002231_pt1 | contig 15511 bp, 16 predicted proteins | sample Micstemetagenome_FD_108782 | JGI IMG/M metagenome (GOLD analysis project Ga0164290, IMG submission 108782) | Contaminated culture microbial community from soil near Moab, Utah, USA - Microcoleus steenstrupii SON62 (Illumina Assembly) | ecosystem: Environmental > Terrestrial > Soil > Soil crust... | reverse complement strand
TTTTCCAGCTAAATAAAGGTTGAAACCAAATCCACCTAATCCATCTTGGGATAATGCTACAATAGGAAAGAAAAACGCAATCAAAAACTTCATAAAAAGGAAATGTTCATTATTGCCGCTAACAGTTATTATGCGCATCTTTCTACTTGCGCTTTTTTGTTTTCCAAAATACGCATTCTATTCTAAAACAGAAACTTACAGGTGCGTTTCTTTGTTATAAAATTTTTTGCACCCTAAGGAGAACCCTCTTTTCCATAACAAAGAAACGCACCACATATCTACCAGTTCAGCCGGTCTAAGGGGCTCTGGATAGTCTCAATCTTTAGCTTTGAAACGTGCGTATAAAGCATAGTGGTCTTCAAAGAGTTATGCCCTAAAAAGGCCTGGATGTAACGAATGTCTGTGCCTGCCTCCAAAAGATGAGTGGCGTAGGAGTGCCGGAGTAAATGAATCCCACCCTTTTTGTCAATGCCGGCCTTTCTTTTGGCTTCCCGTAAGACATCTTGGGCACTGCGGGTACTATAGGGCTCACCCACATCCCCTTCAAAGAGATATTCTTTGGGCTTGTAGTGCTTTACATAGTCCCGTAGAGTAAAAAGTAGTTTTTGTGAAAGCGGCACCATACGATCTTTTCCCCCTTTGCCTTCCCTGACATGCAGCAGCATCCGCCCCGAGTCGACATCCTTTATTTTTAAGGCAACTAGCTCACTAACCCGAAGGCCCGCGCTGTAAGCAGTCATGAGTAGTGCCCTGTGCTTTAGGTTTTCGGTCTTTTGAATCAGTCCAATCATTTCCTCTTCGGAAAGTATGGAGGGTAGTTTTAGCTTCTTTTTGGGCCTTGGCAGGTCATAGAATTCCCGTCCTCTTCCTTCCACCGCTTCAAAGTAGAACTTAAGGGCGTTCACTGTCGTGTGTAGATTGGCGTAGGAATAACCCCGCTTTTCCAAGAGCCAAAGCAAGTAGGCTTGTACGTGTTCTTTGGTAAGGGTTGAAACACAGACGGCACCCAAAAGACGCAGCAGGTAGTGAAAAGCTCCGCAATAGGTCTGGATGGTACTTCCGCTATATCCTTTCAATTTAAGTAGACGTAGATAGTTTTCGAAAGCAGTGAGGTTCTCAGGGCCAAGAGGGTAGTCGAGCAGTAATTGGGTTTTCGCTTTTGTAACTTTTTTATTAGGCACCACAGCTACAGCAACTTTTCGCTGTTGTAGGTAGGCTTGTAAGGGACGAAGGTCAAAGGAGAGTTTTCCTTCAAAAAAGCTCTTTGCTTTTTCGTACTGTTCCCTGGTTAGGGGAATGTACCAAAGATGATTACGGTGGCTCCATTTAATACCTTTCAGCTTTCTAACTTCTTTCTCCAGCTCAGTGTTTAAATTAAGGTCTAGTCCAATGACTTCTCCTCCATTATAGTGGAAGGGGCGCAAGGTGACGGTTGGCAGCATAAAAAAAGGCGGATTAGTTCCACCTTTAAATTATAACTATTTCTCATTCGTCATATAGTTCTTACCACCCAAAGCATGAAACCCTTATTCGAAGATCGCTGCTTCACCTCCTTGATTGAATCGCCCCATTTGAATAGCCTGTCCTCTCTTTGGAACTTCAATTACTACATCTACATCATGCTGAAAGGTGTTGGCACCCCGAAAGTTTCCGTCTTTCGTTGACTGAAAGATGAAAACAAACGATTTATTTGGATTTCTTTTTCTTAGGCGGTTAAGATCTTCTGGCTGCAGACCAAGCCTGTTGACACTATCAAGAAAAATGAAATCGTAAGTGGAAAGATTCGAAGGCAATAAGGCTGACACATCAAGGTTCGGATGAGCAACGGCCTTGTCAGATAACTTCTTCTGCAGTGTCATATCTAGTCCCTCCTCCTTTGCCACATACAATACTCTGCCATGATGTTTTGCCAGATAGCCTGCAAAATCAATGCATAAGTAAGACTTACCCATTTTTGGTTTGCCATACACCATTGCTGTAAAATTGGACGAGGGATCTCCAATCAATTCCAACCACTTGCCTCGAAAGCCCAACGTATCAAACTCCATGTTCGCAAAGTCCACGCTGTTCATGATAGTGGGTTTGCCATCAAACCCATTTAGGTTATTACATGCACACCCAAGAATACCTTCAAGACCATTCAGTGTTGCTGATTCAATTTCTAACACTTTGATTGACTTATCTGTGATAAACGACTTCAGGTTTTTCTTGAGCTCGTGTATCTCTACGATGTATGGGTCACTGTCAGTTATCTTTCCTTTTTCATAGGCTTTGTTGATCTGCTCCAAAAGCTGTTTAGCTTTTTCCTTCATGCCCCCCTTTTCATTCATGGAAATGTAACGCTTGATAAAACCGATTGAAGCCATCACTTTCTCGCCACTGGTAAGTTTTCGCAATGCTTCAGAAGTATCTGGTTTTAGCTCTAACTTGATTTTTCCTTTCATAGTATTATACACCTCAATGAGCCGTTGCTGAACATATTTTACTTGCTCTGCGTAAGGAGAGGTTTTGCGGATGCGTTTTTCCACAATAGCTTTCTGAAGGGAATTAATAAAGCGAAGAATCTCTTCTTTGGTTTTTGTCCTGCCGTCCAAATTGACATACCGTTTGATAAAGCGCAGTTCTTCCGGCATTCGCTCTACCCAAATAGGTTGCTCCTGTTGTGGCTTTACTTTTGTTGGTTTGCTAACCTTGTTTCCTTTCTCGTCAATCAGACCTTGCCTGCGCATAGCATCCTGCATGATAGCACGATTTTGCTTTTGCTCGGCATCCTTTGTTCCTTGTTTTCTATCTGCTTTATTATTAGCCGAAAGAAACTCCGATAGCCGATCAAAATATAACTGAATCGTTTTGCGAATGGCAGTGCTGTTGTGGTAAGTGTTCCAATCAGTAGCATTAGCTGTTGCTTTCATCAAAAATTCATGCCCCTTTTGCAAAGGCATAGGCATATCACTGATTTCAACAGACTTTAATTTGGATAGATAGTTTTCAGGGTCAATCATAGTATTAGTTTTATGCTGCGAGTAATTCAAGTTCAAGTGCAAGTGCTTCCGCTTCTAGTTCTAAAAGCAGTACGTTGTTTGCCGGCTCCTCCCCATCCGGCACAAGGATTGGCTTTCGGTTCCTGAACTTTGTTCCGTCGCTTTTTAAGTCTTTGAGTTGATAAGAGTGAATGGTGAGGGAAAGGGAGTGAGCCTTTTGAAGTATGGCAACGGCTTTCTCAATGGACGCTGCTGGTAACATAGCAACCATCTTGTCCGATGTCTTTTCAAAGTTGCCATTCTCCACCAGTTCCAGCAGTCCTTTGTCAAGGTAAATATCACTGCCTTTTACTCTTGAAGCAGCTACAATCAATCGGTAATGCTCCCTGGTACGGAAAAAAGACAGACCGTTGTTAGTCACTATATGTCCGTTTGGTTGTAGAGATTTGATGAGTGGCAGTGCTTTTCCAATAGGCACAACTACTTTATCCTGCACCTGTTCGGTTGGATTCCAATTTTCCGGCATAAGAATGCCCTTTTTTATTTCCCCTTCATTGGTGGTATAGCTTACTAACTTTCCTTTGAAGTCAGAAAAAGCTTGTAGCAAGTTACCTGTAATAATGTGCCTGATTCTGCGATCAACATCGTTCCCTTTTGTGTATTCTTCCCAGCTACTAAGCAATGTAGGTAATGGGTGCTCGGTTACATCAACCGAAGCACCAATGATTGCCATAATGTCCTCGGAGTAAGAAGCAGGTACAGCCAGGTATTTAGAACTATTGGCTATAGCAAATCGGAGTTTTATGGCAGAAGGCGCATAGGGATTCTTTTTCTTCGAATCAATGGCAAAGCCAAGGAAGATAGCAGGCACCAGCTCATTGCCGCCTTGATAGGTTTCAATGGGGTAATTCAATCCACGACCAACGTAATAGAAAGAAAACATCTTCATGAGGTACTGCCGGCGGTTTTCATAAACCCGCTTGGTGTGCTCTTTCTTTCCTTCTCTTGCCCCTTCCAATTCTTTACGTCGCTCCGCACAAGCCATCAGGTAAGCTCCCTCGCCCTGCTTTGCCTGTATTTTCAGCATGGCTTTTTCACTGGGTATATTCAGAATTAGGTCTTTGTACTTCGCTTCCACTTCTTCTATTTCCGCCTCTAATGCCTTCTGGTTAAAATGGGTGAACTGCTGGATAAGTTCTACCTGATGAGCCTTTGCATCGCTTCCTTTCAATGAATCCAGCACCATATTTTCAACTTCGGTCTTGGTAAAAGGCTTTTTGAGCACGTTTGCACGGACTGTTTCCAGATTGCTATCATCCCCAAAGGCACTATCAGAACCTTTTCCCATTTTAACCACTTTACTGCCTACCGTTTCTGCCTCAAGATTCATCGCCTCTACTTCCAGGTCATATTCTCCTACCTGCTTTAGGTACTCTACATAATCGCTGTAACGTTCAGAAATCTCGTTATAGAAATCTGCCTGCATTTTAGTAGAAAGGACAGCAACCCGCCCTGAAACACGGTGTGCTGCATCTTCCACAGCATTCTCACTTGCACTGCCACTGTCTGTTTTGCTATCCTCTAAATGCAAGGGATCATCTAGTAAGGCATTCACATCTTTGTTCTCAACCAAATAGTCTTTTACGATCTTATCGCCATACTTATTTAGAAAATCAGGTACATCCAGCATCTTGTTGGATTGCTTTTGGTTGGATGCTGTATTTGCATCGAGTGACTTCAATTTCTTTTGAAGCATCATCATCAGGCGTTTCTCAGCAGGAATTGCAGAAGTCATGTAATCATAGATCGGTTTTAGGATTTGACCGGTACGATTGATTCGTCCTCGTTTTTGTACTTCTGTATTAATATCCAGTTCTGCTTGAAGTACAATCATCACTCTTTGCCTTACCCCATCTTTAGAAACTTTAGCAGTAGGTATAGCATGAGCCGATGCGCCTGTACTGCCTGATTGGTTAATCATCAGTACATCCACTTCATTATTATTGAACTGGCGAAAAGCATCGTTGGTGTTAATGCGCTTCCGGGATAGCACAAGCCCTTTACCAGTTTTAAGGTTTAGCTGCACTTCGTACTTTCTACCGGTCACTTCCGCAACTGAATAACCAGCCGCTTTTAGCTTGTTGATAATAACGTCGATGGGTGAAATCGTAATTCCTGTAGACACGTTTTTAATGCGGTTGTAAATGCGATGGTATTCAGCTTGTGCTTCCTGCGGAAGATCGGACAGAGCAAACTTTTTGTGAATGCTATTCCCATCAACATCTTTTTCTGAATAGCGAAGCACACCATCGAGACCTCTCATAAGTACTTCGGTAAAGTCAGCATTAATGGTGTCTCCATCGCTTACCGGCATCCCGTGTTCGTTTTCCATGCTTTCAATGAAGCTTCCCATTGTAGAGGCAAAGGCAATCACCGGTTTCTTTCCTTCCTTTAATCGCTGAATGGTTCTTTCAGCCACAGCATCAGCCTTCAATGAAAAAAGCATTTGATTAATTACCTGGAATACTTTGGAAAAATAAGGTTGATTATCTACGCCTGCTTGCGAGGTGCCTTCCCGTAGCTCCACTTCCTTTCCTTCAGCAACCGCAATCTTATCCAGTTCTTCTATTTGATCGTTTACAAAGGCCCCCTGAAAGCCGATAATGTCCCGTAGAATTTCGGTGATATTGTCGGCAATAGCACGGTGTTCTTCGGCTTTGTCGTCAAGAGTTATGTAGTTGACTTCTACACCTTCAAAGCTGCGTTCACGCCTAACCATTTGTCCTTCCGCTACAAGTTGGGAGGATAGCACTTCCTGAAGGGCGACACCTCCACGAGTAATGGCATCCACCAAATCGTCTTTGCTCATGTTACAGTCGGCAATGGCTGTTTTCATGGCATAAATGGGCATGTTGTCAGGACGTTTGGCGAAGGTTGCGGATAAAAACACAACTCCCTTTGTATCAGCCACCACTTTTTGCAGGAACTCGCCGGTATTGGATGAACCACTGGAGTTGTGTGCTTCATCCAAAATAAAAATGTTGTCCCCCGCTATAGCACGAAGAAAGTTTGGCTTCTCTGGTTTTTTCTCAGGAGAATTGAATTGGGAATAGGTGGCTACAACAAAATCATAATTAGCTGGCACTCGTTGCTCAGAGAAGATTCGTTGTTGCTCGGTCGGGGCTGGAGCTGTGTACACCACTTCGCCATCTTCGTCTTTTATATCTGTTTTTCCTTCACGGCTGTTGACAATAAGCGGACGAAGCTGTGCAGATCCAATGGCTGATAAGTCACGGTAAATATCAGAGAATAAGTTTGCCTTTTCGGTCAGAAAAACCGGCTTATGTCCTTGCGCTACTGCATAGCGGATCATGGCAGCCGCTACTCGACCTTTGCCAATACCGGTTTGGTCGCCGATGATCATTCCTTGTCCACGAGCCTCAATATTGTAAATGGCCATCGCCACAGCGTCAATCTGTTCTGCTGAAAGGACTTTGCATAGTTCTGCCTTTGTCTGGTATTTCAAACGGTGTCGAACAAAATTGTCAATGTCGCCTCCAACTTCCTGCTTAATCTGTAGGATAGCTTGTCTGGTTTCAAATGCCATTGAATCAGGTACTTGGGTATTTAAAACAACACAAGCTTCTGATGCTGGTTCGTAAGGGGCACCTAAATCGCTTCCGCCCAATAGCCTTTGTAGCTCCAACGCCTCCTTTTCTAATTCGTTTTGGTTTTTCATAGGTATAGGATTTTTCATTGCCTCCATTACACGTTCGAACAGGTCATCAAATGTCTTTACCTCCTTGTCTTTATGATGGTCATGAATTGGAGCAGCTCCCCCAGGTTTTTCTTTTCGACCATCAATTAGGATCAGCCGGACATCAAAAGAAGTTCCCTGCCGTGAGTAGAGCTTGTGGCCGTCAATATTAATAACGTCCATCACGTTGTAGCGGCTATAGAGATAATTAAAGAAAATGCGGTTCTTGCCTGCTTGAATTCTGCCTTTATCATCCCAGCTTGTGTGGCCGCCAATAATGATGGCTGCTTTGCCGCTGTCTTTCATGCACTCTAAAGCACAAAGAGCCATTACATGCTCCAATGTTTTTATGGGAAAGGTGTCGAACATCACTTCCATATCCATCTTTCCAAATGGTGGATTAGTTAGCACGGCATCAAATACCTGCCTGCATTTAATTTTAGTGGCGTCTTGTTGCCCTACATGAAAAAAACCTTGCTTGTGCAGATTGCTATTTCTTAATGGATCAATTTCGTTGACTTCAAAGCATTCAACTTTTCCGGCTATTGTCAGCATCCCATTACCGGCTGACGGTTCAAACGCTTTTTTGTGTAACGGAAAGTTGGCCAGTCCACAGAAAACACCTGCGAGGTAGGCAATTGGCACAGGTGTAGAATATTGTTGTAAGAGTATGGATTGAGAAGTGCGGTGTGAAAGATTTACTTGTGAATTATAGAGTGCAACAATGCTTAAAAAACGTTCCCAAACGCTACCTGCTTGATGTGCCAGTTTTCTCGCTCTTTTTACAATAGCAAGTTCACTCAGTTCTTTTACCTCCGTTTTGTCCTTTATACCAAAAGAGGCCGCTAATTTTTCAAGTGAGATTTTGTTGTGCTTTTCACCTTCCTCCAGCGCAGTGGTTACAGCCGCAACGTAGGCCTCCTGACCGCTTACAATACCTTGCAGTCCATCCAGGCCCAAAAGCCCCTCATTAGCGAATGACAGGAAGCTTTCTTTCGTAATGATAAGATGGTCAAGGAGCTTAATATCATGCAGCGCCGCAGCCTCTTTTAACCTTCGGGTAAGTTCTTCGTCGGCTCGACTTGGCTTTAGATTTCCAGATGGATGATTATGTGCTACGATCATCGAAAGTGCGGCACACTTTAGTGCGGTGCCTAAAATGATACGAATATCGGCGACCGTGGCATTGATTGATCCTTTGGAGTGCTTATAATAGCCAATAACGTGATTAGACTGGCTTAAATAAAGCACAATGAACTGCTCTTGCAGTTCTACTTCATTCAATCCAATCGTGGAACGTATAAAGGTGGCAACACCGGCTGCGTCCGTCAAAGGGCCAGAAAGAAATTTACCCGAACTCCGGGTATAAGAAACCTGGAGTTCGGGAATTTCTACTTCCGGCACCGCACCCAAAACAACTTCAGCTCTAGTGGGGTATTTCATGGTGTGAAAGTTTAGTCAACGTGACTAGTTAGCTTCTAATGGGTTGATGTAGGGAACAAAAGGCAGTGTCTCCCGATCATCCCATTTGTTTGTCTTGACCTTGGTGCCCATCGCCCATTCATGAAGAATGATGTCATCGACACGGCGAATGCGAAGGATCGCCCACTCAGTGTTACCTGGATCTCCATTCATGCCGTGCCAGCCTTTGTACACAGTGTTTGGATTGGACTCATCGGTGCGGGAAGGCTCCGAACGAGTGAAATCAGCTTCCGTGTCTTTAATGGCTTGCATGACGCTTGCAAGCGCTGCCAGTTGATTTAAGATACTCACCTGCGTGGCCTCAGTTGCATCTCCTCCACTGTAATTGTCAGAAAGCATCCAGCCTTTAATCAAGTCGCGAAGCTCATTTGCGGAGCCCAAGGCCGGATTGGTCACGTCCTGATAATTGATAAAGATGTTTTTCAGTGGTCCTTCACCAATGTCAATGCGAACAATGTTGTTTTGAACTGTGTCAATGGTTTTGACCTGCTCTTTGGAGACAAGGAGCGTCCTGGTGCCATTTTCGATGCGAATGACGGCGCCGTCGTTGAAAATCTGGAATTGTGCCATAGTTTTCTTTTGTTTTTAGGGTTATTTAAGATTTTTGTTTTGAGACTTTTTCTGCGATGCTTTCTCCGATGATAGAACCCAAGAAGCCACCCATCATCACATAGGGAACGGAATCTTTGCCGACTTGTTTGGAGTACCAATACGCGAGTAATGAAGTGAGCAGCGTTGTAGTTGACACGATGGTTTTTTCTTTCATGTAAAAGCAATGTTTGAGAGTAAGAGCTGTATTCGTTTAATGGCGAAGAAGGTAAGTGGCCGCCGCACCACTTAGTACAAAGAGGGCTGTAGAAAGAACTTTGCTTTTTACTTTTTGCCTTTTGCACTCCTTTTGAAGCGAACGATTTTGCTCGGCTAGAAGCGTCTGACCCACGAGGCTTTTTTCAAAGCTCATTTTTAGCTCACTGTACGCTGCTTTTTGCAAATAGATCATTGAGTCCTTATTGAAAATCTGATCATCCAATGTCGTGATGACACGTTCATATAGGCTATCTTTTTTTGTGTTTGCACCCATAAATTCACTTACCTGAGCAGGCAAAAAGTCTGGGGGTGCATGGCCAAGGTTTGAATCGGCAGGAGGCTTACTATCCGCTTCTTTCAGTAAGCGGCTTACGTCACGCTGCAGATGCCGGGTGCGCTCTTTCTCCCGATGCAGTTGCGATTTCGTTCTGCTCAAGTGCGATTCGAGGCTTTTGCTTTGTTTTTTGAGCGATTCAAAAGACACCTGACCAGCCGTTTCAAATTGCGACACCTCTTTTCGAAGCTCTTCAGGTGAAGAAACAGGTGCGGGTAGCTGCGCATTATCGAATACTGCAACGCAGTACTCAAGTCCCAGGAAAATACCGAGCAGCAGACCGATTGCAAAACAGAGAAGATTGTATTTCATAGATTAGAAGTTTGTTCGTTCGAAGGGTTTGCTTTGCCAAATGTTTTTCGTTCAATAGAATAACCAAAGCAACCTGCAGCTATGAGGCTAATGAAGGAGTAGAACATAAATTCCGGCATATTCCTACCAAAAAATTGATGTGCTACCCAGCTAACGATGATGATTAAAAGAAGTACGGCGATTACGGATTCTCTGAGTGAATAAGAGCCGTTCTTATCCTGAAGCATTTGTTTGAAAAAATTTTTCACGATGTATTGGATTGTATGAGTGAGTATGTATAAGCAGCTAGTCCTGCGCTAAGCGAAATGGCTGACAGAGCCAGCATTACTTTTTTTTTGCTTCTCTGTTCACCGCTCTTTCGTCAATCAGTGTATAGGTGAAGCTGTTACCGTAAAACTTTTTGTGTCGTTCACATAATGAGAGAAATAAAACGAAGTCGGTAGCATTCGCAAACACTTGGCATCCCGCCGAATAATGATCCACTGTCTTAGTTGTGCCACTCTCGGAAGCTCGGTGGATGTTGATACCGAATAATCCCTTGTCTTCTTTGCCGTTGAGAAAGTCCAGCACTGCATTTCGATCATAGTCCCGCATGACTGTTACCGGACGTACTTGCACTAGTGCAAGGTATTTTCCACGGTGCATGCCCAAAGCGTAGCTGTTCAGGTACTGACCTTGTTTCAAAATGGCTGTACCCTGCGGGTTCATTGGATTTTTTAGCCAGTAGGTGCCGGGATCTGTTGTTGCCGAAAAACGATGCTCAATTAACTTTCCTTCGCTATTGTTGAAAAAGACGTAAATGCTATCATCGAAAGAATTTGGCTTTGCACTATCGGTTCTTACGCCGACTATGTTTAGCTCAAAAGGGCGCAAAAAGATTCTGTATCCCTTCGCCTGAAGGGCAGTTTGAATGGTATTCATTGCAAAATGTTTTTTGGAATTAGGCGACCGCTATTTCAGGTTCGTAGGATTTGAGCCACTCTTTTACATTGAATCCAGGACAGCCGGACGCTGCCTCAAATTCATTATGGCCAAAGATGCGGGCACTGGGGTACTTGACAGTCAGTGCAATTAGTTTGTTATACAGGGCTTCTTCTTGTACCGGTGTACGGGTATCGCCTAAATTGCCTGCTTTGTTTCTTCCACCTGAATAGGCAATATGGATAGCACTGTTATCAACAGCTTCAATGTTTTTCACAATGGTTTGCTCCGGATGGACGCGTTTGATTTCTCCCGATCGTTCTACCACGTAATGAAAGTCGCCGTAGAACTGCGATACTTTCGGGTCAAAGGTTGCTGTGGAGTGAACGACGATGTATTTAATATGCCTTTTCATAGGTATTGTATTGTTTTTGTTTGTACGAGAAAGTATTTGCCTCCGTTTTCAAATAAGGTGTAATCTAGCCTACGGGTTACTTCGTTGCCAAGCACCATTCTTGCCGGTACTTTTACGCTTTCAGAGGCATTCAGCCACACAGAGGTTGGAACCATTGTTACAAGAGGAAGGCCATCAATTCCAGATAAGCTCCACTTACTTCCATCGAACTGAAGCCCCATTCTTAGAAACTCAAACTTGATGGCTTGTTTTTGGTTATCGGTTGAGAATACATTGAGTAGTCCATTTACGATGGTTTGTCTCACGCCATTAATCCGGTCTTGCTTGAAGAGGTTATTGGCTGCCGTGTAATCATCTACTGACTTCATCTTTTTCAATAGCGAGATCGTCTTGCTGTAATCTTTTGCAATGGTCGCTTTGTACAAGTCCTTTCCAATGGCAGCAGGATTGGTTGTAGTGCCTTGCGCAATAACATTTAAAGTACTTTCGGTGACAGTTGTAGGTAATCCCAGTTTCTGTAAAGCATTTAAGAGTTCTGAGCCAAAGTCTCCATCCGCACCATGTTTAGGTAAAGTCGTCTTTCCGTACTTAGTAATAAGTGCTTCTTGCAGCTTCCGCACGTTTTCTCCTTTGCTACCTTTTTTCAGCGGAAAGTCATCGGTGCGTTCCGATACGGCTGGTTGGGTATAAATTGTACGAGAACGAGCTTTAGGCTTTGGCGGATCAGGCGTTAATACAATCGGCTGATCCATATTTTTTAAGATCGTATCAATGTCGCTATGGTTTGCTTTTGTTTGACGCTTCTTTTTAAAGTATTGCCATCCGAAGTAGCCCAGGATTCCAGTTGCGCCAACGGCAAGCGTTGTAATGATGAGACGCTTTTTCTGACTCTTCCTCTTTGAAGGAGCTTTTGGAGCTGCCGCTTTTCTCGAGGTTATTTTCGTTTTTGTCATAGGTTACATTTTGGGCTTTTGATTAATAATATCCATCATGGGGCCATACTCCCAGAACTCCAGTTCACTCTTTAGGTCATTTATTAGGTCATTCCCAAACTCTTTCAGATAAGCCTTTACAATTCCCTGGAAGTCAGCTTGAGTGGGAACTTCCATAAACACAGCTTTCACCGCTTCCTCATCAGTGCCTGGTATGCCCCAATAAGTAATAGCAAAAGCTGCCTTCAACCTTTTAGCCCAGGCCAGGCATTGCTGATAGGTAATGGTAGGTTTGTAGCTTCCGGTGATCTTATCCGGCTTTCCGGCAATGATGGCCAGCATTTCGTTATACTCTGTAGAAGCCAATTCGTTTTTTAAATCAGCCATCAGGCTGCGGGCATATAACTTTTGATAGGAAGCCATTACCTGCTTGAACACTTCTTTACTTGGCACTTTTCGTATCACTGAGCGAATAGCATCTTCGTCAGTTCCCCATTCAAAATAGTTGTCGTTCTCAAAAGCCATTTTGATCTGCTGAGCAAATGAAGCTGCATTACCATCTTCGTATGTCTTCTTTTGTTCGCTTGTTGCTCTGGCACCTCTTACAATGCTTCGCCCGATGAAAAAGCTTCCGCTAAGAACAACCAGACCTACAATGCCATAGGTTAGCTTTTCTTTTAGCGTAAAATCTTCGTGTTCTGTGTAAGAAGCTTTTTTCATAGGATGACATGATTTGAATTCGTTACACACCGAGGTACTTCTTCGCAAGTGCAGTTTTCACCGGATCATTTTTGATGATATGCGCAAGCTTTGATAACTCGTCGGATGTCAAGCGAGACACCATTACAGCAAGTGCTTTCATTTTTGTTTCGGCTTCAGTTTTTGACGATGCTTCAACGGCAATTTCAAATTCGTAGTTCTTTTTTGTCATAAGGAATAGGATTTAGTAGTTGATGTTTAGTAGTGTCGCTACTTCTTTCAGCTTGGTAGGTTCTTCTGCCAGCTTTGCCAGCAGCACATTGAACACATCTACCTGCTGCTCATCAAAATGGCTAAGTATCTGGTTTAAGAAAGCAAGCTGACGTAGTTCTTCTTCGCTGATTTCAGATGTACCATTGACTTTTGCTTTAAATGTTGCGTCACCCGCCGGTTCTGCTTTCTGCTGCAACATCTTGGTTTGCTGTTCCTGGTTGTCTTGGGCGATGATACCGGCAAGAGCTTCGCCACCTGGCAGCTTTGTAAGGAATTGCGGGTTGCGACGTATCATGCCTTCTGCCGCAACCGATACGAGTTCTCCGAGGTCGATATTTTTGAGCTTAAACTTGTTTTCTTTTAAGTTTTGAATTTCTTTTTCCAGCTTTTCGGCATATTCTTCAGTTTCTTCCAGTTCCTGTTTGGTGGCTTCCAGTTCTTCTTTCAGCCGGTTCATTTCATACTCTCTTTCTCTAGCGGCGAGCTTCTCCTGAACAATGCTTTCTATTTCACCTAGACCGTTCAGTGATTTACCGCCGACCGTTTTTTGCACCAGGAAACAATACTGGTCATTGCGCGGCGAAAGGTTCGAGTTATAAATCAGGATGCGTACTTTCTCCGTATCCTCATTCATGTAATATTCATAGCTGTCAAACTCCTTCGGGTCATCAGTTTTGGCAACCACTTTCAGGTTGTCAACAAATATTTCAAAGGGCTTAGGCATACCTTTTTCTGCCTGTGCTTCCAAAAAATGCCGCAGCCTGTCAATTTTTAGTTGGTCATAGTTATCATTAGTGACTGGCATCGTTATCGCTATTTATTGGTATTGCTTGTAAAAACCTTGCATTTGTTGGTGAAAGAGAAAGGTTTGATATTTTAATCCTTCCTCTGTGTTCGTACTGTAGTTCGTTCGCACCGTATTCGTTCAGATCAAACAGCCCTACATCGCTTTCTATTCGGATGGTAGCAATGGGATCTATCAATAAGAAAATCTGGTTGTAAGCAGTCAGTTCCCTTGATTCATTCACTTTTAGAAGCACATGCCGAAACCGGAGCAAATACTTTTTGCCATAACCCATTTCCTGCATCCGTCTGCTGATGTAATCCAGTGCTAAATCAGAGGTCATGATGCGCTTAGATTTTCAAACCAGATAAATATGTTTAGTCCGTAGCTCAAGTCCTTATCGTAATACACTCCCCAGCTATCCTTGTAGTAGGCTTCTAAAATGGGTGAAGCGGTTGTGATTAAAACTTCAGGAGCAATCCTGTTTCGTCCCTTCAACCATTCACCCGCCACTTCGTCTTTCATCGTGAAGTCGCCGTAGTTGGTATTGTTGTCCAATCGCCAGGCATCACATTGATAAAAGATGTCGGTCGCATCCGGGCTTTGAAGCGAAAGCACACCAGCTCTTTCATTTCGCAGTATGGTAAAGAGCGGATCGTACTGCAAAAGCTGTAGCGGCAGAGGCGGCGGAGGTGGTGGTGGAGCACCGGTGCATTCTCCTGTACCCGAAGCAAAGAAGGAATGCTGAAAATCAGTTGTAAGCGTTAGCAAGTCACCATTGGTATTGGCTGTTGGTTTATAATTACGGTTGTTGCTTCCGTACTGGCTCCAGACTGCAAGAGCTGTATTGTTCACGTCTGCTGCCATCTTTTGGGCAATGGAGGTAGGTGTGTCACCATCTACTGCAACCACTGTGACCACATGCGAATACACGCCACAGCTATACTGGAAAGTTGGATTTACTGCTGCACCAATCCTGAATACCTGTGTGCGGACGTTATTAGCCACCGAATCGCTTACCGGATCAATGGATGCCCTGCCAGGATTAGGACAACCGCTCATGGGTGCAGGCGCAGGTTGTGGAGCAGGTGTTGGTTGCGGTGAAGGAGCCGGATTTGCTTGCGGCAGCGGAGAAAACAAAAATGCACTTGCTTCCACTCCAATAATCTTTATAGGCTTTCCTTGCAGTGGAATTTGGAAATACATGATCGCTCCTTTCCGGCTGACCTGTTCACTGTGTAGTATTACTTTTTGCTGTTGCATTAGTCCTTTGTTTCAACGTCCAGGTAAATCGATACTCTGTAAGGTGCAAACTGTAGCCTTGTGTCAGGTGTGTCCTTGTACTCCACCTTCACTTTAAAGTTTCCAGGTAGTACACCGCCAAGGTTATAAAAGCGATCATTTGGCGAAACATTTAGTCCTGTCATGAGGAGCTTTGATTCGTAGCCTTCGGGAAAGATTTCTTCACTGTTGATTTCCACTTTGCCGGAGCCCCTGTAATACATCAAATCATCACGGTCGGAGGCAAACAATACCCCATGAATCTTGGTTACGGTTTTATCCAGCTCGAAGGTCTTTGTGTGCATGGCGTTCGCTGATGGCACATCTATATCGTATCGTTTTTTAATTCGTTTTTGCATAACAGAGATTTTAAGGGATTATGCAGTCGTTCCACCGGAGGCTTTGATAACAGCAAGCAGATTGGTAACATTTTTTTCATTCTGTCCATAACCAGCACCGAGCACTGAAGCCCACTACTTCTTACCCTTCGCAATCGCCTACGCCAAGCGTTCCGCATACACGTCCTCCAATGC
>Ga0164290_1002229_pt1 | contig 15542 bp, 9 predicted proteins | sample Micstemetagenome_FD_108782 | JGI IMG/M metagenome (GOLD analysis project Ga0164290, IMG submission 108782) | Contaminated culture microbial community from soil near Moab, Utah, USA - Microcoleus steenstrupii SON62 (Illumina Assembly) | ecosystem: Environmental > Terrestrial > Soil > Soil crust... | reverse complement strand
CCGCAATCTGCATGGCGAGACCTGGCTGGTGCTGTTCGACCACTACCGCGCCACCGGTGCCCAGGGCAAGTTCGAGGTGCTGGCCGTCGAGTACGCCCAGCAGTTCGGCCTGTCGGCGCCGCAATGGTTCTCCATGCCGCGCCTGGTGGCCGAATCGACCCGCCAGTCCAACCGCTCGCCGATGGCCAAGGCCAGCGCCGTCAGCTGGACGGCACCGTCGACGCTGACGGCCGAGGACGTGTCCGTGCTGCACAAGCGCAGCGAGACCCTGCCCATGCCCTGGGTCTTCGATTGGGGCGCGGTGGATGACATCGAGATCGAGGCCGCCATCCAGTTGCGCGAACTGTTGCGCCAATGGGCCGGCCAGGTCGTCGACCAGCGCTGGGTGGGCGGTGACCGCTTCCTGAACCAGCTCAAGGAACTGGCCCCGGTCGGCGAGCGCGACACCGACCCCGCGCTGTGGATGCTGCGCCTGGAGGCCCTGCGCCTGGCCAACCGGCCCGACCAGTTCGACGAGGCCGCGATCGACTACTGCGTGACCTACGAGGTCTCGCCGCCGTCCTGGGAGCGCGCCAAATGCCGCGTGCGCATCGGCGGCGAGGGGGCCTCGACGAACAGCCCGCCCACCAGCACCATGCAGAGCGAGGCGCAGTCGACCTTCCTCGACACCAGCGTCTCCGAGGTCAACGTGGTCCAGCTGGAGCTGATGGGCCAGCTGAGCGGCGACATCTCCGACAACCTGCGCGCGATGTCGGGCGAGGTCGGCGAGGCCAGCCTCATCAACATCTCCTGCACCAAGCTGATCCGCCTGGACTTCATGGCCGCCGGCGACCTGCTGAACTGGGTGCTGCAGCGCCGCAGCGAGAACCGCTCGGTGGTCTTCCACGACGCCCACCGCCTGGTCGCGCTGTTCTTCGGCGCGATGGGCATCAACGAGCACGCCAAAGTGAAAGTGCGGATCAACTGATCTTGCAGTGCGGCTCCCGGGCCTTATCTGGAGCCTCTATGTCTTCCGATTCCTCCTCCGCCGTCTACCACGGCACCACCATCGTCTCGGTGCGCCGCCAGACGCCCACCGGCTGGCAGGTCGCCATCGGCGGCGACGGCCAGGTCACCCTGGGCAACACCGTCGTCAAGGCCAGCGCCCGCAAGGTGCGCAAGCTCTACCGCGAGCAGGTTCTGGCCGGCTTCGCCGGCGCCACCGCCGACGCCTTTACGTTGTTTGAGCGCTTCGAGGCCAAGCTGGAGAAGCACCAGGGCCATCTGGTGCGCGCTGCCGTCGAACTGACCCGCGACTGGCGCACCGACCGCGTGCTGCGCCGCCTGGAGGCCATGCTGGCGGTGGCCGACCGCAGCGCCTCGCTGATTATCACCGGCAACGGCGACGTGCTGGAGCCCGAGCAGGGCATCGTCGCCATCGGCTCGGGCGGCGCCTACGCCCAGGCTGCGGCCAAGGCCCTGCTGGCCCATACGGAGCTGAGCGCCGCGGACATCGTCAAGAAGTCGCTGGAGATTGCCGGCGACATCTGTATCTACACGAACCAGAACCACACGTTGGAGGTGTTGGAGTGAGCTCCATGACCCCTCAGGAAATCGTCTCCGAGCTGGACCGGCACATCGTCGGCCAGCAGGCTGCCAAGCGCGCCGTCGCCATCGCGATGCGCAACCGCTGGCGGCGCCAGCAGGTCGACGAGAAGCTGCGCGGCGAGATCACGCCCAAGAACATCCTGATGATCGGCCCGACCGGCGTCGGCAAGACCGAGATCGCGCGCCGCCTGGCCAAGCTGGCCGGCGCGCCTTTCATCAAGGTGGAGGCGACCAAGTTCACCGAGGTCGGCTATGTCGGCAAGGACGTGGATTCCATCATCCGCGACCTCGTCGAGGTGGCCGTCAAGCAGGAGCGGGAAGTGGCTATGCGCCGCTGCCAGACCCGCGCCGAGGACGCCGCCGAGGAGCGCATCCTCGATGTGCTGCTGCCCGGCTCGGAGGCCGACAACGCGACCCGCCAGAGCTTCCGCAAGAAGCTGCGTGAAGGCCAGCTGGACGACAAGGACATCGAGCTCGACCTGCTGGCGCCCAAGCCCAGCCTGGAGGTGCTGACGCCCTTTGGCAACCAGCCCGGCATGGAGGACATGGCCGAGCAGTTGAAGGGCATGTTCAGCCAGTTCGGCGGCAACCAGAAGAGAACGCGCAAGCTCAAGATCGCCGAGGCGATGAAGCTGCTGGTCGACGAGGAGGCCGCCAAGCTCGTCAACGAGGAGGAGATCCGCGCCACGGCCCTGGCCAATGCCCAGGAAATGGGCATCGTCTTCATCGACGAGATCGACAAGGTGGCGTCGCGCCAGGAGAGCGGCGGCGCCGAAGTCTCGCGCCAGGGCGTGCAGCGCGATCTGCTGCCGCTGGTGGAGGGCACGACGGTGTCGACCAAGTACGGTCTCGTGAAGACCGACCACATCCTCTTCATCGCCAGCGGCGCCTTCCATCTTGCCAAGCCCAGCGACCTGATCCCGGAACTGCAGGGCCGCCTGCCCATCCGCGTCGAGCTGGACTCGCTGTCGGTCGCCGACTTCGAGGCCATCCTCACCAGCACGCATGCCAGCCTGGTCAAGCAGTATCAGGCCTTGCTCGCCACCGAGGGCGTCACGCTGGACCTGCAGGCCGAAGCCATCCGCCGCATCGCCCAGATCGCCTTCGAGGTCAACGAGCGCACCGAGAACATCGGCGCGCGCCGACTGGCCACGGTGATGGAGAGGTTGCTGGACGAGATCAGCTTCGACGCGCCGAGGAACTCGGGTCAGACGGTGTCGCTGGACGCCGCGGCGGTCGACGCCAAGCTGGCCGCGCTGGCGGCCAACGAAGACCTGAGCCGCTTCATCCTCTAGGCGGCATGTCAGTGCGGCAGCGCGGCAGCGCTGCCCGTCCAGCGCAGCAGCTGCATCAGCGACGGCGCCTGTGTCTTGCCGAGCAGGTTGCGCACATGGCTGCGCAGTGTCGAGACCTGCAGGCCGAGGTGCCTGGCCGCCAGCTCGACGGTCATGCCGTCGGCCAACAGCATCAGCACATGACGCTCGGTGGGGCTCAGATGGCATTGGCGCGAAAGGGCGTCGATGCGCGCCAGCTGGGTCATGGCCGGTTGGTCGACCTGGACGACCAGCAGCACGGTAGCGGCAGCCGGCGATTCCGGATGCGCGAGTGGATGGCGCGACGCCGACAGGTGCAGCTGGCCGGTCGACAGGCTGCGCTCGAACCAGACCGCACAGTCCAGCGGATTGCCGGCCGCGGCCTGGGCCAGCAGCCGGTCCAGCTGCAGGGCGGCGATCTGGCCGAGGGCGGCCAGGCGCCCTTCGCTGACGCGGATGCCGCCGTCGTCGATGAGGCGGTGGGCGACCGGGTTGGCGGCCAGCAGCGCCCGGTCGGGCTCGGCCAGCAGGATGGCCTGCGGCAGCAGGTCGACGATGGATCCGGAGGCCTGGGGCACGCGCGGCCAGGCGCCCTGGAGACGGGCGTCGGCGGCGGGCAATCGGACGGCGGCTTCGGCAAAGGCATTCATGGACATCCCCTTTTCTTGTGCTCTCCCCGAGCGGTGCAGATGACAGCGGTGATGCCGACAAGTTTGGTGAACAGAGCGGGTTGACGCATCGGCCTCATGACCCATCCGTATGGCCGGGCAGGGTGTTGCCGCGCCTCGGCCCGGCGTCGCTGCCAGACGGCTCGAGCCTGGGCCGCGCGGCCACGGCCTGGTCCTTCAGGCCTGACCAAATGGCCAATGCGGGCCCCAGCCGGGCGAGCGCATTGCTCGCTAACATCGAACCAAAGCTCCTGCCCCCATGAGAGTCCTGCTCGTCGACGACCACACCCTGTTCCGCGAGGGCATCGCCCTGTTGCTGCGTCCCCTCGTGCAGCCGCTGGAAACCTGGGAAGCCGGCAGCTGCGAGGAGGCTTTCGCCGTCATCGAGCAGCGCGGCGCTGCCGACCTGGTGCTCATCGACCTCGGCCTGCCCGGCGCCTCCGGTCTGGAGGGCGTGCAGAGGCTGCGCGCCGTGCATCCGGAGATGCCGGTGGTCGTGATGTCATCGGCGGACGACAAGGACACGGTGCTGGCTGCGCTGGACGCCGGGGCCATGGGTTTCATCCCCAAGAGCTCCACGTCGGCCGTCATGATCGGCGCACTCAAGCTCATCCTGGCCAAGGGCATCTACCTGCCGCCCAGCGTCTTCCTCGCGGCACGCAGCCCGGCGCCCGCCACGCCGCCGGCGGTGGCTGCGGCGGCCCGCACCCCCATGCATGCCGGCGTGCCGGACGCCGCCGACGGCAGCGTCCGTCGCCCCTCCGAGCTCGGCCTGACGCCGCGCCAGGCCGAGGTGCTGCACCTGCTGCTGCAGGGCAAGCCCGCCAAGCTGATCGGGCGCGAGCTCGACCTGTCGCTGAGCACCGTGAAGGCCCATACCTCGGCCGTGCTGCGGGCCTTGAACGTGACGACGCGCACCCAGGCCATCGTCGCCGCCGGGCGGCTGGGCCTGCGCTTCGACGACAGGCCGGCGCCTCAGGCGGCGTCCAGCGACTCCTTCAGTGCCACCAGCAGCCGCTGAAGCCCGACCGGCTTGTGCAGCAGGCCGGCGCCCAGGGTGGTGGCTTCGGCGGAGAGCCGGGCATCGGTGTTGGCCGTCACGACCAGGGCCGGGATGGCCTCGTCGTAGTGGCTGCGCAGCAGCCGGATGACGCCAAGCCCGTCGGGCGCGGCGCCGAGCTGGTAGTCGGTCAGGATCAGGTCGGGCGTGCGCAGATGCGCTTCGAGCTGGGCCAGCGCGTCCTCGCCGCTCGCGGCCGTGACGACATGGCAGCCCGCCGCCAGCAGCGCGTCGCGCACCGCCTCCCGGTTGGTCGCCTCGTCGTCGATGACGACGATGAAGCTGCCCTCCAGCGCCTGCAGTGGTGCCTGGACCTCGCCGGCGGCCGCCAGCGGTGCCGACGCGCCCGCCACCAGCGGCAGGCTCACCTTGAACACCGAGCCGCGCCCTTCGCGACTCTCCACGCTGATCGAGTAGCCGAGCAGGGCCACGCAGCGCCGCACGATGGACAGGCCCAGGCCCAGCCCCTTCTCCTGCCCCGTGCCGGGCGCGCCGATGCGGAAGAACTCCTCGAAGATCGCCTCGCGATGCCGGGGCGCGATGCCGGGCCCGGTGTCCCAGATCTGCAGCTCGCACGCTTCGCCGCGGCGCCGGCAGCCCACCAGCACGCCGCCGCTGCGCGTGTAGCGGATGGCATTGGCGAGCAGGTTGCCGACGATGCGCTCGAGCAGCGTCGCATCGCCCCGCACCACCCAGCGGCCGCTGGCGCGCAGGCGCAGCGTCAGACCCTTCTCCTGGGCCTGCGGCAGCCAGGTCTGCACGGCGCGCTCCAGCAGCCAGCCGAGGTCGACGTCCTCCACATGCGCATGCACGGCGCCGGCGTCCAGCTTGGAGATGTCCAGCAGGTTGCCGAACAGGTTCTCCATCGTCGAGACCGAGGACTGCACCTTGTCGGCGATGTCGATCTGGGCCGGGTCGTTCAGGCGCGCGCGCAGCACGCCGATCAGCAGGCTGATCGAGTGCATGGGCTGGCGCAGGTCGTGGCTGGCGGAGGCGAGGAAGCGGGTCTTGGCAGAGCCAGCCCGCTCTTCGAGTTGCTGCGCCTTTTCGGCAGCAGACCGTGCTGCCTCGGCCCTCTCGCGTTCAGCTTGAGCGCTGCGCAACAGTTGCTGGATTTCAAGGTTCAGCTCGCGCTCCCGCTTGACCGCATTGACCTGAGCACGGGTGAACAGCGCAATCACCGTCCCGAAGAACAGATAGCCCACGCCAATGAACTGATGCAGGGCGCCTGGCGTCGTAAGTAGGCCGATGGCGAAGAGCACGCTGGTGAGCAATACCAGTGCGGCGATGAAAGGCACGTGGACTGCGCGGCCCATGGCGCCGCCCATCGTGATCAACGCGATGCCGAGGATCAAGATTGCCTCGTGCTCGGTATCGCCTGCCGGCAGCATGAAGCTGGACGAGAGCCCCCATGTCACGGCGCTTGCAATGCCGTTGATCCTCAGCTGCGCCAGCCTCCGATGAACCTCTGCCGAACTGGCGTGACGGTTGAGAGACAGGGACAACAGAATGCCGCGCGTCAAAACTAGAGTGAGCAGACCCGCCCATGCGAGCACTCGCCAAGCGAAACCTGCGTCGCCACCGCCGTGCAGCATCGCAGCGGCAAGTAGCCAGCCGCTGGCCAGACCGATGACGAGGGTCTTGGCAGATTCACTGACGATAAGTCGGCTCTGCAGTTCCTCGGTCGAGCCGATTGACGGACGAATGCGGTCGGGGTGGGCCGCCTCAGAACAGGAGGACTCAATCAGCGTGAGTGCAGGGCGGCTGTCCATGGCGTGCGCGGACATATTCTGATCGCGCGAACGCCGATCTCGCTCACGGCATCAACTGCCCGATGAACTCGAAGGTCGGGCTGTCGCGCAGATCCTCAGGCAGCACGAGGAAAGCATTCGGCGGCGGAGGGGCGGGCAGCAGCACTTTCAGCTGGCCGGCGCGATGCTGCAACAGCTTTTCCCGGGACTGCATGATTATTGAATCAAGGGGTTGCGTCTGCAATTTAAGGATCTGGTGAGCGAGTGCGGGTGGTGTTGCCTGACCTTCGCGCTCCCGCGCTTCTTCATACTCCTTCCAAAGCCGAACAAAATCCACCTCGGGAAACGGACGGTTCTCTGGCGCCGTGACGATGATCTCGGGATCAAGCGCGGGAACGCCCGCGTTGTGGTAGCTCAGGTAGACGAATTCGCTGCAGACGAGACGGTCGGGATCGTCGGGTATGAGATAGGTCAGTAGCCACGTCAACAACACCTTGAAGCCCATGTTGTCGGACGTCTTGTTCTTGACCGCGCAGATGAGGCCAAGTTCGAACATTTGGTTGAGGGCGAACCGCTGTCCCGCCAAGGCGTTTGCGCTGTCGCGCAGCTTCTTCATGTCCGCAGCCGAAGGGGCAATCTTGGGGCGGATCACGTCGATGCGAGAAAAGTTGTCCGCGTCCGCCGCGCGGTCGGCGATCGGCTGCAGCTTGTTCACTCCGCGCGACGAAGCTTCGGTCAGGAAGTCCTTATCGCAGGCGAATGCCACGTGGCTGTAGTCGCTGTCGCTCACCCACTTGATGAGCTTCGAGATTTCGCCCTTGCCGGCATGCAGCAGGATGTCGCCGGGCCTGATATCGGTGGGCTTGAGTTGGCGCATGAGTCAAATCTCCTTCGATCGGCCGAGTCGGCCGGAATAAAAAGCGCTCACAGGTCGGAGACCGTCAGGGACGGCCGCGCCGCCGTTGCAAGCAGGCGCAGAAGCCCAGTCCCAGGACGAACATCACCCACGTCCCCGGCTCCGGCACCGCCTGCGCCTGGAACACCGCCCCCCCGTCGGCCGTGAAGCTGAAGCCCGTGAACTGGTAGGCCGAGCTGCTGGCCGAGTAGCTGGCGCCCGCCAGCAGCCCGTGGTCGAGGCCGGCGTTGCCCTGCCGCAGGAAGCTGTCGATGCCGAACCCCCCGGAGGCCTGGAAGGCATTGGGGTCGGTCGCGCCGAGGAAGCGGAACTCGATGTGCACGCTGCCCAGGTTGAGCAGCGCGCCCGCATCGAAGACGAGCTGGTCGGTCAGGAAGCCGCCCTGGCCGTCGGACTCCACCTCCATCACCAGCCGGCCGCCCGCCTGGTTCTCGAAGCTGCCCTGCACATTCAGCGTGCCCGGTGAATTGCCGGGGTTGAAGACGCCGCGGTTGATGATGCTGCCGACCAGGGTGCCGGTGCCGCCCACATAGCCCTTGTTGCCGATCTCGATGGTCGTCGCCATCAGCGTGCTGCTGTCGTTGACGACCAGCGTCGCGACGCCACCGTCGCCCTCGGCGGTGGTGGCGCCGACCCCCACATAGCCGGCCTGCACCGTCGAGCCGCCGCTGACGTTGAGCGCGCCGGTCGAGCCGGGCTTCCAGCCGACGACGACGGCGTGGCTGCCCAGGTCCAGCAGGCTGCCGTTCTCGAAGCTGGCCAAGCCGCTGCCGTTGTAGCCGACGATGGCCGCCGTGGCGCCGGACTGGCCGCTGATCTGCACGCTGGAGGCGCGCACGACGAGGCTGCCGTTGCCGCCCGGGGCGTTGTTGCTGCCGCCGATGATGAGCAGCGAGCCCTTGTCGCCGCCGTTGTTGATGGTCAGGCTGGAACCGTTGGCCAGGCGCACGCTGCCCAGCGCGCCCTGGCCGAGGCCGATACCCAGCGTCGCGCCGATGTTGTTGCCGCTGTGCTGGCCGCTGAGGGCGATGCTGGACGCATTGGCCTGCAGGGTGCCGGCGCCGCCACCCAGGCCGACGTCCAGCAGCGTCGTCTCCAGCAGCGCGCCGGCGCTCAGGTTCAGCGTGCCGGTGCCGCCCGGGTTGCGGCCGACGTAGACGACGGCATCGGTGCCGGCCACACTGACGCGGGAGCCGCTGCCGCCGATGTTCAGCGCGCCGGTTCCGGTGGACGTGACCGGGCCGTTGGCGGTCTGCGTGGTGATGGTCTGGCCGATGGTCATGCGCGTCTGTGCGACCTGGCTGGGCGTCGACATGCCGCGGCCGTTCAAGCGCAACTGCCCGCCGCCGCTGACTTCGACGGTGCCCGTGCCGCCCCAGCCGATATTGGCCTGGGGCAGATCGAAGGCGCCCGCGGCGCTGACCGGGCTCTGCAGGTCCAGGAGGCTGCCGGCACCGTTGATGCGCAGCGTGCCTGAGGCCCAGGTGTCGCCGTCGCCGGAGCCGACGTAGAGGCGTGGCTGCCAGGAGTCCAGATTGATGACGCCGCCGCCGGTGATGCTGGCGTGGCCGACGCCGCCCTGACGGCCGATGTAAAGGTCGGCGAAGCGGCTGCCGTAGTCGATGCGGCTGCCGGTACCGTCCACGCTCAGCGTGCCGGTGGCGCCCGTGTTGCCCACCTGCAGGCGGTTGATGCCGTCGACGACCCCGCCGTTGCCGAGGGCCAGGCTGGCCGTCGCGCCGTTGCGACCGATCCAGAAGCCGGCGTTGCTGGTCGCGCCGTAGACCACCTTGGAGCCCGCGCCAGTGACGCTCATGCGGTGCACGCCGCCGTTGAAGCCGAGCTGCACGTAGGCCGCCGTGTTGGCGTCGGCAGCGAACACGAGCTGCCCGCCCTCGGTGATCTGCATGTCGCTCAGCGTGTTGGCGGCATTGCCCATGCCGCTCATGAAGCTGGCGGCGCGGCCGTTGGCGCCGCTGACCAGCCAGGTCGAGCCGGGACCCTTGATGCGCAGCTGGGCGATGACGCCCTCGTTGCCGTCGGCGGCCGGCCCCGAGGACCCCTGCGCGACATAGACCTGCTCGGTCTCCAGCCGGCCGCCGGCCAGCACATGGACCTGGGCAAGGCTGGTGGCGCCGGGGTCGCCCAGGGACCAGGGCGTTGCAGGCGGCGCGGTCACATTGGCCTGGCCGACATTGAAGTTGCTCAGGAAGCGCGCCGTCGAGCCGTTGTCGCTGACGATCAGGGAGCCGGTGTTGCCTGCATCGTTGGCGATGAAGACGCCGCACCAGGTGCCGCCGCTGCAGGCCGCGCTGTCGACGGTGGCGTCCAGCAGCGCGCCGCCGGAGACGCGCACACCGCCGTTGCGGATCGCCAGGCGGTGCCAGTTCACGGCATCGAGGACGACCTGGGTGCCATTGCCGTGGATGACGGCTTCGCCGTGATTCAGCGCCGGATCGCTCCCCCCGCCGACCTGCAGCGAGAAGGCCGACACGGCGCCGCCGTTGCGGACGTCCAGCCAGCCCTGGCCGTTCAGACCGACATTGAGCTGACCGACGAAGCTGCCGTTGCGGTCCGTCGTCAGCAGGCTGCCGGCGCCGTCAACGAGGAGGCTGCCCTGGCCTCCGGCACCGACGTTGACATGGCGGGCGCCGCTGACCCGCCCGCCGCCGAGGATCTCGACGCGTCCCTCCGCATCGCTTTCTCCGATGTTCAGATAGCTCCAGCTGGCACCGTTCAACGCGAGGGTGCCGCCCTCCTTGACCTGAAGCAGCGCCGTGCCGCCGGCGCCGTTGGCGACGGCCATGCGGGCTGTGTCGCCGTCGATCTCGAAGCGCGAGCCGGCGCCGCGCACCGTCGTCACACTGCGGCCGCCGCCGGCTCTCGGGTCGCCCGGCGCATAGCGGCCGGCGGTCAGATCGGCCGCTGCCTGGCGACCCGGCTGGGCCTGCAGCCGCAGCAGGCCGCCGTCGCTGATGTCCAGCGTCGTCACGGCGCCCGGGGTGCGTGCGAGGTTGAGGTTGGCATCGCGGTTGGCCAGGGCGCCCGGCGCGATCAGCCAGGTCGAGCCGGGGCCGCTGACGACGAGGTCGACAAAGCTGCGCTCGCCGCCGCCCTGTGAGGCGCTGTAGAACCAGCCGCCGGCATGGGCGTCCTCGGTCAGCAGCCGCCCGCCGGCCAGCACCTCGACGCGGGCCTGCGTGGCCCCGTTGACCTCGCCGCCGGTCCAGCCCTCGATAGCCGGCCGGGCGACACTGATCTCGCCGATGTTGAAGCCGGCGAGGAAGCGCGCCTCGCTGCCGGCGCCCGTGACCGTGAAGCGCGCGGTGTCGCCGGCCATCTGGCCGATGAAGCTGCCGCACCAACGACCGGCGCAGGCGGCGGCGTCGACGCTGGCGTCGAGCAAGGCGCCGCCGCTGACCGTCAGCGAGCCGTGTCCGGAGGCGCCGACGGCCAGGCGGTGGCTTTCGACCGGGTTGCTCAGGGTCAACAGGGTGCCGACACCGTCCACGCTGGCATGACCGACGCCGCTCCTTGCGCCGATGTCGAGCACGCCGGCCGAGAAGCTGGCACCCGAGGCCAACGACAGCCGCCCGTCGCCGCCGGCCCCACGGCCAACGACGACATAGCGCGAGTTGCTGCCCGTCAAGCTCAGTGTCGCGCCCTCGCTGAGGGCCAGCTCGCCCTGGCCGCCCTCGATGCCGATGCCGATGGCCGAATCGGCCGATGCGTTCAGTCGGATCTCGCCGCCGCGTGCCTGCAGAAGACCCTGCGCGCCGCCCGCCCCTACCTGCAAGTCGGTGCGAGGTGCCTGCAGCCGCAGGACGCCCTGGTTCATCAGCAGATCACCCTGGCCGCCAGCCTGCAGACCGACGCCCACGAAACTTTGAAGGGGGCTGAGCAGCTCGATGCGGCCCTGGTCCACGGTGGTGGTCGCATGCCCGCCATCGGCCATGCGGAGCGAGGCGTGGCCGCTCGTCGCATTGGCGCGCAGCATGCCGCCGTTGCCGATGGCCGCCTGCGTCGTGGCAAGGGGGCCATGGGCCAGCGTGATCTGCGCATCTCCGGTGCCGAGGTTGACGCCGGCCACCTCCCACGTCGAGTTGGCGCCCGCCACCGTGATGAATGCCAGGCTGCGCTCTTGGCCGTTGCCCAGGTTGTTCGTCCAGGAACTGCCGGCGAACAGGCTGTCGGTCAGCATCCGGCCGCCGTTCAGGACCTCGACGCGACCCGTCGTCGTGCCGCCGACGGTGCCCCATCCGTTGCCGAGGTTGAGCGAGGCGACGAAGAAGCCCTTCTGCATCCGCACTTCGCTGCCTGCACCGGTCACCGTCAGCTGGCCCGTCGACCCCGCCGCATTGCCGATGAAGTTGTTGCACCAGCCATTGCCCTCCAGGCAGCGCCAGCCTTCGGCGCGGCCGTCGATCAGGGCGCCGCCGGACACCAGCAGACTGCCGTTGCCGGTGTTGCCCACCTCGAGACGGTTGGTGTTGCCATTGCCGCGCAGCACCAGCGCGGTCCCCGCCCCGTCGAGCACGCCGGTCACGGTGCTGCCCGGACCCGCTGCCAGTGTCAGCGTGTAGAGGTCCACCACCGACCCGGCCAGGGCCGAGAAACTGGCATCACCGGCCGTGCCCAGCCACAGCCTGGACCCCGGCCGGCTCAGATGGGGGCCATTCAGCGGGCCCGGTTCGAAGGGGTCGATGCTCCAGGAGCCGGTGATGGTCACGGCAGCGCGTCCGGTCGGGGCCGCGAGGCCGAGCAGCAGGCCGGCAACGGCCACGGCGATGCGTTGGCGGGAATGCAGCTTCTTCATGGAACCCCCTGGTGTGCCGTTCATTGGAGTCAGGCCCCGCAGGGCGGCGCAAGCACCGAGGTCGCGATACCCCCCGGCGAGGGGGCACCATGCCGTGACAGGCCTTGCCTTACATCCTCAAGAGTGGTGAACCGTGGCGGGGCTGCGCTCCGGAGAATCCCCGCCCATGGCCCCCAAGAAGTCCCGCGAACTGAGCCGCCTGCGCGAGCTGTGCGCGCTGGACCTGCCGACGCCGTTCGTCATGCCCGTCATCCTGGCCGAGCTGCATGCCCTGGTGCCATCCAGCCGCAACCTGTTCGACTGGTGCGACGGCGACGGCGCACTGTCGCGCTACTGCGTCGAGGGCCCGGTGGACGAGGCCATCGCGCGGCTGTACTTCGACGAGTTCCACAACCGGCGCGAGGCCGAGGCCATGCCCTCCTTCGCCCAGGCGCTGCGTTCCGGCGCCGTGCTGAACGGCGCTGCCCAGCTGGACACGGCGCGCTTCTTCAATTCGGCCCTGTATGCCGAGATCTGGCGGCCCCAGGGCTTTCGCTACCGCGTCGAGCTCATCGTCCGCTCGAGCAGCGGCCAGCCCCTGGGCTCGCTGGTGCTCTACCGCGGGCCGGGCGATCCCTGCTTCACGGCCGTCGAGGAGGCGCGGCTGCTGCCCCTGCTGCCCTACCTGGCCCAGGCGCTGTCGCGCGACGCGCTGCCACGCTGCGCGCCGGCGCATTGGCAGCCGGCACCCGAGCCGGCCGAGGTGCTGCTGCTGGACGAAGCGGGCCGGCTGCGTCATGCCAGCGGCGGCGCGCGGCGCCTGCTGCTGCAGGCCGGCCCCGGCCCCGGGCTGCCGCGGGCGGCGCCCACCGAGGAACTGCTGGCGACCCTGCACGCCGCAGCCCGCCAGGGCCCGGCCCTGCGCCAGATCGACAGCCCCTGGGGACGCTTCGAGTTCCGCGCCCGGCGCCTGGACGCGGTCGATGCCTGGGCGGCCTGCTGGACCGAGGTGCAGCTGCGCCGCTTCGAGCCGCGCGAGCTGGCCGACGAGCGCCGGCTGCAAGGCTTCGAGCTGTCCAGCGGCCAGGCGGCCGTTGCGCGGCTGCTGCTGCAGGGCCTGGCCCAGGCCGAGGTGGCCCAGCGCCTGAACGTCGCGCCCAGCACCGTCGTCGACCACACCCGCAAGCTCTACCAGCGCCTGGGCGTGCGCTCGGCTCGCGAACTGGCCGACCGCGTCAGGTCCGCGCCGAATTGATGGCCAGCAGGCCGTCGAAGATCAGGCCTTCGATGAGCTCGTGAGGCGCGTCCAGGGCGGGCGCCACCTTCCAGCCCGCGCCGCCCGTCATCAACAGCAGCGGCTCGCGACCCTCGCGCCTGGTCAGCAGCCGGTACATCCGCTCGATGGCCCCGGTGATGGCGAAGGTGCCGCCGGTCGTCAGCGCGTCGCTGGTGTTGGTGGGGAAGTCGCGCACCTCGCCGGTGGGCACGCGCAGGCCGGCGGTACCGCCTTCCAGCGCGCGCAGCATGATGCCGTGGCCGGGCAGGATCAGGCCGCCGAGGAATTCCGCCTGGCTGGAGACGGCCTCCACCGTCACCGCCGTGCCCACCATGACGACGAGGACGGGGCCGTCGAAGCCGCGCTTCCTGGCATGCGCATGGGCGCCGATGACGGCCACCCAGCGGTCGGCGCCGAGACGGGTCGGGTGGTCGTAGCCGTTGCGCACGCCGGCCGTCTCGGCCGCGGGGACCACCCAGCGGGCGCTCAAGTCCCAGTGCTCCATCTGCTCCTCGACGCGGCGGCGCACCGCGTCGCCGGCGACATTGCTGCCGAGGATCTGCGTCGGCGGGGTCAAGCCGTGCCAGTCCTCGTCGGCCAGCCGGTCGATGTTCTCCAGGAAGACGGCGCCGTGCTGCAGCGGAGGGCTGCCGGGCTGCGCGCCGTCCGGATAGACGGCCCACTTCAGTCGGGTGTTGCCGATGTCGATGGCCAGAAAGCTCATGGTGGGCCGTGGCGTGAACGATGCCGCGAGCCTACCAGCAGGAATTCGCGTTCCCCCTGGGGTTTCTGCTTCAATGATCGGCTACCCATGCGCCCCTTCCTTCACAGGAGAACCCCATGCTGCGACGCCTGAGCATCCGAGCCCGACTCTGGATGGGCTTCCTCATCATCCTCGCCATGACGGCGCTGCTGGTTGCCGTGGGCGGCTTCGGCCTCTATGTGTCGCAGCAGGGCGTCCAGGGCATCACGCAGAAGCTGATCCCGGCCTCCAACGTCACCGTCGCCGCGCGCAGCCACCTGCTGCAAAGCAAGACGGCGACCTCCACGCTGGTGGCCTCCATCTTCAACAAGGAAGGCATGGCGCGCGCCAAGAAGGAGTGGGATGCCGCCCAGGCCGGCCTGGACAAGGCCATGGACGACTTCGGCCGGATGTCCCAGGAGGCCAAGAGCCAGCAGAAGCTGGCCGAGTTCCGCGCGCTGATCGCCAGCTATCGCAAGACCGTCCAGCCCGTGGCCGACAAGATCCTGGCCGACGGCCTGGCCGATGCCCAGTCGGCTTCCGAGGAGATGAAGGCGGCTGACACCTCCTACGACCCGGCCCTGGCCATGCTGAACGGCATCGAGGGTGACCTGAAAAAGCGCGGCGACGAAGTCTTCAACAAGGTCGACGGCCTCGTCAGCCGCATCTTCGCTGCCTTCCTGGTCGCCTTCGCGGTCTGCGTCGTCGTTGGCGGCGCGCTGGCCGTGCAGATCTCGCGCTCCATCATCGGCCCGCTGATGGCCGCCAAGCGTTTTGCCGAGCGCATGGCAGGCGGCGACCTGTCGCGTGCGCCGGAAGTGCGTGGCAGCGACGAGTCCGCCGAGATGATGCAGGCCCTGGCCGCCATGCAGAAGTCGCTGTCCGAGATCGTCGGCCAGGTGCGCGAGTCGGCCGAGAGCATCCAGGTGGCTTCCAGCGAGGTGGCCAGCGGCAACATGGACCTGTCGCAGCGCACCGAGCAGACGGCCTCCAATCTGCAGCAGGCCTCCAGCTCCATGACCCAGCTGACCGGCACCGTCAGCCAGAGCGCCGACTCCGCGATGACGGCCAAGCAACTCGCCGGCGCCGCCGCCGAGACCGCCGGCCGCGGCGGCGAGGTGGTGTCGCGCGTCGTCAGCACCATGGGCGAGATCAACAACGCCAGCCGCAAGATCGCCGACATCATCGGCACCATCGACGGCATCGCCTTCCAGACCAACATCCTGGCGTTGAATGCCGCCGTGGAAGCGGCGCGTGCCGGTGAGCAGGGCCGCGGCTTCGCCGTCGTGGCCGGCGAGGTGCGCTCGCTGGCCCAGCGCTCGGCCGAAGCGGCGCGCGAGATCAAGGCGCTGATCGGCGCCAGCGTCGAGCGCGTCGAGGCCGGCACCCACCTCGTCAATGACGCCGGCACGACCATGACCGACATCGTCGGCT
>Ga0164290_1002228_pt1 | contig 15543 bp, 13 predicted proteins | sample Micstemetagenome_FD_108782 | JGI IMG/M metagenome (GOLD analysis project Ga0164290, IMG submission 108782) | Contaminated culture microbial community from soil near Moab, Utah, USA - Microcoleus steenstrupii SON62 (Illumina Assembly) | ecosystem: Environmental > Terrestrial > Soil > Soil crust... | reverse complement strand
GCTGTTGCCCCAGGCGCCGGGGTCGGCGGCGACGAGGGGCAGGCCGCCCGGCTGCAGACCGGACGCGGTCGCCCCTTCAGCCGCCAGCCGGATGACAAGGGCATCCGTGCCGCCGTTGACGAAGAAGTCCGACAGGCTCTGGCCCATCGGCGCGCCTGTCCAGTCGGGTCCGAACAGGCGATGGACGTCAGCCAGACTGTTGCAGACCACCGGCGTCGCCACCGGTCCCATGGGTGCGCGCCCCAGGAAGGCGGTCACGCTGGTTGGCACGCCGCCTATGGCGTGGAGGGGGCTGGGGACTTCCTGAGTGTAGACGCCCGGATAGGTGATCGACATGGCTTGCCCCCGTTTGACGAGGATGAGCCTCGCGCAACCGTGACGATCTGTCCACGCCGCCGCAGCTACAGGCGGCGCGCGACCCGCTTCACGACGCCCGAGAAGCTCATCATGGGATTACCGCCGGTCTGGATCAGGCCGCGGACGAAGACCATCGACCTGCCGGCCTTGGTCACCTCGCCGGTGCATTCGATCAGATCGCCGACGTGGGCCGGGCCGAGGAACTCGCCGCCCAGGCTGACGGTGACCGAATGGCCGCCCTCCAGTTCCTTGTGGGCGATGGCGAACAGGCAGAAGTCGGCGAAGGTCAGCATGCAGCCGCCGTGCATGAAGCCGCCGCCGTTCATGTGGTTCTGCTCGGCCCGGAAGCCGCAAAGGACCGAGCCGTCGGCCTGTTCCTTGAAATAGAAGGGGCCGGACTGGTGCTCGAACGGATCGCTGCTCCAGGATTTCCACCCGGTCCACTCGCCCTCGTTGATCAGTCTGGGTCCGCTGCCGGGTGCTTCGCTGCCGCCGTCCATAATCGTCCTCGTCTGGTGTATCCGGGCTAGATAGCGGGCCTGAAGGTGCGGCGCGATGGGAGAAATCGCGGCTTTCGGAAGACGTTCTCTGTTGTTGCCTGTAAGAGGCGGCCATGACCTCGCCGATCGAAGACGCCATCCTCTCCCAGCTCGCCGACCTGCCCGCCGGCAAGAGCATCGACCCGGCCAATGTGGCCAAGATCATCCTGCCGGAGCGCTGGCAGCGCGCCCTGGGCCAGGTGCGCTCGACGGCCGTCGGCATGGCGCGGGCCGGGCAGGTGGTGATCCTGCGGCACAACAAGCCGGCCGATCCCGATACCTTCAAGGGTGTGTATCGGCTCCGGCTGCCGATGGAAGGCGACGTCATTCCGAGTGGCGAAACCGATGCCGGCGATGAGGCGGCGGAAGACTAGCCGCGTTGAAGCGGAATGAGCCTCGACGCCATTCTTGCCGATATCGCCGCCTGCCGCGCCTGCGCCGGCGAGCTGCCGCATGAGCCCAGGCCCGTCACCCGGGTCTCCGCGCAGACCCGCCTGCTGATCTGCGGACAGGCGCCGGGGCGGCGGGTGCATGAGAGCGGAATTCCGTTCGACGATCCGTCGGGTGAGCGGCTGCGGTCCTGGATGGGCATCGACCGGGCGACCTTCTATGGGCGGGCGGAGATCGGCGTCGCGGCCATGGCCTTCTGCTTTCCGGGGACCAATCCCAAGGGCGGCGACTATCCGCCGCCTCCAAGATGCGCCCAGCTCTGGCGGCCGCCGTTGATGGCGGCGCTGCCGAAGATGGAGCTGACCCTGCTGGTCGGCGGCTATGCGCAGGTCTGGGCGCTCGGCGACCGCGCCAGGCGGAACATGACCGAGACCGTGGCCGCCTGGACCGACTATCTGCCCCACTATCTGCCCATGCCGCATCCCAGCTGGCGCAACACCGCCTGGCTGAAGCGCAATCCGTGGTTCGAGGATGAGGTGACGCCCTATCTTCGCCATCGGGTCGCTGACATTCTGGCGGCATGAACCGCCGCCTGTTCCTGCTCAGCGCCGTCGCCGCCTCGGCCTTGAGCGCCTGCGCGCCGATGGCCCTGCAGACCTCGTTGACGCCGACGGCGGGGTTCGCGGGACCCAACTTCGATGGCGAGTGGTTCGTCAGTTTCGACGGGGCCCGGCTGGGGACGAGCAGCTGGCTGACCGAGGGCGAGCCGAGGGTGGTGCTGGTCGGCCTGCACGGCATGAACGACTACGCCAACGCCTTCCATATGGCCGCTCCCGACTGGGCGGCGCGGGGCATCGCCACCTATGCCTTCGACCAGCGCGGGTTCGGCCGCTCCGTCGGGCGCGGTATCTGGGCCGGGCGGGAGCTGATGAGCGAGGACCTGCGGGTGTTCGTGGACCTGGTGAAGGCCCGGCATCCCGGCGTGCCGGTCGTCGTGGCGGGGGAGAGCATGGGCGGGGCGGTGGCCATCTGCGCCTTTGCCTCGGACCGGCCGCCGGCGGCGGATCGGCTACTGCTGCTGGCCCCGGCGGTCTGGGGATGGTCCAGCCAGCCGCTGCCCAACAAGACCCTGCTGTGGATCACCGCCCGGGTGACGCCGGACCGGCCGGTGGAGCCGCCCGGCTGGCTGACCAGCACCATCCATCCCTCGGACAACAGCGAGGAGATGATGGCCATGGGCCGCGACAGGCTGATGATCTGGGGCGCGCGGCCCGACACCATCAGCGGCCTGGTGGACCTGATGGAAGAAGCCTGGCGGGAGATCGGCGGGGTCAAGGTTCCCGTCGCCTACCTCTATGGCGCCAATGATCAGGTGATCCCCGAGACCCCGTCGCGGCAGGCGGCGGCGAAGCTGAAGACCGGTGACAGGACCGCCTTCTATGCCAAGGGCCACCACCTGCTGATCCGCGATCATCAGCGCCAGACGGTCATCGACGATGCCGCCAGCTTCATGCTGAACCCCAAGGCGCCGCTGCCCTCGGGTGCGCCGGCGATTCCCAAGCCCGGGACGAAGCCTTCCCGCGTTTGATGGGTTGTGAGGAAGGCTTGTGCGGCGTAGATCGCCTCTCGCGCATCGCTTTACCCCCAAACGCGAAGTTCCTGGCATGACCCTGTTCGATTCTCCGTCTTTTGAAGGCCACGAAGGCGTCCACGCCTTTTCCGATCCGGCCTCGGGTCTGAAGACCATCATCGCGGTGCATTCGACCACCCTTGGCCCCGCCGCCGGCGGCTGCCGCATGTGGCCCTACGAGAGCGCGGAAGCGGCGCTGGAAGACGCGCTGAAGCTGTCGCGGGCGATGAGCTTCAAGAACGCCATGGCCGGGCTGGACCTGGGCGGCGGCAAGTCGGTGATCATCGGCGATGCCCGGAAGGACAAGACTCCGCAACTGTTCCAGGCCTTCGGCCGCGCCGTCGAGCGCGTCGGTGGCCGCTACTGGACCGCCGAGGACGTCGGCGTCTCGCCGGCCGACCTCGAGGAGGCCCGCAAGGAGACCCGCTACGTCGCCGGTCTTGAGGGCCACAAGGCCGCCTCCGGCGATCCCAGCCCGGTGACCGCCGAGGGCGTGTTCCGGGGTGTGCGCCTCTGCGTCGAGCGGGCCTATGGCCGGGATCTGAACGGCGTCACCGTCGCCATCCAGGGTGTCGGCCATGTCGGCGCCTATCTGGCCGACAAGCTGCATGCCGCCGGCGCCAGGCTGATCATCACCGACGGCAACCAGCCGGCGCTGGACGCCGTCGCCGCCCGCACCGGCGCGCAGGTGGTGGCGCCGGAGGCCATCTTCGACGTCGAGGCCGAGGTCTTCGCGCCCTGTGCGCTGGGCGGCGCGGTCAGTTTCGACACGCTTGGCCGGCTGAAGGGCCGGGTCGTGGCGGGCGGGGCGAACAACCAGCTGGCCTCGCCGGAGGTCGGCCAGGCCCTGTTCGAGAAGGGCATGCTCTACGCGCCCGACTACGTCATCAACGGCGGCGGCATCATCAACGTGGCGGCGGAGATCCGCGGCCTTGAAACAGACAGCGCCTTCGACCAGGCCTGGGTCGACGCGAAGCTCGACACCCTGGCGCTGACGCTGGCGCAGGTGCTGGACCGCGCGGTGGCGGAGGGTCGGCCGACCCACGTCGTGGCCAACGAGATGGCCCGGGAGCGGATCGCCGCCGGGGCGCGGGGTTAAGGTTCGGCGCGATGGGCGTCGAAGCGCTATTGTAGCACTGACGCCTGCGCTTGTCCGGTCAATAATCGAGTATATTCAATAGTTTGAGGCGAACAATTGGCCGACAAAAGTCGACCCGGCGGCCGACAGATTGACGACAGGCGGGCAACAAGGGTCCAACAAAAGGACGCCCGAGAGGGGACACAGGGCATTGCCTGGTGGCCGCCATTCTGAGGCTTGGGTAAGGCTGCTTGGGGGGAAGTCGAACTGTGCCCGCTTTTTCGCCGATGAATATGTCTAGACATATTCGGCGGTATCATACTTACCTTACCCAAAAGGGATCATAAGATAAGCGGGTCAGGGTGTTATGCCCATGTCCGTTCTTTCCGCCCCGCATTTCCACGTCGAAGAGGCTGCCTACCAGTACGTAGAGGCTCGCGTTTGGCCGGACGTCCGATTTGCCCGCATTGCGGCGGTTGTGAGCGCATCGGCAAGATGGGCGGCACCTCCACGCGCATCGGCACCTACAAGTGCTACCAGTGCCGCAAGCCTTTGCACCGTGAAGGTCGGGACGATCTTTGAGGCTTCTCACGTGCTGCTGCGTCATTGGCTGCAAGCGATGTACCTTATGGCGAGCAAGAAGGGCATCTCTGCTAGTCAGATCCACCAGACCCTTGGTTGCACACTCAAAACCGCGTGGATCCTCGCCCACCGCATTCGTGAAGCCATGCGCGCTGGCGAGCTTGCCCCATTCGGTGGCAACGGTGGCGTGGTCGAAGCCTACTGAGCAAAAGGTCGACAACATCGTCCTCGCGAACGTCTCCAAAGAGCCGCACCTGATGGCCGACGAAAGCCTTCTATACAAAAAGTCGGCACCGAACTCGCCGGCCAAAGCGCTGTGAACCACAGCAAGGACGAGGAAGCTGAGCAATCTCAGCGGTTCCTCAACCTCGGGCGCGAGTTGGAGGACGCTGGCGAACTAGACCACGCCGAAGGGCAAAGGGCGTTCGAGGAGTGAGCAAGAGCCTTCCGGCTAAGCGCCGGAACGGTGCTTAGCTGGCTCAGCTTGGTTGCCCTTCCGGAATTTCGCTAGAATAGCGTTGGTGATCGCCTCCGTGCGAACATGATCGCGGTCGTAGTTTCCGCCGGTGACCTCGTCGAGAATGGCCTTTGCTTTGGCGAACAGTTCCAGGGCTGTTGCCGGGTCCCAAAGCGCCCTCCAGCCGGCTTCCGCACGATGGGCAATTTCGTGAGAGTTTGGCTGGGCCGGCGGACGGGGATCGATCAAGAGGTTGACGGTCATCAGCAAGTGAAAGCGTGCCGACTTGTATTTCGCGTCGAAGGTTTTGCTTCGGAAATAGCTCTCTAGTGTGAACCAAGACCAAGCCGCGTAGTAATAAGGCTCGTGTTTATGGCTGTCGGCGAACACCTCTCCACCTATCTGGTCACGAATGGAGCTGTAGTTTTTCGTTGCGGTGTGAGGAGCTTCCCTAAATATCGCTGCGTAGCTCCTCAGCAAGGTCGGAGCGTCGACTACCCGAAGCTTTGGTTCGGAACCCCGATCAAATTGACCATCGCGCCTAGCATAAAAGAGGCGGTGTTCGGCCGGATACGTAGCAAAGAATTGTTCAAGTCCTCGCGCGAAGGCCTTACCGGACGCGAATTGTTCCGGCTTGATGACTGTTTGGCTATTCTTCGCCGTCGTGATCAGCTCCTTGATTCGCGCATTCAGCGTGTGGATCAGCCGCACCGGCACCATGACGGTGTCATCAAGCACCTCCCGTTCGTTGAACAAGACATTGCTAGACTGGCAACCGTTCACAATCTGATAGTCCGTTATAGTGAACTTGCTCCCCACGTGCGAGAGGTCACGGGTGAGGATTGTCACGCCGTTATTCATCAGAACGAAGTTTGACCTGTCGTCAGAGTTTAGAGTGGCTTTGATGCCACTATTGACGAGCTTCCAGCCCTGCCAGTCGCGAACATTATCCTCAAAGATACTGGTCAGCATCTCGGACCCGCTGTCATCAACCAGCAGCTTTTTAAACTCCGAAAACGGGAGGTAGCCAAGCGCAGCCTGTATGACACCTTCGGTGGCCGGTATTTCCACACGCCGGTCGAAAACGAACGTCCTCGTGATAGGAGATTTGGTCTTCTGATAAGCTTGATGAAGGTCGGTTGCCCCGACGCAGAGCATCTCTGGGGCCTTGAATATGTTCAGGGCGCGCAGGTCATCTATGGCGCTGTCTCTGCGCGCTACAAGATTTTGGTCATCTTGCCACGTTCCTGTTGTGACATAATAGAGGAAGCACTTCGGGGATCGTAGTATAGCAGCATACTGTGATATAATAACGTCTGTTACTTCGGACAGCGCCTTGATGTCCTCTCCCCGTGGCAGCTTCGGATTCTCAGAGAAGAAATCCACTACACCATACGCGAAGTTCCCAATCTTGGCGGCATTGAAGCTCGCAGACGTCTCGCTTTGAACAAAGACGAACGTGGGCTCGACGTATTCATTTTGGGCTGCCAGCTCATGCAATACGTCAACGTCCGTCACAAGAACGTTGTTCACGATGATGGCCAGCGCATCTATGCCCGTGTCACCTCCGCCCCCCACGACCACGTCGGACGTCGCGAAGGATCTGCTGAAGTGGCGACGAATTACCGAGAACGCAGCGAAGTGTTCGAAGCGCTTGTCCTCGGGCAATGCCTGAAGATCATTCTCTTCCGAGAAGCGCTTTAGAAGCGTTTCCGTAATGCGGTCCAGCATGCCACCTCCCCACAGCGGCGGGGTCTGCGCGCCGCGTTCCAATGGCGCTCATTTTATCGACCCTCTACCGAGAGTCGAGCCCGTGGGTACGCGAGGTACAATATCGCCACATAGTCCCGCCCCCTCCTCAGTCGCCTTCGGTGATGACCGTACAGAGGGCCGGGTCGAGGCGGACGTGGATGCGGTCGCCGACCTGGGGAGCGGTGAGGCTGGGGTAGCGGACAGAGACGACGTTGTCGTTGGCCAGCAGCCTCAGGTCGCAGTGGGCGCCGGCGAAATGGCGCTCGATGACCTCGGCCTCGACACCATCATCCGAGCGCACGAAGGCTTCGGGGCGGGCGATGACGATGTCGCCCCCGGGGCCGCCCGGGATGGCGCCGAAGGGGGTGACGGCCATGCCGTTCTCGATGCGGGCAGGCAGGGCGTTGGCGGGGCCGAGGAGGCGGGCGGCCTCGACGCTGTTGGGCCGCAGGTAGCAGTCCTCGGGCGATCCGGACTGCAGGATGGCGCCGGCCTGCATGAGGGCCAGGGCGTCGCCCATGCGCATGGCCTCTTCGGCGTCATGGGTGACGATCAGTACGGCGGCGCCGGTCTCGCGCAGGGTCTCGATGGCGGCGTCGCGCACCTGTTGGCGCAACATGCCGTCGAGACCGGAAAAGGGCTCGTCGAGCAGCAGCACCGACGGGGAGGGGGCCATGGCGCGGGCCAGGGCGACCCGCTGGCGTTCGCCGCCGGACAGCTCTGACGGATAGGCCTCGCCGCGCTGCCAGATGTGGGCCCGGGCCATGGCGTCCTCGGCCTGCCGCCGGCGCTCGGCGGCGGGAAGGCCGTGCAGGCCGAACCCGGCGTTGCCAAAGCCGCTGAGGTGGGGAAACAGGGCGTAGTCCTGGAAGACCAGGCCGATGCCGCGCCGTTCGGCCGGAACATGCACGCCGGGACCGGAGACGACCGCGCCGGCCTTGAGGATCTCGCCGCTGTCGACGGGCTCGAGGCCGGCGATCAGGCGCAGCAGGGTGCTCTTGCCGCAGCCGCTGGGGCCTAGCAGGCAGGTGATGCGGCCGGCCTGCAGGGTCAGGCTGGCGCCGCGCAGGGCGCGCTCCTCGCCGTAGGTGCGGCGAACGTCGCGGACGTCCAGGGCGAAGGTTCGGGGCGGCGGGCTCATGCATCCTCCCGTCGACGATGACCGTTCATATTGGCGCAGGAGGACCGTCAGCCTGTCTCAGTCGCCGCGCGGAATGCCCCGGCGGGCTTTCGGCGCGGGCAGGCGCATGCCGCCGCTGACCGTGAAGGACAGGCCGAAGACGGTGTCGTCCCGCTTGAAGCCATAGGCGCCGATTTCGCGCTGGGTGGCGGCGGCGGAGATCTGCATCGGGCCCTTGCGCCAGCCGAGGCCGAGCTGGACCTTGCCGTACTCGGCCAGCTTTTCGACCGTCCAGCGCTGGGACTTGTTGCGACCCTTTTCGCCGAAGTTGAAGCCCAGGGCGTCGCCCGAGGTTGCGGCGAAGGCGAACCAGCGGCCCTTCTTGCTGCGGGACGGGCTGACATCGACCTGCACGCCGAAGCGCTTGTTGTCGAACAGGCGGCCGCGGGGCGCGATCTGCGCGGCGGCCGGGTTCTGACGGCTGTCGCGGCCGCCGAAGGAGAGGCCGGAGCCGGGATTGAGCGGGCTCTCGTTGGTCAGGCTGATGGTCAGCCGTCGCATGGGGTTGAACAGGCCCATCGGGGCCGGTGACGACGAGGGGGCGAGGGCCTGGCGGACCGCCGGGCTGGCGTAGGCGGCGGCGCGCGGTTCCGCATAGCCCGTCGGGGCGGTGTCCGTCTTCGGAACGAAGCGGGCCAGCATGACGGCCTGGGGATCGGGCGCCGGCGTGGCGTCGGCGGCGGCGAGGGCGACAACCTGGCCCGGGTGGGTGATCGGCGCCGCCACGCGTGGCGCGCCGGCAAGTTCGATGACCGGGACGGGCGCATCGTCGAAGCGGCTGGTGCGAATCGGCGCGTCCGGATCGTCGGGAACGCGATTGGTACCGGCAAAGGCGCCGGCGAGGTCGGCGTTCTTCAGCAGGCTGGTGTCGGACAGGCCATCGGAAGCCGCGCCGGTGACGGACGCCGCCGACATCACCGCGAAAGACGCGGCAGTCAGGATGGTCAAGGCTATCCCGGCAAACGGCCGCATCTACTCCCCCGAATGCGTCCCTGTTAACCGACGTTAACGCGGCGCCCGGCGCACGCAAGCCCAGTCGCTGTTAAGGCGAGCGGTGTTCGATCACTTTTCGTGTCCCGTGTCCCGGGCGCCAACGCAGATCGGGTGGTCAGTGCGCCGGACGGCGCCTGGGGACGGGGCTGTCCGCCGTCCTGGCGCTGTCCTTTTCAGCCTTCTGACCGTGCTGAGGCTGGGGCGCGGACTTGCAGAAGGCGTCTCGCCAGGCCGGCTGCTGCTGCTGCTGAAAATTCGAAGTCATGACGCGCTACTCCCAACGATAATGGCCTCTCCAGGCCTTCAGGCGGCCGCCGCCAGATCTTCGGCGGCCGAAACCGTGACGTTGACGATGAGTTCGCTTCTGCCGGGATGACCGATCAGGGCGCCGCTGACCGGAGCGTCCTCCCGCGGGGTTCGGCTGGCGGCGACGGGGATCAGGTCGGGGGCCTCTGCCAGACCGTTGGTCGGGTCGAATTCGGTCCAGCCTAGGTCTGGCAGGAAGACTTCGCACCAGGCATGGGTCGCGCCGGCCCCGCGAAGGGTGGCGGCCGGGCTGTGCAGGTAGCCGGTGACGAAGCGGGCCGCGAAGCCGGCGCGGCGCAGGGTCTCGACCATCAGCCAGGCGAAGTCGCGGCAGGTGCCGGCCCGGGTGGCCAGGGTCTCGGCGGGGGTCTGGACGCCCTCCTCGTAGCGGGCCTTGTAGGCAAAGGCGTCGATGGCCCGGTTCATGCGCAGCAGGAAATCGAGGGCCGGCTCGTCCGGCGCTGCCAGCTGCTCCGCCAGCCAGGCGGTGACGGAAGGATCGTCCTCGCTGTCGGGAACCCTGTAGGGGGCCAGCGCCGCCTGATCGTCGCGGCTGTAGGCGATCGGCATGGCCGAGTGCGGGTTGTCGGGGTGGAAGGGGGCGAGCGAGGCCGGGAAGCGCTCGATGAGCAGCTGGCTGATGATGGCCAGTTCGGTCGCCTCGCCCTGCGGCGTGAACCAGCAGACGCAGTTGCCATAGGCGTCGTAGGTCCAGCGGATGGCGCCGGGCGGGCTGACAGCCAGGGAGGCCCTCTCGACCTTCAGTCCATGACTGTCGCGGGGCCGCAGCATCAGGCGCTGGGGACCGAACGATACCGGCTTTTCATAGCGGTAGCGGGTTTCGTGCTGGATCATCAGGCGCGTCACAAGGGCGGAACCGCGCGCGAAGTGTTTGGTTCCAAACACCAGGGCCAGGGCAGAGGCGGGACTGCCTTGCCGGCTATTCCAATGCGGTCAGGACCGACGGTGCAGCGGATACCGCCGCCTACAGAACCCAGCCGCCGCTGTCACCGGTGACGTCGCCGTTGATCTTCATCTGGTAGTCGACCTTGCCGTCGCCGTTGACGTCGAGGCGCAGGGTGGTGATGCCGCCGGCGAAGGTCAGGGTCATCTGGCCGACGTCCGCGTCATGGGCGGCGTCCGGTTTGGTGAAGGCGCCGACCAGAACGAAGGCCTGGTTGCCGGCCAGCCGGGTGTTGGCGTCGATGGCCGACAGGTCGATGAGGTCCTGGGCGTCGAAGTCATAGACCTGGTCGGTCTCCAGCACCGGGGTGGCGATGCTTTCCTGGCGGACGACAAAGGTGTCGGCGCCGGTGCCGCCACGCAGCAGGTCGTTGCCGAGGCCGCCGATGACGGTGTCGTCGCCGTCGTTGCCGTTGATGGTGTCCGACCCGGCGGCGCCGTCGAGGCTGTTGGCGCCGGCGTTGCCCTGGAGGTTGTTGGCGCCGGCATTGCCCGCGCCGTCGATATCGGCGATCCCCTGAAGCTGCAGCGCCTCGATGTTGTCGGCCAGCACCCAGCCGTCCAGGGCGGTGCGGACGATGTCGTAGCCTGCGCTCGCCAGTTCGATCGTCTGGTCGCCGGCGTTATCGACGATGTAGATGTCGTTGTCGGCCCCGCCGGACAGGATGTCAGCGCCGGTCCCGCCGTCCAGCGTGTCGTTGCCGGCTCCGCCGGTCAGGATGTCAATGTCCGAGCCGCCGTCGAGCCGATCATTGCCGAGGCCGCCGATCAGGTCATCCGCCCCGACCCCGCCAAACAGCTTGTCGGCGCCGTCGCCGCCATCGAGGTCGTCGGCGCCGGCGTCGCCGTTCAGAATGTCGCTACCGGCCCCGCCGATCAGGTCGTCCGCCCCATCACCGCCGTAGAGGACGTCGTTGGCGTCGCCACCGTCGAGAACGTCGTCGCCGGCCAGGCCGCTGAGCGTATCCTTGCCCCCGAGCCCGCTCAGACTGTCGGCTGCTGCCCCGCCGGCCTGTGTATCGTCCGCTCCGGTGCCGGTGAAACCGAGGCGGCCGAAGATCACATAGCTGGCTCCGGATAAGGAGCCGTTCGGGTCGGCGTCCCTGGCCCCGACAATCAGGTCGTCGATACCGTCGCCGTTGACGTCACCCGCCGAGGCGACAGAATAGCCGCTCCGGTCGCCAGCCACCTCACCATTGATCTGGAAGCCGGTGGTTCCGTCGAGGGTGGACAGGTTCAGATTGGCTGCAAAGCCGGTTGTGCGTCCGAACACAACGTAGCTGGCTCCGGATCTTGAGCCGTTCGGGTCGGCCGCCCCGGCCCCGATGATCAGATCGTCGATGCCATCGCCGTTGACGTCGCCGGCCGAGGCGACGGACCAGCCGCTGACGTCGTAAGCCACCTCGCCAATGATCTGGAAGCCGGTGGTTCCGTCGAGGGTAGACAGGTCCAGGTTGGCCGCAAAGCCGGTTGTGCGTCCGAATACAACGTAGCTGGCGCCGGAGCTGGAGCCGTTCGGGTCGGCGGAGGGGGCCCCGATGATCAGGTCGTCGATGCCATCGCCGTTGACGTCGCCAGCCGTGGCGACGGAAACGCCGCTCTGGTCGCCAGCCACCTCACCATTGATCTGGAAGCCGGTGGTTCCGTCGAGGGTGGACAAGTCCAGGTTGGCCGCAAAGCCGGTTGTGCGTCCAAACACAACGTAGCTGGCTCCGGAGCTGTTGCCGTTCGGGTCGGCCCCGAAGGCCCCGATGATCAGATCGTCGATGCCATCGCCGTTCACGTCACCGGCCGAGGCGACGGACAGGCTGCTGTAGTCGTAAGCCACCTCACCGTTGATCCGGATGCCGGTGGTTCCGTCGATGGCAGAAAGCTCCAGGACGGCCGCAAAACCCGTTGTGCGTCCGAACACAACGTAGCTGGCTCCGGAGTAGGCTTCGTTCTGGCTGGCGAACGAGGCCCCGATGATCAGGTCGTCGATGCCATCGCCATTGACGTCGCCGGCCGCGGCCACCGACTGGCCGCTGTAGTCGTAAGCCCCCTCGCCATTGATCTTGAAGCCGGTGGTTCCGTCGAGGGTGGACAGGTTCAGGTTGGCCGCAAAGCCGATTGTGCGTCCGAACACAACGTAGCTGGCTCCGGAGCTGTAGCCGTTCGGGCTGGCGTGCGAGGCCCCGATGATCAAGTCGTCGATGCCATCGCCGTTGACGTCGCCGGCCGCGGCGACGGAATAACCGCTACGGTCGTAAGCCGCCTCACCATTGATCTTGAAGCCGGTGGTTCCGTCGAGGGTGGACAGGTTCAGGTTGGCCGCAAAGCTCGTCGTGCGTCCGAACACAACGTAGCTGGCTCCGGAGTTGGAGCCGTTCGGGTCGGCGCCTATGGCCCCGATGATAAGGTCATCGATGCCATCGCCGTTGACGTCGCCGGCCGAGGCGACGGAATAGCCGCTACGGTCGCTTTCGGCCTCGCCATTGATCTGGAAGCCGGTGGTTCCGTCGATGGTGGACAGGTCAAGGACTGCGTCAAATGGCATGTTTTACCCCCCCCCGGGGCGCCGATCCGCGCTGTCGCGCTGGATTTGATGCCGTCCCCCTGTTCAGACCTTGCAGCCGCGACAGAGCTTTAGCAAGCAAACGGCTGCCCAGCGGACAGGTTCCACCAAAAGTCGTTTCCGGTGATCAGAGCAACCAGCCGGCGCTGTCGCCGGTGATCTTCAGCTGGTCGTCGACCTTGCCAGGACGCTGAGCAACTCACGGCGGAGTGGCATGGCCGGTGAGCCGCCCACGGTCATCATTGCTACCGTTCGACGGCCAGCACCAGGAGGCGGGACCGCCGGTGCAAGGTCAGAACCTCCAACCGCCGGTGGGGGCCCCCTCGGTTTGGCTCGCTTGCAGCGCTCGCCAGAGCCACTCCCCCACCAGGTGGGGGAGAGCGAGAGCGCCGCTTCGCTTACAGCTTCACCGGCTCCATCTTCGGGGTCAGCAGATGGACCACCAGCAGCGCCAGCAGGTAGGCGGTCGCCGCGACGATGAAGATGGGCGTGTAGCTGCCGATCTTGTCGAGCACCCAGCCGGCGTACTTGGCCATGGCCATGCCGCCGAAGGCCCCGACCATGCCGCCGATGCCGACCACCGAGCCCACCGCCGAGCGCGGGAAGACGTCCGAGGGCAGGGTGTAGAGGTTGGCCGAGAAGCCCTGGTGGGCGGCGGTGGCGACGCCGATGATCAGCACGGCCATCCAGAGGTTGTCGACCACGGCGCCGAGGCAGACCGGCACGGCCAGCAGGGCGCAGATCAGCATGGCGGTCTTGCGGGCGGCGTTGAGGCTCATGCCGCGCTTCATCATCGCCGAGCTCATCCAGCCGCCGCCGACGCTGCCGACGTCGCTGAGCAGGTAGATGCAGACGAGCGGGATGCCGAAGGTCTTGAGGTCGAGGCCGTGTTTCTTGGACAGGAAGTCCGGCAGCCAGAAGAGGAACATCCACCAGATCGGATCGATCAGAAACTTGCCGAGCGCATAGGCCCAGGTTTCCTTGATGGTCAGCAGCTTCAGCCAGCCGACCTTCTCGACGGGGTCGGCGGGATCCTGTTCGATCCAGGCCAGTTCGGCGGCGCCGAGGGCCTTCTGCTCGCGCGGGCGGCGGTAGACGATCAGCCAGATCGGCAGCCACAGCAGGCCGGCGATGCCGGTGACGATGAAGGCGATCTTCCAGTCAAAGGCCAGAACCAGGGCCGGCACGACCAGCGGGGTGACGATGGCGCCGATGTTGGTGCCGGCGTTGAACAGGCCGGTGGCGAAGGCGCGTTCCTTCTTGGGGAACCACTCGGCCACGGCCTTGATCCCGCCCGGGAAGCCGCCGCCTTCTCCGATGCCCAGCAGGACGCGGGCGGCGATCATCTGGTTCAGCGAGCTGACCCCGGCGTGGGCGATGTGGCCGATCTGCCAGATCAGGAAGGCGATGCCGAAGCCCCAGCGGGCGCCGATGCGATCGATGATCCGACCGAAGAGCAGGTAGGAGACGGCGTAGGACGCCTGGAACCAAAAGATGATGTCGGCGTAGTCGGTTTCGCTCCAGCCGAACTCGGCCGACAGGGTGGGCTTGAGCACGCCCAGCATCTGGCGGTCGACGTAGTTGATGACCATCGCCGCGAACAGCAGCGTACAGATCAGCCATCGATAGTTGCCGACCTTTATGGAAGGCGAAGGGCCGTCAGCCTCGGTCGCGCTGCTCATGCGTGGTGTCCTCTTCCCCGATCGGCCCCGCCGGTTTCGCCCGGCACAGGATTTCACCGAAAGTCCCAAAATCGATGCGCGCGGTCTGGCCCGCGACGATGTCATGCACGCCGGTGACGGCGCCAGTCGTGACCAGGTCACCGGCCTTCAGTGGCCGGCCGCGGGCGGCGCAGTGGCCAAGCAGCCAGGCCAGCGCCTCTGCCGGTCCGTCCGGAAGGTCGGCGGCCGAGCCGGTCCCGACGAGGGCGTTGTCGATGAAGGTCCGGCAGGTGAGGGTGTCGAAGGCCCGGTCCCGCCAGCCGTCGACGGCCTGGCCGAGGATCAGGCCCCAGTTGTTGCCAAAGTCGCTGGCCACCACCAGGGGGCCCAACTGGTTGATGGTGGCGAGCGGACTGCCGGCGGTCTCGACGCCGACGAACAGGGCGTCGGCCAGGTCGAGGGCTTCCTCGGCGGTCCACCGGGTCCTGGTCGCCGGGGCGTCGGCTCCCAGGCGGTAGATGAACTCGCCCTCGACAGCCGCAAAACCGCCGACGAAGACCGGGAAGTCGAGCGTCTGGCCGGGCTTTGCGATCCACAGGTTGCGGGCGAAGACCGGGCCGGACACGCGGGCCTCGCCGAGCTGGCCCTGCAGCTCCGGGGCGATGCGGCCGACCTTCCAGCCGACGGGGGGCTCGCCCCACTGTTCGATGGCCTGTTCCTGCACCGCATAGGCGGCGGCGAGAGCCGGAGGAATGGCGCCGGGAAAGCCGGGCATCGCCCTGGCGTCACGCCGGGCGGTCGTGAATTCGCGAGCAATGTCGGCGCTGACGTCACCCGTCGCGCTGCTGGCCGCTGATCCCTTCAAGCCCGTGATCCTCCCCGGATGCTTTCTTCGCCGTCGCCGGCGCCCCATTGTCGGGGTTGGGATTGTCTCTAGAGGAAACCGGTGTCATTTTCAATCCGCAGTCGGCGAAAAGGCCGGCGCGTCGATCTCACGGGGAGTGAAAGCGGTGTTTAAACAAGGGCTTGCTGTCGCGGTTTTGGGCTTTACGGCCTGTTTTGCGCCGCTCGGCGGCGTGACGGCGCAAACGCCTGAGTCGG
>Ga0164290_1002227_pt1 | contig 15561 bp, 16 predicted proteins | sample Micstemetagenome_FD_108782 | JGI IMG/M metagenome (GOLD analysis project Ga0164290, IMG submission 108782) | Contaminated culture microbial community from soil near Moab, Utah, USA - Microcoleus steenstrupii SON62 (Illumina Assembly) | ecosystem: Environmental > Terrestrial > Soil > Soil crust... | reverse complement strand
AGACCGACACGGAACGAGCCGCCCGATTTCGGTGTCTGCGCCGCGACCTCGCGCGTCCAGAGCCCCGAGGCGGCGGTGAGACCGAGGCCGAAGGTCAGCGCGCCCTGCATGAATTGGCGACGATCGATCTTTCCGGACATGGCTTCGGATGTCAGCCTTGCCAGACCATTCGACTGCTTGCTGTCGGTCATCTCACTCTCCAGTTTTTCTTGTTTCCCGGCAACCGCGCTTGTTCTCGACGGTTTTCTTGGGCAGGATCGTAAATCCCTGCGGGGCTCACCGATGAGCAGACATCGGCAAAAAATGTGCAGGGATTTTCGTGTATCGGTTTGAGCCATGCACTGGAAACAAGGCCGCCAGCCTCGCGTGTCGCAGGGCTGGCGGAGGCGGTCAGTCAGGGAGGGACCGAAGCGGATCAGAGGCTCGCATAAAGCGAGGATGCATCCTCCAGCGTGAAGCGGAACGGCACGGGGATATCGTTGCGCCAGACCGTGGCCTTGCCCCCGTTGAACAAGGCTTCCGTGCGGGCGGTATCAGCGATCGCACCGCCGTAGAGACGGTTGGCGAGGTTGAGAACGCCGGTCTCGTGCATGGCCCGAGTGCCCGAAGTGCAGGCGTCCTTAACGATGAGGACGCGGAAGCCGCCTGCCATGGCATCGCGCACGCTGGCTGCGATGCAGGCCTCTGTCCATACGCCGGCGACGACCAGCCACTCGATTCCCTTCGCCTCCAGACGCTTCTGGAGCGAGCCTTCCTCGAAGGCCGAGGCATCGTTCTTGTGCAACACGACTTCGCCATCGGTGGGAGCCACCTCGTGACAGATGGCGACAAGCGGGCTTTCCCTGCGGCTGAAGGCCGGGCCGCCATCGTCGGCGAGCGGTTCGAACGGACGCGGCGGACGGCGGCTGAAATCGCGCACGAAGGCGGCATGAAACACCGGCACGCCGTTTTCACGCGCGGCCTTGAGGAGCGCCGCCGTGCGATCGAGGACCTTGTCGAGGTCCTCGGCTATGCACAGCGGATCGGAACGCTGATCTTCCTGAAGATCGACGATCAGGAAGGCGGTGCGCTTCGGATCGAGGGTCAGTTCGGCATGCATCAGGGATTTCCAAGCAGTTCGTCTTCGAAGGGAAAACGTGAGATCAGCGCGCCGCCGTTTTCGGTGACGAGGACCTCCTCCTCAAGCTTGACGCCCTCGCGGCCGCCCTTCTCGCCGATATAGCTCTCGACCGAAACCACCATGCCCGGTACAAGATGGCCTTCGCGGCCATAGGTCTCGAAATCCATGGCATGCGCGATGAACGGTGTCTCGCCATGCATGCCGACGCCATGCATGACCGAGGTGTAGCGCTGATCGACGAAGCGGTCGGGGATCTTCCAGGCCTTGTCGGCGATCTCGCGGAATTCCATGCCGGGCTTGATCAGGTCGATATTGTGCTGAACCTGATCGTAGGACATGCGGTAGAGCATCTTCTGGTAGTCCGTCGGCCGGCCAGGACCGCAGCGGAAGGTGCGCGAGAAATCCGAGTAATAGCCATAGCAGCCGATCGTGTCGGTATCGAGCGCGACAAGTTCGCCGGGGCGCAGCCTGCGGCCGGAGGCCTCGTTGAACCACGGATTGGTGCGCTGGCCTGACGTGAGAAGCCGGGTCTCGATGAATTCGCCGCCCTGGCGAATCACCTCGCCATACATGACCGCAAAGAGTTCGTTCTCGCTGATGCCGGGCTTGATCGCATCGCGTACGGCGGAGACGGCGGATTCGGCGCCGGCCATGGAAACCTGCAGGCACTTGATTTCCTGCGGCGTCTTGACTGCGCGGACGGCGAGGATCTCGCCCTGGATATCACGGACTTCCAGCCCTTCGGCTTCAAGTGCCAGTGCCTGGAGATGGGTGGAGCGATCCATACCGATCTTGGTGTTGCCGGGCGACTGCTTGCGCATGAGATCGGCGATCTCCCGGGCGAACGGCGCGGCTGTGGATTCGTCCTTACCCGACACCGAGGACCAGACGAGCTGGGAGGGCCGCGCTTCGTCGATCGTCTCCAATACGGTGGAGACGTGATAACTCTGCGGGTAATCGAAAAGCGTGATCGGTCCCTCTGCCGGAATGAAGACGTAGCGGGTGGAATTCCTGAGGAAATAGCCGAACATGTTGCGCGTGCCGGTGGCATAGCGCTGGTTATAGGGATCGAACAGGAGGACGCCGCCGTAATCGGATGCCTTCAGCCAGGCCCGCACCTTGGCCAGACGCTCCTGCCGGAGCTGGTAGGCATCGATCGCGGATGGCTCGGTGTCGGAGAGCCACATGCCGTTGGACGGATCCTCCGCCATCGGATGGCGCATCCGGTCCTGCCAATCGACATCATCGACGCGGTCGGGATCAAAAACGACTATAGACATGCGGGCACCTCACATTGCCATCCGACTATAACGTCACACCTCGCCGGTATTGTGCAGGAAACCGCACCGGATGTGCCGGTTATCTCTCACCCACAACGCGCCGGACCTGGCCCGGCGTCTTGCCATAGACTGTCCGGAAGGCGCGGACGAAGGCCGAGAAACTCTGGTAGCCGCTCGCCAGGCCGATCTCGCGCACCGACATGGCGGAATGTTCGAGCAGGTCGCGAGCGCGCTGCAACTTCATGCGCTTGAAATATTCCGAAGGCAGGAGACCGACCTCGGCGCGGAAGGCACGCTCAAGCCGCTCGATGGTGACGCCTAGCCTGCCGGCGACCGTTGCGATGAGGACCTGGCCCTCACCGCCCGCCTCGAGCTGTGCCACCGCATCGAGCACGAGATCGTCGCGGATGCCGGTGCGCAGGCGAAGCTGCAACCGCTCGCGGTCGGTCGAGGCGCGGATGCGGTCATGCACGAACCACTCCGCGACGCCGCGACAGAGTTCCTCGCCATGATGGCGGCCGATGAGATCGAGCATCATGTCGAAGGCGCCGATGCCGCCCGCCGAGGTGAAGCGCGTGCGGTCGATCACGTAAATGTCACGCACCAGCTTCACCTCCGGGAAAGCTTCCGCGAAGGCGGGCTGGCTCTGCCAATGCAAGGTGCAGGCATAACCATCGAGCAGGCCGGCGCGGCCGAGATAGAAGGCACCGTCGGCGACGCTGCCGAGTTGGGCCCCATTGCGGAGGTTCTTGCGAATCCAGTTGAGCGGCTGCGGCGCCTGGAGCCGGTCGGCATCCCCGCCGGAACAGACGACAATGTAATCCGCGGCAGGTGCGTTATGGGCCGCGTAATCCGGCGTCACGGCGATGCCGTTCGACGCCCTTATGATGCCCCGTTCACCGCCGACGATCGACCATTCGTAGAGCGCCTTGCCGAACAGCTTGTTGGCCGCTCGCAAGGGTTCGATGACGGAGGAGAAGGCCATCATGGGAAACTCGGGAAAGATCAGGATGGCGAAACTGCGTGTCACGAGATGGCCAGAATAGAAGGTTCAACAATCAGCCGACCATAAACACGAAAAAAATTTGGCGCCATATGTCGGATCGCGCCGTGCGAGAGCGTCCTTGGCGCAGCCCTTGCAGATGGGCCCCAAGATCAGAGGAGACGATAATGAACGAAGCAACGCAGATGGAAATGGCGCCGCTGCCGAAAACACTGGGCGGTCTTGTCGCCTATGTGACAATCGACGGCACGCGCAAGGCGGCGGAATTCTACAAGGTGGCGTTCGGCGCCGAGGAAAAGTACTGCGTGCAGCCTGACGACAAGGGGCGGACCATGCATCTGCATCTCTATATCAACGGCAGTTCGCTGATGATGTCGGACCCCTATCCGGAATATGGCCATCCGTTCAAGGGTCACGAGGGATTCGCACTGCAGCTTGTCGTCGAAGACATCGATTTCTGGTGGGACCGGGCGGTAAAAGCGGGCGCCGAAGTGGTGATGCCAGTCGAGAAGATGTTCTGGGGCGATCGCTACGGCCAGCTGCGCGATCCGTTCGGCATTGTCTGGGGTCTCAACGAGACGCAGGCTTGAGGCGACGGATTTTTGAAGGTTGCCCCTCACCCTAGCCCTCTCCCCGTGAAGGACGGGGAGAGGGGACGCTGGAAGCCTGACCTTCGGGATGTCACAGCCCTAGAGTTCGGCGATATCAGCACCACAAGTCCCTTCTCCCCGCGTGCGGGGAGAAGGTGGCGGCAGCCGGATGAGGGGCAGCTAGACTATCAGGCGCTGACAGCGGCGATGATGCCAATTTCGACGGTGTATTGCGGGCCGGCGAGCTTGGACTCGACTGTGGCGCGACCCGGGGCCTGACCGGCGGGCAGCCACGCTTCCCAGACCGGATTCATCTCATCGAAGGTCGACATGTCGGCGAGCCAGATCGTGGCCGAGAGAAGACGGGTCTTGTCCGAACCGGCACGCGCCAAGAGCGCGTCGATGTTCTTGAGGACGTCGGCGGTCTGATCGGCGACCGAGGCGCCGGGCGCACCGGAAGCAACCTGGCCGGCGAGGAATACGAAGCCGTTATAGACGACGGCCTGGCTCATGCGGCTGCCTGGGTCGAAGCGCTGGATGTTCATGGAATTCTCCCACAAAAGATTTGTCGATCGGCGTCGACAAGACGCCATTGGCGGCGGTCTCAAGCCTTGACGAGACCGCATGCGGGCTGGCATCTCACATCCCTTCACGAGGGACAAGCCTTTGACCGACCAGCCTGCCATTTTCCGCAAATCCTATGCCGCCTTCCTGTTCGACATGGATGGAACCCTGCTCAGCTCGATCGCCGCCGCCGAGAGGGTCTGGGGCGCGTGGGCCGAGCGCCACGGCCTTGATGTCGCGGCGTTCCTGCCGACCATCCACGGCGTGCGGGCGGAAGACACGATCCGCCGCCAGAAGATCGAAGGCATCGATGTGGATGCCGAGGTCAAGTGGGTGGAGCGCGGCGAGATGGATGACGTGGACGGCGTGCACCCGATCGACGGCATCGTCGAATTCCTTGAGCTGCTGCCGGATGACAAATGGGCGATCGTGACATCGGCCACGTTGGAACTTGCGACAAAACGCCTGAAGGCGGCGGGGATCGACCTGCCAAGGACCCTTATCACCGCCGAGGATGTGACGCGCGGCAAGCCGGCGCCCGATTGCTTCCTTCTGGCCGCCGAGCGGCTGGGCGTGGCGGCGAGCGACTGCCTGATCTTCGAAGATGCGCCGGCTGGGATCACTGCCGCCGAGGCGGCGGGCGCCGACGTGATGGTGATCACCGCGACCCACGGCCATCCCTTGGAAACACCGCATGCGACGACTGGCAACTATGTCGGCATCACGATCTCGTGCGGGGAGAATGGCCAATTGATGTTGGAGCGACGGGTCGGCTAGCATTCCAGCCAAGACGCCTATTTCGCTTGACACAGGATGAACGTCTGTATTTTAATCACGCCTGCGGATTAGGCAGAACGTCATCCGCAATCACATGACTTCGATAGTCGCAGGGCAGTTTCGCCCCATGACGCCCGCGCTTCGCGGACCAGCGTCGTGGGGTTTTTCGTGTTTGGAAGACGGATGGGCGAACCGCTGAAGATCGGTATTCTCTATTCCACCACCGGGCCATACGGCTCGATGGGGCGCGATGCGCGCGACGGGGCGGAGTTCGCGATCGAAGAATTCGCCAAGCGGTCGGACCTGGTCATCGAGCCGGTGTTCTTCGACCCGCATGCCAGTCTCGAAGCCTATCTCGAAGGCGCGCGCCAGCTGCTCCGCGAGGGCTGCCGGCATATTGTCGGCACGATCACATCGGCCGCCCGCAAGGAAGTCATACCGCTCGTCGAAAAACATGACGGGCTGCTCTGGTATATGTGCCCATACGAGGGGTTCGAGGCCAATGAGAACGTGATTTATCTCGGCGGCTGCCCGAACCAGCATCTGATCCCGGCCTTCGAATACCTGATCCCGCGTTATGGCGCGCGGCCGTATCTCATCGGCGCCAACTATGTCTGGGGCTGGGAGATGAACCGGCTGGCGCGCGAGCTGATCACCAATGCCGGCGGTGAAGTGCTGGGCGAGCGCTACCTGCCGCTCGAAGAGGTCGATGTGGAACGGATCATCGCCGAGATCGCCGAGCGGCGGCCGAGCTTCGTGCTCAACAATCTGATCGGGCCATCGAGCTATGCCTTTCTCGCTGCAATGAAGGCATTGGGCGATCGCGATCCGGCCTTCCGGCCCGAGAACTGCCCTGTCGTGAGCTGCGACCTGATGGAATGCGAGCTGGACGACATCGCAGCCGGCGCGGCCCTGGGCCAGCTCTGCGCGGCCTCCTACTTCGACAATCTCGATACAGTGGACAATCGGGACTTCAAGGCACGGGTAGCCCTGCGTCACGGCCGTGAGCGGCGGATTTCCAGCGTGTTCGCCAGTGCCTATACCGCAGTCGATCTCTGCATCGGCGCGATCGTGGCGGCCGGCAGCGATGAGCCGCAGGCGGTGCGCCGCGAGGTGCATGCGCGGCAGTGGCAGTCCCTGTTCGGCCCGCTCGATGTGGATGGCGTGACCAACCACGCCGCCCTGCCCTTCCATCTCGGGCGCATCAACAGTGACAACGGTTTCGACGTGATCGCCTCGCGGCCGGCGCTTGCCGCCGACCCCTATCTCACCACGCGCGGCACCCAGATGCCTGCCAAGCTGCGGGTGGTGTCATGAACCGGACACCCAATTTCACCGGCTTGCATGCAGTGATCCTGCACCGGGAGGACGCCAACACCGAGCGGCTGACGCGCCAGCTCGGCCTGCTCGGCATCAGGGCGACGCGGTACTGGGAGCCGCTCAATACCTGGGACGGCGCCGATATCGTGCTCGTCGATGCCGACCAGGGCTGGGACGATCTTCTGCCCGGCCGGGGCGATGCCCCGCGCCGTCCGCTGGTGGCGCTGCTGGGCTCCGAAGCGCCGGGCCGGATCGCCTGGGCGATGAAGCAGGGCGCGAGCGCCATCATTCCGAAGCCGGTCGCGGCCTCGGCTGTCTATCCCGCTCTGGTGATGGCGGTATCGATTGATGAGGAACGCAAGGCGGTGGCCGAGCGGCTGCAATTTCTTGAGGAACGGGTGCGGATGCGGCCATTGGTGCATGCGGCGGTGGAAAAGCTGATGACGGCACGCGGGCTCGATGAAGAACGCGCCTATACGATCCTGCGTGACTGCGCCATGCAGCGGCGGTTGTCGATGGAGCAGGTCGCGGCGATCTTTCTCGGCGGGGCGGAACCCCTGCCGGAGGTCGGCTGATGGGTGTGGTGCGCTCACTTCTGCGCCAGCCTGCCGCGCTCTTCGGGCTTGCGGTCGTGGTGATCGTCGTCGTGCTGGCAATCGCCGCGCCGCTGATCGCGCCGTTCAACCCCGACGAGCAGATGTTTGACGGGCTGACGCTCGAAGGTGCACCGATGCCGCCGGGCGGACAGTTCATGCTGGGAACCGACACGCTGGGTCGCGACCTGTTTTCGCGCCTGCTGTACGGTGCGCGGACCTCGCTGATCATCGGGCTGGTGGCCAACGGCATTGCCGTGGCGATCGGGCTCGCCGTTGGCATCATCGCCGGTTACATACGCGGGCTGGCCGGCAATATACTGATGCGCTTCACCGACCTGATGATGGCCTTTCCGGCGCTGCTGCTGGCCATCGTGCTGGCGGCACTGCTGAAACCCAGCCTTTGGATCGTCGCCATGGTCATCGCGCTGGTGAACTGGGTGCAGGTGGCGCGTATCGTCTATACCGAGACGCGCGGGCTGGTGGAGCGGGATTTCATCTTGGCACAGCGCTCGCTCGGGGCCGGGCATGGCCGCGTCCTGTTCCTGCATATCCTGCCGCACCTGATCCCGACAGCGATTGTGTGGGGCACGCTCGGCATCGCAACGACCGTGCTGCTCGAAGCGACACTCTCCTTCCTCGGCATCGGCGTGCAGCCTCCGCAACCGAGTTGGGGCAATATCATCTTCGAGAGCCAGAGCTATTTCCAGGCGGCACCATGGCTGGTGTTCATTCCCGGCTTCGCCATCCTGCTGACGGCGCTGGCGTTCAATCTGGTCGGTGATGCGCTGCGCGATATCCTCGATCCAACGCAGCGGGGCAGAGGCTGATGATCCTGCTTCTCTCAAAGCGTCTCGGACAGTCGGCGCTGATCCTGCTCGGGGTTGCCGCGATCACCTTCGTGCTGCTCTATGCGCTGCCGGCCGATCCGGCCCGGATGCTCGCGGGCCGCAGCGCGACGGCCCAAACGGTGGCCTCGATCCGCCACCAGCTCGGGCTCGACCAGCCGTTGCTGATACAGTTCTGGAATTATCTCTCGGGTCTCTTGCAAGGCGATCTCGGCCGATCCTATGCCCAGAAGACCGAAGTCTGGACATTGATCGTCGCCCGGCTGCCGGCGACGCTGACGCTGATGGCGGCGGGCATATTTGTCGAAGTCGTACTCGGCGTCACCTTCGGGACGATCGCGGCAGTCAAACGCGGAAGTCTTGTCGATCGGCTGGTGATGATGGCCTCCTTCGTCGGCGTCTCGGCGCCGCAATTCGTCGCGGCGCTGATGATGCTCTATCTGTTCGCGGTTACGCTCGGCTGGTTTCCGATGAGTGGCTATGGCACGTTTTTCCACATCGTGCTGCCGGCGATGACGCTCGGTATTCTCGGCGCCGGCTGGTATGCGCGCATGGTGCGCTCGGCGATGATCGACGTGCTGAACCAGGATTACGTCCGGACCGCCCGCGCCAAGGGCCTGTCCTCGGCGCGGATCATCTTCCGCCATGCGCTGCCCAACGCGATCCTGCCCATCATAGCCATGATCGGCATCGATATCGGCCAATTCATGGGCGGGGTGGTGGTGGTCGAGGCCGTCTACGGCTGGCCCGGAATCGGCCAGCTCGCCTGGCAGGCGATCCAGCAGGTCGACATCCCCATCATCATGGGTGTGACGCTGACCTCGGCGCTGGCCATCGTGACCGGCAATCTTCTTGCAGACCTCATCGCGCCGGCCATCGACCCGCGCATCCGCAACACCTGAAAACAGCAACCAAAGAAGGGGAACATCAATGTTCAAACGCTGGTTACTCGGAACGACCACAGCCGTGGTGATGATGCTATCGCCATTCGCCGCACAGGCGGAAGGCAAGGATATCGTCGTCACCTACAAAGACGACATCACCACGCTCGACCCCGCCATCGGCTACGACTGGGTCAACTGGTCGATGATCAAGAGCCTCTATTCGCGGCTGATGGACTATGAGCCCGGAACCGCTAATCTCGTACCGTCGCTCGCCGAGAGCTTCGACGTGGCCCCCGACGGGCTGACCTATACGTTCAAGTTGCGCAAGGGCGTGAAATTCTCCAACGGCCGCGAGGTTGTGGCGTCGGATGTGAAATACTCGATCGAGCGCGCTGTCGATCCCAAGACGCAAGGTCCCGGCGCCGGCTTTTTCGGCGCGATCAACGGCTTTGCGGAACTGACCGGTGGCAAGGCGACCGGCCTTTCAGGCATCGAGGTGCCTGACGATTCCACCGTGATTTTCAAACTGTCGCGACCGGACGCGACCTTCCTGCACGTGCTGGCAATCAACTTCGCCTCCATAGTGCCGAAGGAAGCCGTCGATGCGGCCGGTGGCGATTTCGGCAAGAAGCCGGTGGGTTCCGGCACATTCGTGCTGAAAGACTGGACGATCGGCCAGAAGCTGGTGTTCGAGAAGAACCCGGCCTACTACGTTGCCGATGTACCGAAGATCGACAGCTTCACCGTCGAGGTCGGACAGGAACCGCTCGTGGCGCTGCTTCGCCTGCAGAAGGGTGAGGTCGATATCGCCGGCGACGGCATTCCGCCGGCCAAGTTCCTCGAGATCAAGAACTCGCCTGATGGTGCGCAGATGATCGTCGATGGCGAGCAGTTGCATACCGGCTACGTGACGCTGAACGTCAAGGTGAAGCCCTTCGACAACCTGAAGGTCCGCCAGGCGGTCAACCACGCCGTCAACAAGGAGCGCATCGTGCGCATCCTCAACGGTCGCGCGACGCCCGCAACGCAAGTGCTGCCGCCGCTGATGCCGGGCTACGACAAGGACTATGCCGGCTACGAGTACAGCGTCGAAAAGGCCAAGGCACTGCTCGCCGAGGCTGGCATGCCGGACGGGTTCGAGACAGTGCTCTATTCGACCAATACCGATCCGCAGCCGCGCATCGCCCAGGCGATCCAGCAGGATCTGGCGGCAATCGGCGTCAAGGCCGAAATCAGAGCGCTGGCGCAGGGCAATGTCATCGCAGCCGGCGGCACGGAGGGCGAAGCGCCGATGATATGGTCGGGCGGCATGGCCTGGATCGCCGACTTCCCGGATCCGTCCAACTTCTACGGCCCGATTCTCGGCTGCGGCGGCGCGGTCCAGGGCGGCTGGAACTGGTCATGGTACTGCAATGCCGATCTCGACACGCGCGCGGTCGCGGCCGATTCGATGTCCGACCCGGAGAAATCCGGCGAGCGCATCGAGGCGTGGAAGGGCATCTTCACCGATGCGATGAAGGATGCGCCTTGGATACCGATCACCAATGAACGCCGTGTGGTCGCCAAGTCGATGCGCATGGGCGGCGCTGACAATATCTACATCGATCCGACCCGTGTCATCAATTACGACGCGATCTTCGTGAAGTAAGGACATGCCGGTGAGGGTTTGCCCCTCATCTGCCTGCCGGCATCTTCTCCCCGCCAGCGGGGAGAAGGGACTCGCGGCAACGCTTTCGCCTCCAGCGTCCCCTCTCCCCGTGCTTACGGGGAGAGGGATAGGGTGAGGGGCAAAGGCACCAAGTCATCTCGGAGAATTCCCATGTGCAGCATCTGCAACCACACGATCCACCAGGCCCAGCATAATTTCGGCTGGAACCGCGACTTTCCGCCCGCTCTGACGGCGAAACCCGGCGAGACGATCCTGTTCGAATGCATGGATTCCTCAGGCGGGCAGTTGGGCGCGGATGCGACGCTGGAAACACTCGCCAATCTGGATTTCGCCAAGATCAATCCGGTCTCCGGGCCGGTCTATGTCGAGGGCGCCGAGCCGGGCGATGCGCTGAAGGTGATCATCCGCAAGTTCCATCCATCAGGCGTCGGCTGGACGGCGAACATTCCCGGCTTCGGCCTGCTGGCCGACCAGTTCAAGGATCCGGCGCTGCATGTCTGGACCTATGACGCGGCGTCCATGGCCCCCTCCGCTTTCGGCCCGGGCGGCAAGGTTCCGCTCAAGCCATTCACCGGCACGATCGGCGTGGCGCCGGCCGAGGCGGGCCTGCATTCGGTGGTGCCGCCCCGCCGGGTTGGCGGCAATATGGATATCCGCGATCTCACGGCGGGAGTGACGCTCTATCTGCCGATCGAGGTCAAAGGCGCGCTGTTCTCCGTCGGCGATACGCATGCCGCGCAAGGCGATGGAGAGGTCTGCGGCACGGCGATCGAGAGCCAGATGAATGTCGAACTCACGCTCGATCTGGTCAAGGGCGCCAATCTCAAGACACCGCGCTTTACCACGACCGAGCCGGTGACGCGCCATCTCGACGGCATGGGTTACGAGGTGACGACCGGCATCGGCCCCGACCTGATGACCGGCGCGCGCGAGGCGGTGATGCGGATGATCGATCTATTGACCGCCGAGCATGGCTACAGCGCTGTCGATGCCTATATGCTGTGCTCGGTCTGCGGCGACCTCCGGATCAGCGAAATCGTCGACATGCCCAACTGGGTCGTGTCGTTCTACTTCCCGAGGATCGTGCTGGCGTGACGGAAACAATGCCCGCTGCAATGCCGGTGCTCAAGGTGGACAAGCTCAGCGTCGACGCACGAACGCCGGAAGGCCGCAAGCCCGTGCTCCAGGACATCAGCTTCGAGCTCCGAGCAGGCGAGACGCTCTGCATCGCGGGCGAGAGCGGTTCGGGAAAATCCGTAACATCGCTCTCGATCATGGGATTGCTGCCGAAGGCCTCGCTGCGGATCGCCTCGGGTTCGATCCGGCTCGACGGGCGGGAATTGACAACGCTCTCCAACAGCGCGATGCGGCATGTGCGCGGCGGCGAGGCCGCGATGATCTTCCAGGAGCCTATGACTTCGCTCAATCCCGTGATGAGCATCGGCGCGCAATTGACCGAGGCGATCCGCGAGCACCAGGGATCGGCCAATGCCGATGTCATCGCGCGTGATATGCTGGACAGGGTGCAGATCACCGACCCAGCACGGCGGCTGAAGCAATATCCGCACGAACTCTCCGGCGGCATGCGCCAACGGGTGATGATCGCCATGGCGCTGTCCTGCCGGCCGAAGGTGCTGATCGCCGACGAGCCGACCACCGCGCTCGATGTGACAGTCCAGGCGCAGATCCTGACGCTGATGCGGGAATTGAAGGCCGAATTCGGCACCTCTATCATCCTGATCACGCATGACATGGGCGTGGTGGCGGAGATGGCCGACCGGGTCGTGATCATGCAGAATGGCCGGATCGTGGAACAGGGACCGTCGATGCAGATCTTCGGCCATCCGCGCGAACTCTATACACGGCAATTGCTGGCAGCCGTGCCGAGGCTGGGTGCGCATGCCGGAACGGATGGGCCGCCGCGCGTCTCGAAGACCGATGCCCTGTCTGCGCCGCCCGACAGGACGCCGGTCCTCAATGTGCGAGACCTCGGCGTGACCTATGGCAGCGGAGCGGGATTTCTGTTCAAGCGCAAGGTTGCTGCTGCTTCGGTGATGGATGTGAGCTTCGACATCATGCCGGGCGAGACCATGGGGCTGGTTGGCGAGAGCGGCTCGGGGAAATCCACCACCGGCAAGGCCGTGCTGGGACTGATACCGTTTTCCGGCGCAGTGCAGATAGACGGCCGCAGCATTGCAGGACTTTCCCAGCGCGACATGAAGCCGCTGCGGCGCGCCGCGCAGATGATCTTCCAGGACCCCTACGCCTCGCTGGATCCGCGCATGTCGGTCGGCAAGGCGGTGGCGGAGCCGCTGGTGATCCATAATATCGGCAACACAAGCGAGCGGGCCGATCGCGTCGCCGAACTCTTGCGCCGGGTGGGGTTGACGTCGGATGCAGCGGGCCGTTATCCGCATGAATTCTCTGGCGGCCAGCGGCAACGCATCTGCATCGCCCGCGCACTGGCGCTGGAGCCCAAGCTGATCGTCGCCGACGAGAGCGTAGCGGCGCTGGACGTGTCTGTGCGCGCCCGCGTGCTCGACCTGATGCTGGAACTGCAGGAGACGATGGGGCTCGCCTATCTCTTCATTTCCCACGACATGGCCGTGATCGAGCGGATGTCGCACAAGGTCGCGGTGATGCGCGCCGGCCGGATCGTGGAATCCGGAACCCGGCGCGAGGTCTTCGAGCACCCGCGCGAGGACTATACAAAAGCGCTGATGGCGGCGGTACCGATTCCCGATCCGGCGGCCTATCTTCGGTCCGCCGTTTGACGCTGCCGTTGCGTCGGTCTTTCGTCGGAACAACAGTGTTGATCGCACGTTACTTCGCGCAGTGTGAAGCCGCATGTCGCGGCACGAGGAGGCAGGCATGAACAACTCGCCGAAAGAATTCCTTGCCGCTTGGCGGGAGAGTTTCATCGACCAGCAGACCGTGGAGCTCGATGACCTCGACGCGCTGATGGCCGAATTGCTGGAAGATGCCGACGAAGACGGCGTGTCACGCCAGGAGCTCGACAAGGCCGCACATGGCGACCTGCGCGGTTACCTGACGACGGCGATCCGGGCGCGCAGTCGCGAGCTGCATACATTAGCCGATTGAACCAGAACACAGGATGCCGAACAAGACTCTCGAGGCGACTCGGGAGTCTTGTTCGTCTCTCAGCGCCGCGACAATAGGCAATTGAGTATATCATTTCCACAATCGGCGCGCTTTGGGTAATGAAGTTTCGTCGATTAGACGCGCTACCTTCAGCGCCTGTTCGAGAGCGATGGGCGGACCTTCTCGGAATTCCTGCGCGACAGCAGACTCGATCTCGCGATCGAGGAACTGCGTCGCGACCAGAGAGGCGGCCGAAGTATCTCGGCCATCGCCTATGATTGTGGCTTTTCCGATCTATCGCACTTCAATCGGTGCTTCCGCCGGCGCTTTGGCACTACGCCCTCCGATGTCCGAGCCGCCACCCTGCTGAAGCACTCGCGCTAACGCAGTGCGTATTCATTTCAACCTGCCGTTCGCCCCGGGCCGCATCCGTTCGCCCGGGACCAAGAACTGCCTCCCGCACGCGCTTATAGGCCAATTCGGCAAAGGGTAAAACGATTCTCAATGGTTCTCAATGAGATCAGGAAGCCGAGCTTCCTGCTCTGATCGCACGATTTCCCCATTCCAACCGGAGACACGCGGTCATGCGGTCGCATCAAGTCCCACGCGGGTGCCGCCGCCCATCCTCGCGAGCCCATCAGGCGGCAAAGCGCTGCGTGAACCAACTGCCGGCCGCAGCCGAGATGGCTGACAAGAATGAGCCCCAGGCCAGATCGGCAATTGTCAGGGTCGTCGACCAGTTCTTCAACGTAGACTGGTTGGTCAGGTCGTAGGTGGCATAGGCGACGAAGCCAAACATCGCGCCATAGAAGAGCGCGATCAACAGGTCGCTACTTTGCAGTGAGGGCCGAACGGCGAAGAAGGTCAGGCCTGCGGCATATATGAAATAGAAGAAAACGGCTGGTAGCGGGCGGAAAGTAGGCGCCAGCATGTCACCCAGTGTTGGCTTATAGAGCACATTGGCCATGGAACTCAGCCAGACAAAATCGACGGCCACAAAGACGACGAGCGTGGCGATGTAGGCGACAAGGATGGTTTTCATCTGGCTTTCCGCTTCACGAGACAGGGATGTTAGTTCAGGCGCGTCCAGTTGACGCCCTTGCACAACAGGCCGCCGAGCACGCAGCCCTTCGACGTCATCGTGTTTTCATTGACGGTGAGCGTGATCTTGTAGTTCATGTCACGCTGCTTATCGAAGGCCGAGCCTGTGTAGTTGCCACTCGAATCAGGCTTGACGGTCATGACCAGGACATCCCCCTTTTTCTCGCTCGGCGTACCAGGCTTGATCCATGTGTTGGTGGCACAGATATTGGCGCCGCATTTGGTGATCTTGACCCGGGCGGCGCCATCTCCGCGTGCCCAGCTGCCATACACATCGGCAGCCTGTGCCGATCCGGCAAGGCCAAGTGCTGCGATCGTTGCGATTGTCAGAAACGCTTTCATTCTAAGTATCTCCTCTTTCCGCAAACGACCGAGCTTTCAGGGGTTTGCGTGTTCTACGGTATAGAAGCCCACATTGATGGAGCCTTCCTCGAACCCTGCTTCACAATAGCAGAGGTAGTATTCCCACAGGCGATGGAAACGCTGATCGAAGCCGAGCGGCGCGATCGTAGACCATTGCGCCTTGAAACGGTTGCACCATTCGGCCAAGGTCCGGGCATAGGACTTTCCAAAATGCTCGATCTCCTTCAGCACCAACCCCGCGTTTGCGATCTCACTGGAGAGCGCCCTGTCCGAGGGTAGGAAGCCACCGGGGAAAACGTATTTCTGGATGAAATCCGTGTTTCGGCGATAATCCTCGAACCGTTTCT
>Ga0164290_1002226_pt1 | contig 15570 bp, 13 predicted proteins | sample Micstemetagenome_FD_108782 | JGI IMG/M metagenome (GOLD analysis project Ga0164290, IMG submission 108782) | Contaminated culture microbial community from soil near Moab, Utah, USA - Microcoleus steenstrupii SON62 (Illumina Assembly) | ecosystem: Environmental > Terrestrial > Soil > Soil crust... | reverse complement strand
TTCGACACCTGGGTGCAGCCGCTGATGATGGGCCTCGAGGAGCACCTGCTGCACATGTTCAAGGGCGACTTCGAGTTCCACGAGGACGCCGCCCCGTCGCATCTCGGCGCGCGCGCCGCACCGCCCGCCCCGTCGATCGAGATCGCGCCGCCCGCCAGCGTCGCGACCGCCCCCGAACAAGAGGGCCCAGCTGCCGCGATCCCGGCGACATGGGCACCCGACGCCGAGAAGGAGCTTCGCAAGATTCCCTTCTTCGTGCGCGGCAAGGCACGCCGCAACACCGAGGCCTTTGCGCTCAGCCAGCGCGTGCCGGTGATCACCATCGAGACCCTCTATGACGCCAAGGCGCATTTCAGTCGCTGAGCGCGGCAAGGCCGGCCTGCAGCCTCCGCTGATGCGCGTGGTCGTCGTGACCATGGACAGCCACTCGGCCAGTGCCACCGAGCGCGCGAGCAAGAGCCTGGCGCAGTCGCTGCCCGGCCTGTGCCTGAGCGTGCACGCGGCCGCCGAGTGGGGCGACAACCCGGAGGCGCTGGCGCGCTGCATCGCCGACATCGAGCGCGGCGACATCGTCATCGCCACCATGCTGTTCCTCGAGGACCATTTCCTGCCGGTGCTGCCGGCGCTGCAGGCGCGCCGCGAGCAGTGCGACGCCATGGTCTGCGCGATGTCGGCCGCCGAGGTCACCCGGCTGACGCGCATGGGCCGCTTCGACATGTCGGCACCGGCCAGCGGTGCGCTCGCGTTCCTGAAGCGCCTGCGCGGCAAGCCGCCGGGACCGGGCAACAGCGGCACCGCCGGCGCGCAGCAGATGAAGACGCTGCGCCGCCTGCCCAAGATCCTGCGCTTCATCCCCGGCACCGCCCAGGACGTGCGCGCCTACTTCCTGACCCTGCAGTACTGGCTGGCCGGCTCGCAGCAGAACATCTTCAACATGGTGCACTTCCTGGTCGACCGCTACGCGCAGGGTCCACGCCAGGGCTTGCGCGGCGCCATCAAGCCGCAGGAGCCGGTCGAGTACCCGGAGCTCGGCGTCTACCACCCGAAGATGACGCATGCCGACGCCGTCGCCGGCATGGCGCCGCGGCGCGCGGCGCTGCCCTCGGTGGCCACCACCGGGCAGCGCGGCACCGTCGGCCTGCTGCTGATGCGCTCCTACCTGCTGGCCGGCAACGCCGACCACTACAACGGCGTCATCACCGCGCTCGAGGCGCGCGGCCTGCGCGTGATCCCGGCCTTCGCCACCGGGCTCGACCAGCGCCCGGCGATCGACGCCTATTTCTTCGACGACGACCAGCCCTGCATCGACGCGCTGGTGTCGCTGACCGGCTTCTCGCTCGTCGGCGGCCCCGCCTACAACGACGCCAAGGCGGCCGAGGACGTGCTCGCCCGGCTCGACGTGCCCTACCTGGCGGTGCATCCGGTGGAGTTCCAGACCCTGGACCAGTGGGGCGGCTCGCCGCGTGGCCTGCTGCCGGTCGAGTCGACCATCATGGTCGCGATCCCCGAGCTCGACGGCGCCACCGGCGCGATGGTGTTCGGCGGCCGCGCCAACGGCAAGCACATCGCCTGCACCGGCTGCTCGCACGGCTGCAAGTTCGAGAACGAGACCGACGCGCACGACATGCACACCTGCATCGAGCGCGCCGACACCCTCGCCGCCCGCGTCGGCAAGCTCGTCGACCTGCGCCGCTCGGAGCGCGCCGAGCGCCGCGTCGCCACCGTCGTCTTCAACTTCCCGCCGAACGCCGGCGCCACCGGCACCGCCGCCTTCCTGTCGGTGTTCGAGTCGCTGTACAACCTGCTGGCGGCGATGCGCTCGCAGGGCTACACGGTCGACATGCCGGCCAGCGTCGACGCGCTGCGCGACGCCGTCATCGAAGGCAATGCGAAGCGCCTGGGCGCGATCGCCAACGTGCACGCGCGCATCCCCGTCAACGAGCATGTGCGCCGCGAGAAGCACCTGCGCGAGATCGAGGCGCAATGGGGCCCGGCACCCGGCCAGCAGCAGAGCGACGGCAGCAGCCTGTTCGTGCTCGGCGAGCGCTTCGGCAACGTCTTCGTCGGCATCCAGCCGGCCATGGGCTACGAAGGCGACCCGATGCGCCTGCTGTTCGAGCAGGGCTTCGCGCCGACGCATGCGTTCTCCGCCTTCTACCGCTGGCTGCGCGAGGACTTCAAGGCCCATGCGGTGCTGCACTTCGGCACGCACGGCGCACTGGAGTTCATGCCCGGCAAGCAGGCCGGCATGTCGGCCACCTGCTGGCCCGACCGCCTGATCCAGGACCTGCCGAACCTCTACTTGTACGCGGCCAACAACCCGTCCGAGGGCACGATCGCCAAGCGCCGCGCCGCCGCGACCCTGGTCAGCTACATGACGCCACCGGTCGCGCAAGCCGGCCTCTACAAGGGCCTGGTCGAGCTGAAGGAACTGCTCGAGCGGCTGCGCGGCCTCGAGCCGGAGGCAAGCGCGGAGCGCGCCGAGCTGACGCTGATGCTGCAGGCGCAGGCCGCGACGCTGGACCTGGCGCCGGCCGAGCCGCCCTGGGGCAGCGACGCCGACGCCCAGGTGGCGGCGCTCAGCGGCGCCGTGCTGGAGCTGGAGTACACGTTGATCCCGTTCGGCCTGCACGTGGTCGGCCGGGCGCCGTCGGCACCGGAGCGCGTCGAGCTGCTGCTGGCCAGCGCCGAGGCGGCGCACGGTCAGCAGCCGGCGCGCGCCCGCATCGAGGCGCTGGTGGCCGGCAAGGCGCCGCCGAGCAGCGCCGACGCCGACCGCCCGCTGCTGCAGGAGCTGTCGGACATGGACCGGCTGATGAGCGGCGACCACGAGCTCGACGGCCTGCTGCGCGCGCTCGACGGCCGCTTCCTGCGCCCCGCCCCCGGCGGCGACCTGCTGCGCACGCCGGCGATCCTGCCCACCGGCCGCAACCTGCACGGCTTCGACCCGTTCCGGCTGCCGAGCAGCTACGCGGTGAAGGACGGCGCGCGCCAGGCCGAGCGCCTGCTGGCCAAGCACCAGGAGGGCGGGCACCCGCTGCCCGAGTCGATCGCGATGGTGCTCTGGGGCACCGACAACCTGAAGAGCGAGGGCGGTCCGATCGCCCAGGCCCTGGCGCTGATGGGCGCGACGCCGCGCTTCGACAGCTACGGCCGCCTGGCCGGCGCGCAGCTGCTGCCGCTGGCCGAGCTGGGCCGGCCGCGCATCGACGTCGTGATCACGCTGTCGGGCATCTTTCGCGACCTGCTGCCGCTACAGATCAAGCTGCTGGCCGAGGCCGCGTTCCTCGCTGCCAGCGCCGACGAGGCGCCGGAGCAGAACTTCGTCCGCAAGCACGCGCTGGCGTTCCAAGCCGCGCACGGTGGCGACCTGGAGACGGCAGCGCTGCGCGTCTTCGGCAACGCCGAAGGCGCCTACGGCGCCAACATCAACAGCCTGATCGACAACAGCCGCTGGGAAGACGGCGACGAGCTGGCCGAGACCTACAGCCGCCGCAAGGGCTTCGCCTACGGCCGCGGCGGGCGCGCGGTGCAGCAGCCGGCGCTGCTGCAGGCGGTGCTGGCCGACGTGCAGCTGGCCTACCAGAACCTCGATTCGGTCGAGCTCGGCGTGACCACCGTCGACACCTACTTCGACACCCTGGGTGGCGTCAGCCGGGCGATCAAGCGCGCCAAGACCCGCCGCGACGGCGTCGAGGCCGGCATGGCCCCGGTCTACATCGGCGACCAGACGCGCGACGTGCTCGGCGGCGGCCGCGTGCGCACGCTCAGCGAGCAGGTGGCGCTGGAGACGCGCACGCGCATGCTCAACCCGGCCTGGACCGAGTCGATGCTCAGCCATGGCTACGAGGGCGTGCGCCAGATCGAGCTGCACCTGACGAACACCATGGGCTGGTCGGCGACCACCGGCCAGGTGCAGCCCTGGGTCTACCAGCGCCTGAGCGAGACCTACATCCTCGATGCGGCGATGCGCGAGCGCATCGCCACCCTCAATCCCACCGCGTCGGCGCGGATGGCCAATCGACTGCTGGAGGCCCATGAGCGGCAGTTCTGGCAGCCCGACGCCGCCACGCTCGAAGCCCTGCGCCAGGCCGGCGATGAACTCGAAGACCGCCTCGAAGGCGTCTTCGTCGAAAAGGCAGCGGCATGAGCGAAATCCTCGAATCCCCGATCCGCACCATCAGCCGGCGTCGGCTTGACGGCGAGGGCAGCCTGCAGGTCGCCCTCGACACCAACGTCAACATCGGCACCGCCAAGGTCTTCGCGATCTACGGCAAGGGCGGCATCGGCAAGAGCACGACCTCGTCGAACCTGTCGGCGGCGTTCTCGCGGCTCGGCAAGCGCGTGCTGCAGATCGGCTGCGACCCCAAGCACGACAGCACCTTCACGCTGACGAAGAAGATGCTGCCGACCGTCATCGACGTGCTCGAGACCGTGGACTTCCACGCCGAGGAGCTGCGCCCCGAGGACTTCATGTTCGAGGGCTACAACGGCGTGCAGTGCGTCGAGGCCGGCGGCCCGCCGGCCGGCACCGGCTGCGGCGGCTACGTCGTCGGGCAGACCGTCAAGCTGCTGAAGGAGCACCACCTGCTCGAGGACACCGACGTGGTGATCTTCGACGTGCTCGGCGACGTCGTCTGCGGCGGCTTCGCGGCGCCGCTGCAGCACGCCGAGCGCGCGCTCATCGTCACCGCCAACGACTTCGACTCGATCTTCGCGATGAACCGCATCGTGCAGGCCATCGGCGCGAAGGCGAAGAACTACAAGGTGCGGCTCGGCGGCGTGATCGCCAACCGCAGCACCGCCACCGACCAGATCGACAAGTACAACGCCCGCACCGGCCTGAAGCTGGCGGCGCACTTCCCCGACCTCGACGTGATCCGCCGCAGCCGGCTGAAGAAGAGCACGCTGTTCGAGATGGAGCCGTCGCCGGAGCTGGAGAAGGTGCAGGCCGAGTACATGCGCCTGGCCGCCGCGCTCTACCTGGGTGGCGAGCCGCTGGAGGCGATCCCGCTGAAGGACCGCGACCTGTTCGACCTGCTGGGACTGGACTGACCATGAGCAGCAGCCAGTACCTCGAGCGCCGCGGCGAGATCGAGACCTACTTCGACCGCACCGCGGCGGCGACCTGGGCGCGGCTGACCTCCGACGCGCCGGTCAGCGGCATCCGCGCCACCGTGCGCGCCGGCCGCGACCGCATGCGCGCCACGCTGCTCGACTGGCTGCCGGCGAGCCTGCACGGGCTGCGCCTGCTCGATGCCGGCTGCGGCACCGGCGCGTTTGCCACCGCAGCCGCCCGGCGCGGCGCGCAGGTACTGGCGATCGACCTGTCGCCGACCCTGGTGCAGCTGGCGCGCGAGCGCTGCGACGCCGAGGCCGATGCGGCGCTGCTGCGCGAACGCATCACGTTCCGCGCCGGCGACATGCGCGCGCCCGATGACGGCGACTTCGATCACGTGGTGGCGATGGACTCGCTGATCCATTACCAGCCCGAGGACGCCGCCGCGCTGGTCGCCGCCTGGTCGGCGCGGGTGCGCGGCAGCCTGCTGTTCACGATCGCGCCGCGCACGCCGCTGCTGGCGGCGATGCACCGCGTCGGCAAGCTGTTCCCGCGCGGCGACCGCGCGCCGGCGATCGTGCCGGTGGCGCCCGCCCGGTTGCAGGCTCAGCTGCTGCTCGCCATGCCGCGCTGGCAGGCCGGCCGCAGCCAGCGCGTGGCCAGCGGCTTCTACACCTCGCAGGCCTGCGAGTGGACGCCGAGGTCCGCCTCATGAAGGTCTCATCGGCGCCGCTGATCCGGCTGTGGACGCAGCTGTCGCCGCGCCTGCTGCCGTTCGCCGACGCCGCCAGCAGCGAGATGCCGCTGGCGCGGCTGCTGCGCCTGGCGCTGTTCCAGGTCTCGGTGGGGGTGGCAGCGGCGCTGCTGGTCGGCACGCTGAACCGCGTGATGATCGTCGAGATGGGCATGGCCGCTGGCCTGGTGGCGCTGATGGTCGCGCTGCCGATGCTGGTCGCGCCGCTGCGCGCACTCGTCGGTTACCGCTCCGACACGCACCGCTCGGCGCTGGGCTGGCGCCGCGTGCCCTATCTGTGGTTCGGCAGCCTGCTGCAGTTCGGCGGCCTGGCCATCCTGCCGTTCGCGCTGCTGCTGATGGCGCCGGCCGGCGTGCACGGCCAGGCGGCGATCCAGATCCCCGGCGTGCCGCAGGCGGCGGCGATGCTCGGCTTCCTGCTCGTGGGCCTGGGCATGCAGACCACGCAGACGGCGGGCCTCGCCCTGGCCACCGACCTGTCGCCGGTCGACAAGCGGCCGCGCGTGGTCGCGCTGATGTACCTGATGCTGCTGGTCGGCATGCTGCTCGGCAGCGTCGGCTTCAGCGGGGTGCTGATCGAGTTCACGCCGACGCGCCTGGTCGGCGTGGTCCAGGGCGCCGCGGTGCTGACCGTGCTGCTCAACGGCGTCGCGCTGTGGAAGCAGGAAGCCCGCGGCGCGCCGGCGGCGCCCGACGCGCCGCGGTTCCGTGACGCCTGGGCGCGCTTCCTGGCGCAGCCGCAGGCGCGGCGCTACCTGGTCGCGCTGGGCCTGGGCACCGCTGGATTCGCGATGCAGGACATCGTGCTCGAACCCTATGGCGCCGAGATCCTCGGCCTGTCGGTGGCGGCTACCAGCCTGCTCACCGCCGGCCTGGCGCTGGGTTCGCTGCTGGCGTTCGCCGGCGCCGCCCGGCTGCTGCAGCAGGGCCGCGACGCCTACCGCCTGGCGGCGCTCGGCGGCCTCATCGGCATCGTCGCGCTGGCCGCGGTGGTGTTCGCCGCGCCGCTGCAGTCGCCCGGCCTGTTCCGGCTGGGCAGCTTCGGCATCGGCCTGGGCGGCGGCCTGTTCGGAGTCTGCATGCTGGTGATCGCGATGGGCCTGAAGGTCGACGGCCACGCCGGCCTCGCGCTGGGCGCCTGGGGGGCGGTGCAGGCGGGCTGCGCCGGCGCCGCGGTGGCGGCCGGCGGCCTGCTGCGCGACGGCTTCGCCTGGCTCGCGGCCCAGGGCTGGCTGGGCCCGGCGATGGCCGATCCGGCCGTGCCCTACAGCACGATTTATCACCTGGAGATCGCGTTGCTGTTTGCCACGCTGATCGCCATCGGTCCCCTGGTGCGCAGCCGAACGGCGGCCCGCACTTCCCCTGCTGCCCAGCGCTTCGGCCTGGCGGAATTCCCCGGCTGAAGGAGATCCTTATGGAAACCGGTGCCATCACGGGCTACATCGACGTCGCCCAACTCGTGCTCTACGCCTTCTGGGTGTTCTTCGCGGGGCTCATCTATTACCTCCACCGCGAGAACAAGCGCGAGGGCTACCCGCTGGAGTCGGATCGCTCCGGATCCATCGTCCACCAGGGCTGGCCGGCGGTACCCGAGGCCAAGACCTACCGGCTGGCCGACGGCAGCACGGTGCAGGCCCCCAGCAGCCGGCGCGACAACCAGCCGCCGCTGCACGAGGGCGTGTACCGCGGCCTGCCGCTGGAGCCCACGGGGAACCCGTTGCTCGCCGGCGTCGGACCCGGCAGCTGGGCCGACCGCGCCGACGTGCCCGACAAGACGCTGGAGGGCGATGCGCGCATCGTGCCGCTGCGCGTCGCGCCGGGCTTCGGTGTCGCGCACCCGGACGTCGACCCGCGCGGCCTGCCGGTCTATGGCGCCGACATGGTCGAGGGCGGCAGCGTCGTCGACCTGTGGGTCGATCGCGCCGAGATGCTGTTCCGCTACGTCGAGCTGCAGGTCGCCGGTGGCCGCCGCGTGCTGCTGCCGATCAACTTCGCCCGCGTGCAGCAGCGCCGCGTGCTGGTGAACGCGATCCTCGGCAAGCACTTCGCCGACGTGCCCGCCACCCGCTCGCCCGAGCAGGTGACGATGCTTGAAGAGGAAAAGATCATGGCCTATTACGGCGCCGGCACGCTCTACGCCACGCCGGATCGCCAGGAGCCGCTGCTTTGAAGGCCGTCAACGTGCTGGAGCCGGCGCACGAGCACGAGTTCGAGGCGGCGCCCGGCCTGCCCGAGGCGCTGCCGGCCGGCGAGCGCCAGCTCTGGCAGGGCAGCCCCGACGCGCGCCTGATCGCGCGTCAGGCGCTGCACGTCTACAAGGTGGCCGCCTACTTCGCGCTGCTGCTGGCCTGGCGCCTGACCACCGGGCTGTACGACGGCGAGCCGCTGGGCGCGGCGCTGATGGCCTGCGTCGGCATGCTGCCGCCGATCGTGCTGGCGCTGGCGGTGCTCGCCGGCATCGCCTGGCTGATCGCGCGCACCAGCGTCTACACGCTGACCAGCGAGCGCGTGGTGATGCGCATCGGCATCGTGCTGTCGATCACCTTCAACCTGCCGCTGCGCCGCATCGCCGGCGCGTCGCTGTGCAAGCGGACGGGCGGGGGCGGCGACATCGCGCTGCAGCTGGCGGACGGCGAGCACATCGCCTACCCGCATCTGTGGCCGCACGCGCGCCCCTGGCAGCTGCGCCAGCCGCAGCCGATGCTGCGCGCGCTGCGCGACGCCGACGCGGTCGCCGCCCAGCTGGTGCAGGCGCTGCGGCAGGCCCAGTCGAGCACGGCGCTGCCGCTGCAGGCGGTGCCGCTGCCTGCCGGTCTGCAAACCGCCTGATCGCCATGAACAAGCCCACCGTCCCCCTGCCGCTGCTGGCCCTGGCCCTGCTCGTGCTGGTCAGCCTGGCCGGTGCGGCCACTGTGCGTCTGAGCGGCATCTCGCCGTCGCAGCAGGCCGACGCACCGACGGTCGCGCAGCGCGCGCTGTGCTTCGAGGACGGCGACGACGGCAGCCTGCGCGTGCTCGACGCCGACAGCCGTCAGCTGCTCAGTACCGTGGCGCCGGGCACCGGCGGCTTCGTGCGCAGCACGCTGCGCGGCCTGGTGCGCGAGCGCAAGCGCCGCGGCCTGGGCGACGCCGAGCCGTTCCAGCTGCTGGCCCGCCAGGACGGGCGCCTGACCCTGATCGACCCGGCGACCGCGCGTCGCATCGACCTCGAATCCTTCGGCCCGGTGAACGCCGCCGTGTTCGCCCGCCTGCTGCCCTCTTGACCGTGCTGAAAGGCAAGACCATGGACACCACCCTGCAGACCCCTGACGACGCCGCCCGCCTGGCCAAGGCCGAGACGATGCTGACGCCGCGTTTCTACAAGACCGACTACAAGGCCATGGACCGCCTGGACGTGAGCCCGGTGCGCGCCGAGGGGGACGCCATGATGGGCGAGTACGAGGGCGACAACAACCACGACCACTTCCAGCGCGACGCCGCCTTCGCCGCCGAGGTGGCCGAGGCGTCCGCGCAGTGGTCGCCGCAGCTGCGCCGCGACTTCCAGGAGTTCCTGGTCAGCTCGCTGACCAGCGAGTACAGCGGCTGCGTGCTGTATGCCGAGATCGCCAAGCACATCGACAACCCGGACATCAAGCAGCTGATGCGCTACATGACGCGCGACGAGTCGCGGCATGCGAACTTCATCAACCAGTCGCTGAAGGACTTCGGCCGGGGCGTGGACCTGGTGAACCTGAAGCGCACCAAGGCCTACACCTACTTCAAGCCGAAGTACATCTTCTACGCCACATATCTGAGCGAGAAGATCGGCTACGCGCGCTACATCACCATCTTCCGCCAGCTGCAGCAGCACCCGGAGCACCGCTTCCACCCGATCTTTCGCTGGTTCGAGCGCTGGTGCAACGACGAGTTCCGCCATGGCGAATCGTTCGCGCTGTTGATGCGCGCGCAGCCGCAGCTGCTGCAGGGCGGCAACCGGCTCTGGATCCGCTTCTTCCTGCTCGCCGTCTACGCCACCATGTACGTGCGCGACCACCAGCGTCCCTGGCTCGCCGAGGCCTTGGGGATGGACCCGACCGCCTACGACTACCGCGTGTTCGACATCACCACGGCCATCAGCAAGCAGGTGTTCCCGATCAGCCTGGACACCGACGCCCCCGCGTTCCGCCATGGCCTCGACCGCCTGCTGCACTGGTCCAAGCGCATCGAGGCAGCCAAGCAGCGCGGTGGCCTGGTCGGCACGCTGCAGCAAGGCTGGGCCGCGGTGGGCGCCGCCGCCTGCTTCGCCCGCCTCTACCTGCAGCCGGTTCAACGACACGACCTGCCGGCGCAGATCCGCGTCGCGCCGAGCTGGTAGGCGCGGCATGCGCCTGCTCGCGCCGCTGCTCTACACCCTGCTGGTCTGGTGGGTGAGCACCGGCGTGATCCTCTACCTGAACGGCCTGCCACGGCGCTGGCACCCGGCGCTGATGGCGGCGGCCACGGTGCTGCTCGGCATCGCGCTGTGCGGCGTGGCCGTCACCGCCGACGACACCCGGGTCAGCGGCGCCTTCCTCGCGTTCACCGCGGCGATCGGCGTCTGGGCCTGGCAGGAGCTGGGCTTCCTGCTCGGCTACGTCACCGGCCCGCGGCGCGTCGCCTGCCCGCCGCAGGCACGCGGCTGGCGTCGGGTCGGCCATGCGCTGATGGCCATCCTCTGGCATGAGCTGGCGCTGCTGCTGCTCGGCGCCGCGATCGCCTGGCTGAGCTGGGGCGAGGCCAACCAGGTGGCGCTGTGGACCTTTGCCGCGCTGTGGCTGATGCGCCTGTCGGCCAAGCTCAATGTCTTCCTCGGCGTGCGCAATCTCAACGAGCAGTTCCTGCCCGAGCACCTGCGCTATCTGCACAGCTACTTCCGCCAGCGCCCGGGCAACGCCCTGTTCGCCAGCTCGGTGATCGCCGGCACGCTGCTCGCGGCCGCGGTCTGGCAGGCGGCGCTGCAGCCCGGCGCCGGCGCGTTTGCCGTCACCGGCGCGGCCCTGGTGGCCACGCTGCTGAGCCTGGCCGTGATCGAGCACTGGTTCATGGTGCTGCCGTTGCCCAGCGAGAAGCTGTGGGCCTGGGGCATGAAGTCGCGCCAAGCGGCCGCGGTCGAACCGCGGGTCGACGCCCACAGAGACGCCCGCACCGCGGTCTGAGCTCGCCGCCGAGGGCTACGAATCTGACCCTTGACGCAAGGGTCAGCCTGTCGGCATCGTCCGGCTCCGCTCAACCGCCCCCAGGACCTGAGCGAGCGGACCAGGTGGCCATGAAGCGATCAGTCGGGATACCCCAGCCGCGCTGAGCTCATGAGCTCAGGCGGATTGCTTCGTTGGCGCGTCAGCGCTGCGTTCCTAGCATCCCCTGCTCGCCACTTCCCGCTGCCTGCTCTCATGCGCCTTCACCCGCTCGCCCTTCTTGTCGGCCGCCCCCTTCTCGCCGGCTTGGCTGCCCTCGCCCTCGTCATCGCACCGGCCTGGGCCAAGGACATCGCCCTGCTCAACGTCAGCTACGACCCGACTCGCGAGCTGTATGTCGACTTCAACACGGCGTTCGCAGCGCATTGGCAGAAAAAGACCGGCGACACCGTCACCGTCAGACAGAGCCATGGCGGCTCCGGAAAGCAGGCCCGCTCGGTGATCGACGGCCTGGATGCCGATGTCGTCACGCTGGCGCTGGCCTACGACATCGACGAGCTGCACACCAAGGCCAAGCTGATCCCGGCCGATTGGCAGAAGCGGCTGCCGAACAACGCCAGCCCCTACACCTCGACCATCGTGTTCCTGGTGCGCAAGGGCAACCCCAAGGGCATCAAGGACTGGGACGACCTGGTCAAGCCGGGAGTGAGCGTGGTCACGCCCAATCCGAAGACCAGCGGCGGGGCGCGCTGGAACTACCTCGCAGCCTGGGGCTATGCGCTGAAGCGCAGCGGCAACGACGCCGCCAAGGCCGAGAAGTTCGTCGCCGACCTCTACAAGAACGTGCCGGTGCTCGACAGCGGCGCACGCGGCTCGCTGACCACCTTCGCCGAGCGCGGCGTCGGTGATGTGTTCCTGTCCTGGGAGAACGAGGCGTTCCTGGCCGTGAAGGAGCTCGGCCCGGACAAGTTCGACATCGTCGTGCCGTCGATCAGCATCCTGGCCGAGCCGCCGGTGGCGGTGGTCGACAAGAACGTCGACCGCAAGGGCACGCGCGCCGTCGCCCAGGCCTACCTGGAGTTCCTCTACAGCCCGGAAGGCCAGGAGATCGCCGCACAGAACTATTACCGGCCGCGTGACGCCAAGGTCGCCGCCCGGCACGCCAGGACCTTCAACCTGAAGGTAAATCTGTTCAGCATCGACGAAGTCTTTGGCGGCTGGACCCAGGCCCAGCGCACCCACTTTGCCGACGGCGGTGTGTTCGACCGCATCTTCACGCGTCGCTGATGCTGTTCTCCCGCACCCTGCTCAAGCGCCACACCGTGCTGCCCGGCTTCGACCTGGCGCTCGGCCTGAGCATCCTTTACCTGAGCCTGATCGTGCTGGTGCCGCTGTCGGCAGCCTTTCTCAAGACCTTCACGCTGAGCTGGCCGCAGTTCGTCGACGCCGTCAGCTCGCCGCGCGTGCTGGCCTCCTACCGGCTGAGCTTCGGCGCGTCGTTCCTCGCGGCGCTGCTCAATGTCGTCTTCGGCCTGATCGTCGCCTGGGTGCTGGTGCGCTATCAGTTCCCGTTCAAGCGCGTCGTCGACGCGCTCGTTGATCTGCCGTTCGCGCTGCCCACCGCGGTGGCCGGCATCGCGCTGACCGCGATCTGGGCGCAGAACGGCAGCCTGGGGCAGTACCTGCCGTTCAAGGTCAGCTTCACGCCGATCGGGGTCTGGGTGGCGCTGGTCTTCATCGGCCTGCCCTTCGTCGTGCGCACGGTGCAACCGGTGCTCGAGGACCTCAATCGCGAGCTCGAGGAAGCCGCGGCCACGCTGGGAGCCAGCCGCTGGCAGACCGTGCGCCTGGTGGTGCTGCCGATCATCCTGCCGGCGCTTCTCACCGGCTTCGCGCTGGCGTTTGCGCGGGCGCTGGGTGAGTACGGCTCGGTGATCTTCATCGCCGGCAACATGCCGATGGTCAGCGAGATCACGCCGCTGCTCATCATCACCAAGCTGGAGCAGTACGACTACGCCGGCGCCACCGCCATCGCCGTCGTCATGCTGGTCACCAGCTTCGCCATGCTGCTGACGATCAACCTGCTGCAGGCCTGGGCGCGCCGCCGCCAAGGGGGGGTGGCATGAGCAGCAACAGCTACCGCCCGCCGTTTGCCGAGGCCGAGCCCGTGCCCCCAGCCGCCGCCCCGACCCGCCAGGCGCCGATCGTGCTGCGCGAGGCCACCACGGAATCTCCCTGGGTGCGCCGACTGCTGATCGCGCTGGCGCTGAGCTTCATGACCCTGTTCCTGTTCGTGCCGCTGGCGCCCGTCTTCTACGAGGCGTTCAAGAAGGGCTGGGAGGTCTACCTCGCCGCGCTGGTCGACCCCGACGCGCTGTCGGCCATCCAGCTGACCTTGATCGCCGCCGCGATCAGCGTGCCGCTGAACCTGGTGTTCGGCATCGCCGCCGCCTGGTCCATCGCGAAGTTCGAGTTCCGCGGCAAGAACATCCTGCTCACCCTCATCGACCTGCCGTTCTCGGTCAGTCCGGTGATCGCCGGCCTGATCTATGTGCTGGTGTTCGGCCTGCAGGGCTGGTTCGGCGAGTGGCTGCGCGACCATGACCTGAAGGTGATCTTCGCGCTGCCCGGCATCGTGCTGGCCACCGTGTTCGTGACCTTCCCCTTCGTCGCGCGGGAGCTGATCCCGCTGATGCAGGCCCAGGGCATCGAGCAGGAGGAAGCGGCCCGCGTGCTGGGCGCCAACGGCTGGCAGATCTTCCGCCGCGTCACGCTGCCCAACGTCAAGTGGGCGCTGCTCTACGGCGTGATCCTCTGCAACGCGCGGGCGATGGGCGAGTTCGGTGCGGTGTCGGTGGTCAGCGGCCATATCCGCGGCCAGACCAACACCATGCCCTTGCACATCGAGATTGTTTACAACGAGTACCAGTTCGCGGCCGCGTTTGCGGTGGCCTCGCTGCTCGCCGGCCTGGCGTTGGTGACCCTGGTGTTGAAGTATTTGGTCGAGCAGCGGGTCAAGCACCAGCTGCGTGGAGCACGAGATGAGCATTGAAGTCCGCAACTTGCAGAAGGCCTTCGGCAAGACCGTCGTCTGCGACCAGCTGAACCTTGACATCCCCTCGGGCGAGCTGGTCGCGCTGCTCGGCCCCTCGGGCTCGGGCAAGACCACCTTGCTGCGCATCCTGGCGGGACTCGAAGTGCCGGACGCCGGTTCGGTCCATTTCCACGGCGAGGAGACCACGGCCACCGACGTGCGCGAGCGCAACGTCGGCTTCGTGTTCCAGCACTACGCGCTGTTCAGCCACATGTCGATCTTCGACAACGTCGCCTTCGGTCTGCGCGTCAAGCCAAAGAAGCAGCGACCCAGCGAGGCGGAGATCAAGGACAAGGTCTACAAGCTGCTGAAACTCGTGCAGCTCGACTGGCTCGCCGACCGTTTCCCGCACCAGCTCTCGGGCGGGCAGCGGCAGCGCATCGCGCTGGCCCGTACGCTCGCCGTCGAGCCCAAGGTGCTGCTGCTGGACGAACCCTTTGGCGCGCTGGACGCCAAGGTGCGCAAGGAGCTGCGCCGCTGGCTGCGGCGTCTGCACGACGAGGTGCATGTGACCAGCGTTTTCGTCACCCATGACCAGGAAGAGGCGATGGAGGTCGCCGACCGCATCGTCGTCATGAACGAGGGCCGCATCGAGCAGGTCGGCACGCCGGACCAGGTCTACGACCACCCGGCCACGCCCTTCGTGCTGCAGTTCCTCGGCGACGTGAACCTGTTCCATGGTCGTCAGGCGCACGCGCCGGGTGGCAGCTCGGGGCAGACCGAGACCGTCTACGTGCGTCCGCATGAGCTGGAGATCCTGGGCGAGGCGGCCGAGGGCGCCTGGTCCGTCACGCTGTCTCAGGTGCTGACGGTCGGCGCGCAGACGCGCATCGAGTTCCAGCGCGACGGCGGCGACGGCTTCCTCGACGTCGAGCTGCCGCGCAGCGAGTACACCGAGCTGCGCGAGCGCCTGCAGCTGGCGCGTGGCAGCCGCGTCTGGCTGAAGGCAAGGCGCATCACGCGCTTCGAGGGTGCGCCCGGCTGAGCGTCTCCCAGGCCCCGGGCGCCGCCGGAGCCTGCATCGGGCTCCGAGCTCGATCACGGTGCCCGGGGCGCTTCGCATCGCCTGTTCGATGACGTCCACGCTCAGGGTCGGCGCGAAGGTCTGGATGAAGGCGTGCACATAGCTGCGCTGGAACGCGCCGCGCTTGAGCGCGACTCGCGTGGTGTTGAGCGCGAACAGGTGGCGGGCATCGATCGCCACCAGGTGGTCGTCGCGCTGCTCGTCGAAGGCGACCGAGGCAATGATGCCGACGCCGATGCCCAGATCGACATAGGTCTTGATGACGTCGGCGTCCATCGCCGACAGCACGACGTCGACCTCCAGGCCGGCCTTCGCGAACGCGTCGTCGATGTGGCGGCGACCGGTGTAGCCCGGCTCGTAGGGGACGATCGGGAACTGCGCCAGGCGCTGCAGGCTCAGGGGGGCGCCGTCGGCCAGCTCATGGCCCTTGGGCACGACCACCACATGGGACCAGCGGTAGCAGGGCAAGGCGACGAGCTCGGGGTA
>Ga0164290_1002225_pt1 | contig 15593 bp, 15 predicted proteins | sample Micstemetagenome_FD_108782 | JGI IMG/M metagenome (GOLD analysis project Ga0164290, IMG submission 108782) | Contaminated culture microbial community from soil near Moab, Utah, USA - Microcoleus steenstrupii SON62 (Illumina Assembly) | ecosystem: Environmental > Terrestrial > Soil > Soil crust... | reverse complement strand
TGCGACGTCGGCGACGTCACCCTCAAGCCCGACGCCAAGATCACCCGCGTCATCGCCTGCTCGGGCAAGGTCTACTTCGACCTTGTCGAGGCTCGGGCCAAGTCCGGGCGTGATGATGTCTACATCATGCGCATCGAACAGTTCTATCCTTGGCCTATGAAGTCGGTGATGCAGCTGCTTCAGCGCTTCCCGAACGCCGAGCTTATGTGGGTTCAGGAAGAGCCCAAGAACATGGGCGGCTGGACCTTCGTCGATCCCTGGCTCGAACTCACCCTCGAGCGCATGAAGATCAAGGCCAAGCGGGCCCGCTACGTCGGCCGCCCGGCCAGCGCCTCCACCGCCGCCGGCATGATGAGCCGGCACATGAAGGAACTTGAAGCGTTCCTCAACGATGCCTTCGCCTAAGGGCGCTTTCGCCTAACCAGACCGATGCCGGCTCCCCCCGGCGACAGACCGAACAGACAGACGAGCAAAGATCTATGGCCGACATCATGACCCCCGCCCTCGGTGAATCCGTCAGCGAAGCGACGGTCGCCAGCTGGAAGAAGAAGCCGGGCGAGGCTGTGAAGAAGGACGAGATCATCGTTGAGCTGGAAACCGACAAGGTCAGCCTCGAGGTCGCCAGCCCCGCCGACGGCGTGCTGGAAAGCATCGCCGCCAATGACGGCGACACGGTCGTCCCCGGCGCCCTGCTCGGCGTCGTGACCGCCGGCGGCGCTGCCGCTGCGCCGAAAGCCGAAGCCCCCAAGGCGGAAACCGCGTCCGCACCCAAGTTTGAAGCGCCCAAGGCCGCGCCTGCTCCGGCCGCCCCGGTCGCCGACGACAAGCCGCTGGCCCCCAGCGTGCAGCGCATCGTCTCGGAAACCGGCCTGGACGCCAGGTCCGTCGCCGGCACCGGCAAGGACGGCCGCATCACCAAGGGCGACGCCCTGGCCGCCCTCGCCGCCCGCGCCGCCGCCCCGGCCGCGCCCGCCGCTCCGGCCCCGGCCCGCGCCATCCACGAGCGCGAGGAGCGGGTGAAGATGACCCGCCTGCGCCAGACCATCGCCCGCCGGCTGAAGGAGGCGCAGAACAACGCCGCCATGCTGACCACCTTCAACGAGGTGGACATGAGCGCGGTCATGGCCCTGCGCAATCAGTACAAGGACACCTTCGAGAAGACCCACGGCGTGAAGCTGGGCTTCATGAGCTTCTTCGTCCGCGCCTGCGTCGCGGCCCTGAAAGCCATCCCGGACGTCAACGCTGAGATCGACGGCCAGGACCTGATCTACAAGAACCACTACGACATCGGCGTCGCCGTCGGCACCGAGAAGGGCCTGGTGGTTCCGGTCGTCCGTGACGCCGACGCCATGTCCCTCGCCGGAATCGAGAAGGCCATCGGCGCCCTCGGCAAGAAGGCCCGTGACGGTCAGCTGTCGATCGACGACATGCAGGGCGGCACCTTCACCATCTCCAATGGCGGGGTCTACGGCTCGCTGATGTCGACGCCGATCCTCAACGCCCCGCAGTCGGGCATCCTGGGCATGCACAAGATCCAGGAGCGGCCGATGGTCGTGAACGGCCAGATCGTCATCCGCCCGATGATGTACCTCGCCCTGTCGTACGACCACCGCGTCGTCGACGGCCAGGGCGCCGTGACCTTCCTGGTCAAAGTCAAGGAAGCCATCGAGGACCCGCAGCGCCTGCTGCTGGACGTCTGATCGATCACCCGGCATGCTCACAGGCATGTCGGGGCCACCCAAGATCACGGATCATCGCCGGCCCATCGTTGAGCCGGGCGGCTTTGTCTGGCCCTGGTCACAGGGCGGGAAGGATCTCGATATCGGCCAGTCGGCGATGACGCCGGGCGTCACGTTCAGCGCGCCGACCACCGAGATCGGCCCTGAGAAGAAGGCGCGTCGACCGATCAAGCGGTCGCCGGCCTTCCAGGCGGCCCGCCGCCCCGGCATTCTCAACGGCCTGGTCCCGCCGTTGATCGGCCTTCTGGCCGTGTTCCATGCCGCGCCTCATGTCGGCGACTTCATCGGCCTGGCCGACCTGCTCTTCAGCTTCGCGGGCAGCCTGCCGTTCGGCGAGCTGCTCGCCCCTGCCGCCCAGGCCTGGAGCTTCGAGCCCGACTGGGTGTGGGGCGGCGCCCTGGCCCTGCGGGTCATGGCCATGAACGCCGCCAAGACATCGGTGATCGGCGCGCTAACCCTGGCTGTGGCGGCCTTCCTGCTCGAAGCCGGGGCCTGGGTCGTTCTGGGCTCCAGTCGCGAGGGCCAGGGGCCGCTGGCCAGCCTGCTGCTGGTTGAGGGTGCCCTTCTGCTGGGTCCTCTGGTCCTGCTCTGGCTCTTCGACCGCCAGCAGCGACGCCAGGCGGTCTGACGCGCGACGGCAGGCCATTATCGTTGACGCGACCTTGGAGCGGGCGCGCGTTTGATCCGGCAAACGGTTCCCGCCTGTCGGAACGCGCCTGAAACTCAGTCCGTCTCCCGGCGGCCCAGAAACAGCTCATGAGCGACGCTGGCGCATTCGCAGGCCACCGTCTTCAGCCCGGCGACGTCCAGGATTTCAAGGGCCCCGCGGCTGTAGCGGATAAGGCCGCGCTCCTTGAAGTCCGAGGCCATGGCGCTGATCGTGGTGCGCTGAACACCGGTCATCACGGCCATGTATTCCTGGGTCAGGGAAAAAGCCCGGGTGCCGGTGCGGTCGGCCGTCATCAGCAGCCAGCGAGCCAGCCGCTGCTCGGCGTTGTGCAGCACATTGCAGGCGACGAACTGCTGGGTCTGGGCCGCGTCGGCCAGGGCATGGCGAAACAGCAGCTGGGCGAAGGCCGGGCTGGCCTCGAGCTGCCGACGGAAATCTTCGGCCGGCAGTCGGAAAGCGCTGCCCGCGATCTGGGCGAAGACGCGATGATACGACGGTGCGCCGCCCGCCGCGTCGAGAAGGCCGGCGCCGCCCTCACGGCCAATGGTGTTGCTTTCAATGAACCGGCCATCGCGCATGACAGTGACGACGGACAGGACGGCGGAACTGGGGAAGTAGACGTGCGTGACCACCCCGCCCTTGGGGAAAACCACCTCGCCACGTTGCAACGACACCTCGCTGAGCTGAGGCGCGAGTGTTTCCAGGTCGGCTCTACCGATAGCCGAAAGCAAAAAGTTTCTAAATTCCACGCAGGGACCCCAACAATGCAGGGCTTTTTCTAAACCCGCCCGGTGAGCGCGTCCCGCGATTTTTTCCGTATGTTTTCCGGTTTACTTACGAGTACTGCCAACGACTAAGGCGGTCAAGTTCGTATGTTATATGTCGACAGTTGGCATTATGAACGCGCCGCCCGGATTACTGGTGAACCTGTCAATGGGCGCCCCGCGTCCTCCTGACCTGAAAGGGTGACCTTCCAGCAACGCTGGTGCATGCTGTCCCAGCGGAAGGGCCGGGGGCGGCATGGGCGACCATCACAACGATCCGATCATCGGCGGGCCGGAGCCGTCGGGCCCCGCCGTCTGGTGGCGCAACCTGGTCTCGGCGTTCAAGGCCATGCGGGCGCGGGCCGTCGCCAAGCCGCCAAACCGGCGCAAAGCCAAAGCCGAGCCCGTCGCGCCTGCCGCGAAGGCGGTCAAGGCCCGGCGCGCCGTGCATGGACCGCCTTTCGTCTGGCTGGCGCCGGTGTTCCTTGTCTTCGCCATCGCCTACGCCCTGCCACAGCTGGCCGAGTTTCTGCAGCCGCAGGCCCCTCGCAGCATGATCAAGGCGCTGGTCGCCTTCCTGCCCGGCTTCGCCGCGCCGCTTGAGGCGATGATGGCCGGCTGGCTTTGGGCGCCCCTGTGGCTGACCCTGCTGGCGCTGGCCCTGCGTCTGCGGGCCGTGTGGGTGACGCATCTGGCCATCCTCGACGCCGTCGGCTGGTCGATGGCGGCCCTGGTGGTCGAGGGCGGCGCCTGGCTGCTCTGGGGCCGCAAGGTGCTGGAGCAGGGCGGCTTCAGCCCGGCCGAACGCGACGGGGTCTGGCAGCTGATGGTCGGGGAAATCGTCTTTCTGTTCCTGACCGCCGTGCTCTTCGGCCCCTCCAGCCGGCCGCGCCGTGACCTGCTCAAGCAGTAGCCCGTGAGCAAGGCGCCCCTGTTCGCATGACGCTTTCGGTTCTGGCTCGCTTCCATACGCAATCCGACGCCCAGGTCGCCGCCTCGGCGCTGCGCTCGGCAGGGCTCAACGCCCTGGTCTTCGACGAGCACTACGGCGGCGTCGACTGGGTCGCCCAGTCGGCGCTGGGCGGCTACCGCGTCATGCTGCCGACGGAGGACCTGGCCGACGGCCGCGCGATCCTGGCCGTCGCGGCCGAATGCCCGCCCGACCCGGATGCAGAGCCACCCGCGACCGGTTCGGTCCCGGCCAGCGTCCTGGCGCTGGTGGTCGGGACGATCGCAGGCTTTGAAGCCGGCTGGCTCGTGGTCGGACTCCGCAAGCGCCTCTGGCCGCAGCCGGCGGCCTGGGCAATGGGCTTCCTGCTGGCGACCAGTGTCTTCGTAATCGCCGGCCTGGTCTGGCTGCTGCTCTGGAACCTCGTTATCAACCCGCCATGACTACCCAGGACCAACTCGAGCTACTGGCCTTCGTCGCGCGCCTGCTGGGCGGCTGGTACGTCTTCGCCGGAGCGGTGGCGCTGAACGCCTGGCGGATGAACGTCTTCATGGACCGGGCGCTGGAAAAGCTGACCCTGGAGCCGACCGACCGTATCGAGACCCTGCGCGGCTGGACCATCTTCGGTGTCGGGGCCCTGACCCTGATGTCGGGCATGTTCCTGATCCTGCTCAGCCCCCTGGCGCCGCCCGCCTTCATGGCCTGCTGCGCCCTGCAGGGGGCCTATTTCGTCTGGGCGCGCACGAACCTGCCGCCGAAGGACGAGGCCAGCCGGCGCGGTCGGCGCGCCTCCACCAACGCTTTCCTGATGTACCTTGGGTCCAGCGGCTTCGTTCTGGGCTGCAATATGGTCGGTTTGTTCCGCTGATCAGCGGGTTAAGCCTCGAAAAACCGGTCGCGATGGGCCATATGCAGCGCACACTCACACGAAGGATTTGCGGCTGATGGCCCAGTACGACGTCGTCATCATCGGGGGCGGACCCGGCGGCTACAGCGCGGCGATCCGCGCCGGACAGCTGGGCCTGAAAGTCGCCATCGTCGAAGGTCGCGGCAAGCTGGGCGGCACCTGCCTGAACGTCGGCTGCATGCCGTCCAAGGCCCTGCTGCACGCTTCCGAACTCTACGAACTGGCGAACAAGGACTTCGCCAAACTGGGCATCGAGGTCACCCCGACGCTCAACCTGCCCCAGATGATGGCCCAGAAGGCCGAGAGCGTCGAAGCCCTGACCAAGGGCGTCGAGTTCCTGATGAAGAAGAACAAGGCCGACTATGTGAAGGGCTGGGGCCGTATCGCCGGTCCGGGCAAGGTTGCCGTGAAGGCCGAGGACGGGTCCGAGACCATCCTCGAGACCAGACACATCGTCATCGCCACCGGCTCGGAGCCGACCCCGCTGAACGGCGTCGAGGTCGATCAGAAGCGCATCGTCGACAGCACCGGCGCCCTGTCGCTGCCGGAGGTCCCCAAGAGCCTGGTCGTCATCGGGGCCGGCATCATCGGGCTGGAGCTGGGCTCGGTCTGGCGCCGGCTGGGCGCCGAGGTGACCGTCGTCGAATACCTGCCGCGGATCACCCCCGGGGTGGACGAGGAAACCGCCAAGACCTTCCAGCGCAGCCTGACCAAGCAGGGCATGACCTTCAAGCTTGGCACGAAGGTCACCGCAGCCAAGGCCGGCAAGACCGGCGTCGAGCTGACCCTCGAGCCTGCCGCCGGTGGCGAGGCCGAGACCCTCAAGGCCGACTACGTGCTGCTGGCCATCGGCCGCCGCGCCTACACCGAAGGCCTGGGCCTGGAGACCGTCGGCATCACCGCCGACAAGCGCGGCGTCATCGAGACCGATCACTTCAGGACCAGCGCCGAGAACGTCTGGGCCATTGGCGACGTCATCTATGGCCCGATGCTGGCCCACAAGGCCGAGGAAGACGCCGTCGCCTGTATCGAACTGATCGCCGGCAAGGCGGGCCATGTCGACTACAATCTGGTTCCGGGGGTGATCTACACCTATCCGGAGGTCGCCTGGGTCGGGAAGACCGAGGAGGCTCTGAAGGCCGAGGGCGTCGCCTACAAGGTCGGCAAGTTCCCCTTCACCGCCAACAGCCGCGCCAAGATCAACCACGAGACCGAAGGCTTCGCGAAAGTCCTGGCCGACGCCAGGACCGACCGCATCCTGGGCGTCCACATCATCGGTCCTCAGGCAGGCGAGCTGATAGGCGAATACTGCGTGGCCATGGCGTTCTCAGCGGCGTCCGAAGACGTCGCCCGCACCTGCCATCCTCACCCCACCCGCTCCGAAGCCGGCCGCCAGGCGGCGATGGGCGTCGAGGGCTGGACGATGCAGGCCTGACCCTTCACCGTGTGACAAAACACGGGAGGACGGACATGACGGGCGACATCAAATGGCGCGATCCGGAGATCGGCGCAGTGCGGGCCTTCTACGCCTCCATGCAGCCGCCGGAAGGCGCGCCCGCCCCGACCTGGGCCGAGCGCCGGGCCGCCATGGATGGCTTTGGCGAGATCGGCAGCCTGCCTGAAGGCACGCTGGTGGTGCCGGTCGATATCGACGGCATGGCCGCCGAGGGGCTGGTGCCGCAGGGCTATGACGAGAGCCGGCAGATCCTCTACCTGCACGGCGGCGGCTATGTGATCGGCAGCCCCAAAAGCCACCGGCCGATGTGCGCCCGTCTGGCGCTGGAGGCCGGTTGTCCGGTTCTTGTGCCCGACTACCGCATGGGTCCCGAGAACCCCTTCCCGGCCGCCGTCGAGGACGGGGTCAAGGCCTGGAAGCACCTGCTGGACGCAGGCATCGATCCGGCCCGCATGGTCATCGCCGGTGACAGCGCCGGTGGCGGCCTGACCCTGGCCGTGGCGCTGGCGCTGCGCGACGAAGGTCTGCCTCAGCCGGCAGGCCTGTTCTGCATCAGCCCCTGGGCGGACCTGCGCCAGGTCGGCAAAGCCTACGAGACCGTGCCGCACCTGGACCCGATGATCAGCGTGCAGGGCCTGGACCAGTTTGCCGAGGCCTACCTGGCCGGCGCCGATCCCGGCCATCCGCACGCCTCACCGGCCCTGGGCGACTTCACAGACATTGCCCCGATCCTGATCCACGTCAGCGGGGCGGAGGTGTTGTTGAGCGACAGCATCGCCGTGGCCGAGGCGGCGGGCCTGGCCGGGGTTCCGGTGCGGCTGGAAATCTGGCCGGAGATGCTGCACGTCTGGCATGCCTGGTCCGGCCAGTTGACCGCCGGCCGCAAGGCGCTGGCCGGGGCGGGGACCTGGATCCGGGAGGTAACCGGCGGCTGATTACTTCGCCGGAACCGCCATCGGTGTTCCTGTTTTCACCATCGCCTTCACTGCCTCATGCATGGCCGGCGGCAGCGGGATCATGCCGCGGTCCTGCAGGTAGCCGCCGCGTCCCGAGGCCGAGTCGGAGGTGAATTCCTTGACGAAGCCGCGCAGGCCCGGCGTCAGGTCGAGACGGGATTTCTTGACATAGACATAGAGCGAGCGGCTGAGCGGGTACTGGCCGGACGCGATGGTCTCGAACGTCGGCTTCACCCCGTCGATCGAGGCCACCTTCACCTTGTCCATGTTCTCTTCGTAGAAGAAGTAGCCGAACACGCCGGCCGAGCCGGGGGTCCGGGTCAAGGTCTGGACGATGGCGTTGTCGTTCTCGCCGGCATCGATCCAGCGGTCCGAGCGCAGGGGGGAGACCCGGCCCTTGAAGGCCTTCTCGTCGTCCTTCTTCATCGAATTCAGCAGGTCGAAACGGGCGGCGCCGGCCTCGATGCCGAGCTCAAGGAAGGCGTCGCGGGTGCCGCTGGTCGGCGGCGGACCGTAGACCAGGATCTTGCTCGGCGGCAGGCCGGCCCCGATCTGGCTCCAGTTGAGATAGGGATTCTTCTGCAGCCGGCCCTGGCGCAGGGTCTCCGACGACAGGGCCAGGAACAGGTGTTCGAGCTTCAGATTGAAATCGGGAGCCCGCTTGTCCATGGCCACGACGATGCCGTCATAGCCGACCTTGATCTCGAGGATGTCGGTGACGCCGTTCTTCTGGCAGGCCTCGTATTCCGACTTCTTCATCGGCCGGCTGGCGTTGGCGATGTCCGGGAAGGCGTCGCCGGCCCCGCCGCAGAACAACTTTATTCCCCCTCCCGTGCCCAGGCTCTCGACCTTGGGCGTGCGCGAGCCGGTCTTGCGGGCGTAGGTCTCGGCCACCCGCGTCGTGTAGGGAAACACGGTCGAGGAGCCGGCAGCCCAGACATAGTCGCGGGCGGCCCAGGCTGTACCCGCCGAAGCGAGCGTGATGACGGCGATAGCGGAGGCGAGCAGGCGCTTCATCGGACGGTCCTCAAGGATCGGACCGTCCTTACGAAGCTTGTGCGACAGTCCAACGACACGGGCGGGATTTGCTCCGCCGTCAGAGCAACCGGGTACGGATGGCCTGGCTGAGCAGGTCGATGCCCGACACCGCCACGACGATGACCAGCACGATGCTGCCGGTCTGGTCATAGGCGAAGCTGTTGGTCGAATCAGCAGCACCTGCCCGATGCCGCCGGCCCCGATCAGCCCGAGCACGGTGGCCGACCGGCTGTTGCTCTCGAAGCGGTAGAGGGCATAGCCGACCCACAGGGGCGCGACCTGCGGGATGACGCCCCAGACGATCTCGGCCAGCTTGCCCGCCCCGGTGGCGCGAACGCCTTCGACCGGGCCCTTGTCGATGGACTCCACCGCCTCGGCGAACAGCTTTGCCAGCACGCCGCCGGTGTTGAACATCATGGCCATGACGCCCGCGAAGGGCCCCAGGCCAACCGCGGTGATGAAGATCAGGGCGACGACCAGGTCGGGGATCGAGCGCACCAGGTCGAGCACCCGGCGAACCGGCTGCTGGATCCAGGCCGGGGTGATGTTGGCCGCGCCCAGCAAGCCGAGCGGAATGGCGACGAGAATGGCCAGGAAGGTGCCCCACAGCGCCATCTGGATCGTCTCCCACATCTTTCGGATGTAGAGAGCCCAGTCGGCTTTCAGGAAATTCTCGTGCCCCGGTGTAAAGGGCGAGAAGAAGCCGGCCACGAACTGCTGCATGCCCTCCGAGCCGAACAGCTGCGGGAACTTGAAGATCTCGGCGGGGCCGAAGCTGATGATCAGCAGGATGGCGACGCCGCCCCAGATCAGGATGTCAAAGGCGCGCGCCGACAGCGGTCGGACCGGCGGAGCCAGGGTGGGGGCGTCTTGGGTCATGGGGCGGATTCGCTCGTTTCGCCTTGAGGCCTAGTTCGCCGGCGCCTGGGCGGCCTTGGCCTGCTCGGCCTCGATGCCCTGGATGGATTTGGTCGCCTCGGCGATCTTGGCCTGGTCGCCGGCTTCCTTGGCCAGGCCCAGCTGCTCCATGGCTTCCATCTTGCGGACGAACAGCAGATGGGTGGCGTCGGCCGGCTTGAAACCGCCGATCGACAGCTTCTTCATGTTCTCGCGCTGCTTGGCGGCTTCCGGGGTGTCGCCCTGGCCGTAGGTCAGGAAGAACTGGCGAACCTTTTCCTTCACGGCCGGATCGAGGTCCTTGCGCCAGACGATCGGGTCTTCCGGCAGCACCGGGGATTCCCAGATCACCCGCACCTTGTCGGCCTGGCCTTCATTGCGGTCCTGGTTCAGGCGAATGGCGGTCGAGTTGTTGGTCGCGGCGTCGAGGCGCTTGTTGGCGACCGCGAAGAGGTTCGACTGGTGGTTGGCGGTCAGCACCGTCTTGAAGCAGTTCTCCGGCTTGACGCCGCGCGGGATGAAGACCTCGGTCATCGGCGCCAGGGTGCCGCTGGTCGACTTCTTGTCGCCCATGCCGAAGTTCAGCGTCTTGTCGCACTTCAGGAGGTCGTCGAGGGTTTTGATCGGGCTGTCGATCGGGACGATGATCACCGAGGTATAGCCGTCCGTGCCCGACGGATCGAAGGTGCGGGCGAAGACCTCGCCGTTCGACCGCCGCACCGCCTCCAGGCCCGACTGGTTGGAGAACCAGCCGAGATCGGTCTGCTTGAAGCGCATGGCCTCGATCAGGGCGCTGTAGCTGGAGGAGAAGAAGGGCTTCACCTTGAGGCCCGTCGACTTCTCCATGTCGGCCAGAATGGGGGTCCAGTAGATCTCCATGTTCTGCGACTTCTCGGTCGACAGGATGGAGAAGGTGATCTCGTTCTTGGGCTTTTCCTGGGCCCCGCCGCAGGCGGTGAGCGCCAGGGCGGCCGTGGCGGCCAGACCGATGAACAGGCGGCGGGCGATCATTGCGGAGCTCCTTCCCAGAACACGTCTTCGAATTCCGGGCCGTAGATTTCGACAAGCTTGGGCTTCTGCAGGCCGGAGGGCGGTCCGTCGTAGACCACCTTCCCGGCTTTGAGGGCCACGACCCGGTCGCAGTAGCGCAGGGCGTAGTCGACCTGGTGCAGGGTGACGATGACGGTCAGGCCGTCCTGGCGGTTCAGCTCGCGCAGGATTTCCATGACCTTGCGGGCGGCGACCGGGTCGAGCGAGGCGACCGGTTCGTCGGCGAGGATGACCTTGGCCTTCTGGACCAGGGCCCGGGCGATGGCGCCGCGCTGCTGCTGGCCGCCCGAAAGCGTGTTGGCCCGCTGGCCGGCGTAGTCGGAGATGCCGACGCGGTGCAGGGCCTGCATGGCCGCCTGCTTGGTCTCTTCCGGCCAGCGACCGAACAGCCCCTGCAGGTAGCCGATCCGGCCGAGCGAGCCGAGCGCCACGTTCGTGAACAGGCTGAGGCGGCCGACCAGGTTGAACTGCTGGGCGATGAAGCCGATGCGGATACGGGCGTCGCGCACCTTTTCGCCGACCTTGCCCTTGGCCTGGGTGGTCGTGCCGAAGGCGGTGATGACGCCATCACCCTTGTCGATAGTCTGCAGACCGTCGATCGAGCGCAGCAGGGTGGACTTGCCCGAGCCGGACGGCCCGATCAGGGCGACCATCTCGCCCTTGTTCACATCCAGCGAAACGCCGTCGAGGGCGCGGCGCTTGCCGAAGGTCTTGGAGACTCCCCGGACCTGGAGAACAGCGTCTTGCGTCATGTGTCTCTTCTGAGGGCGCGGCACGCGGGGAAAATTACCCCCGATCCGTTACGCTATCTGGCAGGGTTTCCGCAACCGTGCGGACTCTGTGGGGCGAGCTTGCGGACTTTGGCGCCACGCTTTGCCCGGCAAGGGGCGCGGCTGTGTGGGCGGGGGGTATAAAAACCACTTTACAGGGGGGTCCGATTGCCTCATATCGCCCGGCTCCGGCGGACCCCGTTGTCCTCATCGCTGCTAACGCCGGCCTGGGTTTAACTGCTAACAGGGGGCTACGTGAATTGCACACGTACCATACTCCCCTGGACCTGGTCCGCGAGCGGTCTCCGGAACATCCTGTCGCACTCGTGCGACGCGATGCCGTAGCCGCAGCAGCGCGCTGGTTCCAGACGAAGTTCAAAGGTGACGTCCTCTACGCTGTTAAGGCAAACCCTTCGCCGTGGGTGATTGAAACGCTTTACGCCAACGGCGTGACCCGGTTCGACGTAGCGTCGGTGCCGGAAATTGCGCTCGTGTCCGAACATGCGCCCGGCGCGCAGATGGCCTTCATGCATCCCGTGAAGAGCCGTCGGTCGATCAGCCACGCCTATTTCGACTACGGCGTGCGCACCTTCGCGCTCGATACGCACGAAGAGCTGGCCAAGATCCTCGACGCCACCGGTGGTGCGCGCGACCTGAACCTCATCGTCCGCATGGCGGTCGATGCGGAGGGCGCCAACTTCAGCCTGTCGGGCAAGTTCGGGGTCACCCCGTTCGAAGCCCCCAGCCTGCTGCTGGCCGCACGTCAGGCGACGAGCGCGCTGATGGGCGTCAGCTTCCATGTCGGCAGCCAGTGCATGCGTCCGACCGCCTATCAGGCGGCCATGGCGCAGGTAAGCCGGTCGTTGATCCGCGCCGGCGTGTTCGCCGATGTGGTCGATGTCGGCGGCGGCTTCCCGAGCATCTATCCGGGCATGATCCCGCCGGACATGGACGACTATTTCAGCGCCATCGAACGCGGCTTCAACGAGATGCCGGTGTCCGAGACGACCGAGCTGTGGTGCGAACCCGGCCGGGCCCTCGTCGCCGAGTCCACCTCGCTGCTGACCCGGGTCGAGCTGCGCAAGGGCGACGCGCTGTACCTCAACGACGGCAGCTACGGCTCGCTGTTCGATGCGGCGCACGTCAAATGGCCCTTCCCGGTCAAGCTCTACCGGGGCGAAGGCGCCGAGGCCCGTGAAGTCGAGGGCGACCTGAAGCCGTTCCGCTTCTACGGTCCGACCTGCGATGCCATGGACCACATGCCGGGTCCCTTCTACCTGCCCACCGATATCCAGGAAGGCGACTTCATCGAGATCGGCATGCTGGGCGCCTACGGTGTCGCCATGACCACCCGCTTCAACGGGTTTGGCGAGACCGAGATGGTGGAAGTGACCGACGCCCCCATGGCCTCGATGTTCGGTCTGGCCCGTCGTTCGATCCCGGCTCCCAAGCCGCAGAGCAACGTCGTGCGGCTGTCACGTCCCAAGGGCAGGAAACGTCGGCGCAAGTAGGCCGTTAGAGTCACCAGTACCACCGCAGGCCCGTCGCTCCGTCCGGGCCTGCGGACGCTTTTGTTGGACGGGCGCTCAAACCCAAAGGGAAACCTGAAGCGATGAACGCTCCTGTTCCGAACACCAAGGCACAGCTGCTCGGCAACACCGTCGAGCACGTCGACATGACCAGCTTCGACGCCCGTCCGATCATCGATTCGATGCGCAAGATGAGCTTCTCGAGCCGCGACACGGCCCGCGCCGCCGACATCTTCTCGATGGCCATCGAGGATCCCGACTGCTCGCCCTGGCTGATCCTGGCCGGCTCGACCTCGGCCGGCGGCTGCATGCATGTCTACCGTGACATGGTGAAGTTCGGCATGGTCGACGCCATCGTCGCCACCGGCGCCTCGATCATCGACATGGATTTCTTCGAGGCCCTCGGCTTCAAGCACTACCAGGCCGCCGGCCCGGTCGACGACAACGTGCTGCGCGAGAACTACATCGACCGCATCTACGACACCTACATCGACGAGGAAGAGCTCCAGGCCTGCGACCACACCATCCTGGAGATCGCCAACCGCCTCGAGCCGCGCGGCTATTCCAGCCGTGAGTTCATCTGGGAAATCGGCAAGTGGCTGTCGGAAGGCAACGCCAAGAAGCCCGGCAGCCTGATCCAGACCGCCTATGAAGAAGGCGTGCCGATCTTCTGCCCGGCCTTTGTCGATTCGTCGGCCGGCTTCGGGCTGGTGAAGCACCAGAAGGAACGCATGGCCGCCAAGCAGCCCTACCTGATGCTGGACGCCATCGCCGACTTCCGCGAACTGACCGACATCAAGATCGCCGCCGGCACCACCGGCCTGTTCATGGTCGGCGGCGGGGTTCCCAAGAACTTCGCCCAGGACACCGTGGTCTGCGCCGAGATCCTTGGCGTCGAGGCGGACATGCACAAGTACGCCGTGCAGATCACCGTCGCCGACGTGCGTGACGGCGCCTGCTCGTCCTCGACCCTGAAAGAGGCCGCCAGCTGGGGCAAGGTCGACACCACCTTTGAACAGATGGTCTTCGCCGAGGCCACCACCGTGGTGCCGCTGATCGGTTCGGACGCCTATCACCGGAGCGCCTGGAAGAACCGCACCAAGCGCCGCTGGAACAAGCTGTTCCAATAGCCACACCAACCGCCGCCGCTTCGGGAACCCCCGGAGCGGCGGTTGCTTATGGCCTTCGGGGACGTTTAAGTCGGCCCGTTGCCGTCGGAGCTTCCATGTCCATGATCCGCTTCTCGTTTGTCGCCGCTACGGCGGTGCTTCTGCTGGCCGCCTGCGGCAAGGCCGAAGAGTCCGAGACGCCGACCCCGGTGGAACCGCCCGCCAAGGCCGAGGCTCCCGCCGCGCCGACCGGACCTCTGGGTCCCGACCAGACCATCACCACCGATGGCGCCACAGTTTCGGTCGGCGCGGCCGCTTCGAAGGTCGCCACCCCCGCCTATGCGCCCCTCTATCCCGGCGCCGTGGTGGTCAACAGCGTGGTCGGCGAGAGCGGCGTCGGCAAGGGCGGCACCGTCACCTACCGGGCGAACGCCAGCACCGCGGCGATCATCGATTTCTACGAGGGCAAGGTGAAGGCCGCCGGCAAGCCGGTGACCATGAACGCCGAGATGGGCGCCGATGTGCGCATGCTGACCGCCGGCGACAGCGGCGACGGCAAGGGCGCCGTGCAGGTCATCGCCAGCCCGGCCGGCAGCGGCTCGGAAGTGCAGCTGACCTGGTCGGATTAAGAGACGACGGCCCGCTCCGGTCCGCCGGTGGGATCCCCGCCGCCGGCGCTGCGGACCAAGGAAGGCGGCTACCAGGGCAAGGTCGGCGGTTGACCGCTTGCCGCAGACCCTCGCGGTAGTTACCTCTGGCCCATGTCCTGCGGCCACGACCACCATAGCAACGGTCTCAGCGGCGGCGCCCTGAGCGCCGAGTTGAGCGCCGCCGACGCGCGTTGCGCCGATGCCGGGCAGAAGCTCACCGCCCCGCGGCGGCGGGTCCTGGAGCTGCTGCTCGAGGCCGGCCAGCCGGTGAAGGCCTATGACCTGATCGCCAGCTTCGCCGAGGGGGCGCCGGCCAAGCCGCCGACCGTCTACAGGGCGCTGGAGTTCCTGTCCAAGCAGGGCTTCGCCCACCGGATCGAGAGCCTCAACGCCTACGTCGCCTGCCGCCATTCGGCCAGCGAGGGGGCGGACAACCACGCCGCCGCCTTCCTGATCTGCGACTGCTGCGGGGCGACCCGCGAGATCGACCCGGCCGTGCTGGACAGCATCGAGACCGCCGCCCGCGGGCCGGGCTTCACCGTCCAGTCAGTGACCATCGAGGCTCACGGCCTCTGCGCCGATTGTGCGGCTTGAGTTGGGGGACCTGATGACGTTCGACGGGGCTGAGCTCTGGCGCGGGGGCGTCAACACCTGGGAATGCGACGAGATGGGGCACATGAATGTGCGCTTCTATGTCGTCAAGGCCGTCGAAGGTCTGGCCACGTTGGCCGCGCTGATCGGCATGCCCGACGCCTTTCGGTCCGACGCCACCTCGACCCTGCTGGTCCGCGAGCAGCACATCCGCTTCCTGAAGGAGGCCCATGCCGGCGCCGCCCTGCATATGATCGGCGGGGTGGTCGAGATGGGCGACAGCGAGGCCAGGCTCGTCCAGCTGCTGATCCATTCGAACACCGGCGAGATCGCCGCCAGCTTCCAGACCGTCGTCACCCACGCAACCGCCTACGAAGGGGTCGCCTTTCCCTGGTCGGACCGCACGCGCAGCAAGGCCGCCGCCCTGACCATGGCCGTGCCGGAAAAGGCGCAGTCCCGCAGTGTGGCGCTGGACCCGGTGGAGAGCACCGGCAGCCTGGCGCGGGCCGATGAGCTTG
>Ga0164290_1002224_pt1 | contig 15600 bp, 17 predicted proteins | sample Micstemetagenome_FD_108782 | JGI IMG/M metagenome (GOLD analysis project Ga0164290, IMG submission 108782) | Contaminated culture microbial community from soil near Moab, Utah, USA - Microcoleus steenstrupii SON62 (Illumina Assembly) | ecosystem: Environmental > Terrestrial > Soil > Soil crust... | reverse complement strand
TGATGCTCGGCTCGATCGCCAAGGACACTTTCGACTGGCGCCTGCTGCCGGCCGACCAGCCCGAGGGCCGCTGGCGCGAGGTGCTGCCGCGCAAGGCCGGGCAGGAGTACGCCGTCACGCCCTTCGGCCGCGAGCTGCTGCTGCGCATCAACGACCGCGGCGTGAACTACCGGCTGCTGCGGCTGCCGATGAAGCCCCGCACGGGGCCGCTGCTGACGGCCCGGGACCTGCAGCGCGGCAGGGAGCTGATCGCCCACCGCGACGACGCCATGATCGAGCAGGTCGCCGCGTTCAAGACCCATGCGGTGGCCCAGATCCGCGAGGGCGGCTCGGTCAAGCTGCGCATCTATCCCCTGGCCGGCGGCGCGCCGCGCGAGGTGGACTTCAAGGAGGTCGCCTACAGCGCCGTGCTGACCACCCAGCGTGAGGCCGACGCACCGCGCGTGCGCTTCGCCTACAACTCGCTGACGACGCCCCCGAGCACCTACGAAGCCGACCTGGCCACCGGCCGGTTGGAGCTGCTCAAGGTGCAGCCGGTGCAGGGCGGCTATGACGCCAGCCAGTACGCCAGCGAGCGCGTCTGGGTGACGGCGCCGGACGGCGTGAAGGTGCCCGTCAGCCTGGTGTGGCGCAAGGACAAGCGCAGGAGCGGCCCCCAGCCCCTGCTGCTCTACGGCTACGGCAGCTACGGCGTGCCCACCGACCCGCGCTTTGCCAGCCCGCGCCTGTCGCTGCTGGACCGCGGCGTCATCTTCGCCATCGCCCATATCCGCGGCGGCGGCGACCTCGGCCGGCGCTGGTACCTCGACGGCAAGCTCGGCAAGAAGATGAACACCTTCACCGACTTCGTCGCCTGCGCCGAGGGCCTGGTGGCCCAGGGCTACACCCAGCCGGGTCAGCTCATCATCCACGGCGGCAGCGCCGGCGGCCTGCTGGTGGGTGCGGCCACCAACCTGCGCCCCGACCTCTTCAAGGCCGTTGTCGCCCAGGTGCCCTTCGTCGACGTCATCAACACCATGCTGGATGCCAGCCTGCCGCTGACGACCGAGGAGTACATCGAATGGGGCGACCCCAACAAGCCGGCCGAGTACGCCTGGATGCGCGCCTACAGCCCCTACGACAACCTCAAGCCCGCCGCCTATCCGGCGGTGCTGGCCAAGACGGCCATCAACGACAGCCAGGTGCCGTATTGGGAGGCGGCCAAGTACGTCGCCAAGTTGCGCACGCTGAACTCGGGCAGCGCGCCGGTGCTGTTCGACATCAACATGACGGCCGGCCACGGCGGCGCGTCGGGCCGCTTCGACGCGCTGCGCGAGACGGCGCGCACCTATGGCTTCATGCTGCAGCAATGGGGCCTGCTGAATGAATGACTACTGGCGCCGCTCACGCAGGCTGACGGCCTGGCTGCTGCTGGCCTGGGTGGTGGTCGGCTTCGCGCCGGTGTTCTTCGCCCGCGAGCTCAGCATCGAGGTTTTCGGCTGGCCGCTGGCCTTCTGGCTGGCCTCGCAGGGCGCCCTGCTGGGCTTCTGCGCCATCGTCATCGCCTATGCGCGGCGCATGGACAGGCTGGAGAGCGAGCTCAGCGAACCGCCTCGTTCCTGAACAGCCGCCGGGCCTCGGCCTCGCCGACATAGCGCGCATACAGCTGCTGCAGCCAGCCCTCGCGGCGCAGCAGCGCGAGCTGGGCCTGCAGCTGCCGCACATCCTCCTCGAGGACATTGGCGCGGTGGAGATAGAGGCCGATGGGCTCGGTGCCGGCCTCGGGCAGGTCCACGACGACGGCGCCGGCTGGCAGCTGGCCCTCGCGCCTGAGCCTGGCGTGGATCATGTTCGGGAAGATGCCCGCCTGCACGCGACCGGCCACCAGCTTGGCTGCCAGGTTGTTGAAGTCGGGCGAGTACTCGGCCTGGCGCGAGGCCAGCAGCGGCGCGACCCGGGCCTCCAGCGCCTCGCCCAGGCGCACGCCGCGCACGATGCCGAGCTTGAGCTCGGGCTTCGCGGCCAGGGCCTTCAGCGACTGGGGCACCTGGGCCGTAGCGGCGACCAGGTCCAGCTCCGTGTAGGCATAGGGCAGGAAATGACCGACGCGATCGCGATCGGCGGCGCGCATGGCCGAGGTGAGCATGTCGATGCCGCCCTGCTCGAATTCCAGCTGCACGCGGGCGCGCGGCATGTAGCGCATCGTCAGCTTGCAGCCGCTGCGCCGGGCCAGCTCGTCCAGCAGGTCGGGCACCACGCCCTGGATGCGGCCGTCGCGTAGAAAGGCCGAGTAGCCGAGGTCCGACACGCCCACCTGCAGCTCGCGAGAGCAGGCCGCCGTCGCGGCCTGGCTCGCTGCCAGCGCCAGGAGGGCGGCAGCGGCGGCCGGCTTCATGACGACAGGAAGCCGTCCAGCGCCGCAGCCAGCGCCTCGGGCTGGTCGTGGTGCAGCATGTGGCCGGCGTCCTGCAGCACCGTGCGGCGCAACTCGGGCACCAGCGCCAGGCGGGCCTCGAAGTCCTCGCGCGGATAGCGCGTGCCCCAGAAGCGCGTCAGCTGGTCGTCGCTGCCCTCCACCCACAGCGTCGGCGCGGCGATGCGCTGCCAGCAGGCCAGCACCTCGGCCTTGCGGTAGAGCATGGGGTTGGCCAGCTTGTGGGCGGGGTCGGCATTGAGCTGGAAGCCTTCGGGCGTTTCGCGGGCCCAGTGGCCGGCCAGCCAGGCGGCCTTGTCGGCGGGCAGCCGCGGGTTGTTCTTGCGCAGCCGCTCGGCCACGTCGGCCAGCGTCGCGTAGGGCCGCAGCGAGGGCGGGTCCTTCAGCTCGTCCAGCCACCTGGCCAGGCGCGCGGGCGCAGCGGCTGGCGAGATGTCGGGCATGCCGAAGCCTTCGAGATTGACGAGGCGACGTATGCGTTGCGGGCGAACGCCGGCATAGCTCATGGCGACATTGCCGCCCATGCTGTGGCCGAGCAGGTCGACCGGCGCGTCGGGGCTGAGGGCGTCCAGCAGCGCGTCGAGGTCGCCGAGGTAGTCGGGGAACCAGTAGCAGTCGGCTCCCGTCGTCGCGCTGAGGCCGAAGCCGCGCCAGTCCAGGGCGACGATGTCGCGGTCTTCGGCCAGCGCGTCGACGACGAACTGGAAGGAGGCGCCGACGTCCATCCAGCCATGCACCATGACGAGCAGGGGCCGCCCGGGCAAGGGCTGACCCCAGCGCAGCAGGTGGTGGCGCAGACCGCGCAGGTTCAGGAATTCGCTGCGGTGGGCGCGGCGGGCGGTGTAGACATCGGGCATATCCGCACTGTAGGCCACGGCGCTCCGCGGACAATGGGGTCACCATGCCTGCACACGACATCCGCGCCGCCGAGCCGCGCGACCTGAACGCCATCGTCCAACTCATCAGCGAGCTCGCCGAGTTCGAGCAGCTGAGCCACCTGCTGGAAGTCACGCCCGCCAGGCTGGAGCCCCACCTGTTCGGCGCGGCGCCGGTGGCGGAATGCATGGTGGGCGAGGTCGGCGGCGAGGTCGTCGCCTTCGCCCTCTACTACACCAACTTCTCGACCTTCCTGGCCAAGCCCGGCCTCTACCTGGAAGACCTCTACGTGCGCCCCGCCCACCGCCGCAGCGGCCTGGGCAAGGCCCTGCTGATCCAGCTGGCCCAGCTGGCCTGCGAGCGCGGCTACGGCCGGTTCGACTGGACGGTGCTGGACTGGAACGAGGACGCCATCCGCTTCTACGAGAAGCTCGGCGCCGAGGTCATGCCCGACTGGCGCATCTGTCGCCTGACGGGCGAGGCGCTGCAGCGTTACGCGGACGGCGACCGGCCCAGCATGTGGTCGCCCTCTGCCTGGCTTGGCATCTGATCCGGGCAATCCATGAGGCCGGCCCGGGTCGGGCTGGCTAGCATTCGCCCCCTTGTCCCAACCCGGGGTGGCCGATGGCGGAAGACCGATACGAGCAGCTGCATGCCGCCTTCCGCTGGCAGGTGCCGCCGGACTTCAACATCGCCGAAGCCTGCTGCGGCCGCTGGGCGCGCGACACGCCCGATGCCACCGCCATCTTCTTCGACAGCGAGAGCGGCTGCCGCGCCCATTACAGCTACGGCCAGCTGCAGCGCGCCGCCAACCGCCTCTCCAACGCGCTGCTGAACCAGGGCGTGCGCCGCGGCCACCGCGTCGCCATCGTGCTGCCGCAGCGCTTCGAGACGGCGGTCGCCCACATTGCCATCCAGCAGATCGGCGCGGTCGCCATGCCCCTGTCCCTGCTGTTCGGCGCCGAGGCCCTGGAGTACCGGCTGCAGGACAGCGGCGCCGTGCTGGCCATCGCGGCCTGCGAGGCCCTGGCCGCGCTGCGCGAGGCGAAGGCCGATTGCCCGGCGCTGCGCCGCATCGTCGTCGTCGGCGACTGCCCGGTGGAAGACGACGAGCTGCCGTGGATGCAGGCCCTGCAGGCGGAGGAAGCCCGCTTCAAGCCGGTGGCCACCCAGGCAGACGATCCCGCCATCCTCATCTACACCAGCGGCACCACCGGCAATCCCAAGGGCGCGCTGATTCCGCAGCGGGCGCTGATCGGCAACCTGACCGGCTTCATCGCCAGCCAGGACTGGTTCGGCTTCGACCCCTTCGACAGCAGCCAGCCCAGCGATGCCGTGTTCTGGAGCCCCGCCGACTGGGCCTGGACGGGCGGCCTGATGGACGCGCTGCTGCCGACGCTGTATTTCGGCCGCCCCATCGTCGCCTGGCAGGGCCGCTTCTCCGCGGCCAAGGCTTTCGAGCTGATGGCCGCCTACGGCGTCACGCATGCCTTCCTGTTCCCGACCGCGCTGAAGGCCATGATGAAGGCTGAGTCGCGGCCGCGACGCCACGCGCTGAAGCTGCGCGTGTTGATGAGCGCCGGCGAAGCCGTCGGCGACGCGGTGTTCAGCTGGTGCCGCGATGCCCTGGGCGTGCCGGTCAACGAGATGTTCGGCCAGACCGAAATGAACTATGTCGTCGGCAACTGCCAGGCCCTGTGGCCGGCCAAGCCGGGCAGCATGGGGCGCGCCTACCCGGGCCATCGCGTCGCCGTCATCGATGACGAGGGTCTTGAGGTTGCGCCGGGCGAGATGGGCGAAGTGGCCGTGAACCGCTTGGACCGCCATGGTCATCCCGACCCCGTCTTCTTCCTGGGCTACTGGAACAACGAGGCGGCGACGCGGGCCAAGTTCACGGGCGACTGGTGCCGTACCGGCGACCTGGCGCGCAGCGACGCCGACGGCACCCTCTGGTACGAGGGCCGGGCCGACGATGTCTTCAAGAGCGCCGGCTACCGCATCGGCCCGGGCGAGATCGAGAACTGCCTGCTCAAGCATCCGGCCGTGGCCAACGCCGCCGTCGTGCCCAAGCCCGACGCCGAGCGCGGCGCCCTGGTCAAGGCCTATGTCGTGCTGGCCGAGGGGCACGCCGGCGACACCCGGCTGGTGGAGGCCCTGCAGGCCCATGTGAAGGCCCGGCTGGCGCCCTACGAGTACCCCAAGGAGATCGAGTTCATCGACGCCCTGCCGATGACGACGACCGGCAAGTTGCAGCGCCGCGTGCTGCGGCTGCGCGAGCAGGAGAGGGCACGGCAGTCGGCTTGACGGGCCGATGACGGTTTGGCGCTGCGCAATCCGTTTGGCGGAAGGAGGGCCCCGTCTTGCGGCCCGGCAGGAGCCCGCCATGAACGCCATCGATCCCGCGCCCGATCTCGCCCTTGCGTCCTTCGCGGCGCTGCCGCGCACCCTTGAACTGCCCGGTTGCGAACGCCGCCTGGCCTACGCCGCCCGCTACTGGCCGGCCACGCTGGTGAATCTGCTGCGCCCGCACCGGCTGCGCGCCACCGTCGCCCAGCCCCGGCTGTGCGCCGAGGTCGCCGTCCCGGCCGCCCTGCGCCGCGACTGGGAGGCCCTGTTCGACAGCGATGCCGCCTGCCCGCTGCTCGTCAACCAGAGCGTCGGCACCTTGCTCTACACGCGGCTGTTCGGCCAGCTCGGCCTGAACTTCAGCCGCCTGCTGCATGTGCAGCACCGCACCCAGCACCTGCTCGAACCGGCGGCGCTGGCGGCCGCGCAGCGGCAGACCCTGCTCTGCGACTTCAAGGGCTGCTGGCGCCTGGCCGAGGGCAAGGGCCTGGTCGTGCTGCAGACCCATGTCGCGCGCCCGCCGGCCGACGGCGGAGCGCTGCTGGCGCGCGTCGAGGACCGGTTCCTGATCCGCCAGGTGCCGCGGGCCGACTGGGAACAGCTCCCACCCATGGACGAACGCAGCGGGCTGCGCGAGCTGCAGGGCCTGCGCAAGCGCCGCGCGGCGCTGGACGTGGCCGACGACGGCGTCCACGCCACGCCGCTGTGGCTGGCACCCGACCTCGGCCGCCGCTATGGCCGCGTCTCGGGCGACCACAACCCGGTACACACGACGCCTCTGGCGGCGCGCCTGTTTGGTCTGCGCCGCCCCTTCGCCCAGGGGCTGGCGCTGCGCAACCTCGTCGTCAGCGAACTGCACCGGCAGGGGCGGCCGATGCAGGGCCTGCAACTGAGCTTCAGCCAGCCGGCCTATCTGGGCCAGCGCGTCCAGCTGCTGCTGCGCGGCCCGGCCTTCGAATTGCAGGACGGGGCCGGCCAGGTGCTGGCTTTCGGCAGCGCGCGGGCCTGAGGGCGGCGAACTTCACTTGCACTTGTAGGGCTTGCCCACCATGCGTGCGGCGCGCGGCGCCACGTTGCCGTTGAAGGGGTCGGTGTCGGCGATGCGTGACTTGAAGACCTCCACGCAGGTGTCACCGCGGCGCATGACGGTGCGGTGCTCGCCGAGGGCGCCGACGGACTGGACGCGGTTGTCGCTGGTCTGCTCCTCGACCCAGGCGCCGGCGCCGCCGGTGGCGTCGGCGATGCGGTCTTCCAGCGTCGGGCGCGGCGTGTTGCTGCGCGCATCGCTGAGGGCCGGATTGCGGCCAGCGGCGCTGGAGGCCGCATAGCCCGGGGGCAGGGTGAGGCGCAGCGTCGTGCGCGGCGGCTCGATCTGTGGCGGCGGGGGCGGTGGTGCCGGCGGGACTGCGTCGGGTGGTGCTGCCGGCTCAGCCCGCACGACGGCGGGCGCCACGCTGCGCGGCTGGGCCGCCCGTGCGGGCGCCACGCTCGGCGTCATGCGCGGCGGCGGCTCGCGCGGCGTTGCCGGCGCGATGAGGCGTACCGCCGTCAGCCGGCGCTGTGGCTGCGTGTCGTGCAGTGCGGGCGAACGGTGTTGCCACAGTGCCAGCAGCACGGCCGCATGCAGACCGACGACGAGGCCGCGTGCCGGCCAGCGGCTGTCCATGGGGTCAGAGCTTGACGCTCAGCTTGGTGCCGGCCGGCGGCACGAGGCGGGCGGCGTCGGGCCAGCTTTCCTGGCCGGTCAGCAGCGTGCAGGGGCGGCTCTTCTCGCCCTTGCGCGTCTCGGGGTCGCGCTCACCGGGCATGGCGGTCAGCGGCAGGCCGAGCAGCTGGCCGTTCTCGCGCCACTCGAGCTCCCAGGCCGGCGTGTCGCTGCAGACACGCACCGCCTGGATGCGCGGGAACAGCCAGCGCAGATACCAGGGCAGCAGCTCCTCGCGCAGGGTGCGGGCGACGCGCATGATCTGGCGCACCTTGGCCATGTCCAGCTGCTCGGGCGGCACGGTCAGCTCGACGGTCCCGCTGATGGCCAGCTTGCGCTCGCCCTTGTTGGAGGCGAGGTCGGCACTCTTGGCCTCGGCCTCGGGCAGCAGCGGCAGGTCGAAGCGGCCCTGCTCGTCGATGCGGATGGGGTGGTCGGCCTCGTCGCTGCGCACCACCATGCGCAGCTCGGGCAGCGGCACGGTGGACTTGTCGGCCTGCACCTTGAAGTCCATGCGGAACAGGCCTTCGCCATGCTGCTTGAAGCGGGTCAGCAGGCCGTTGATCTGGGCATAGGGCAGCACGCCCTTGTCGCGCTTGAGGTCCGTCTTCACGGTGGGCAGAACCTCGGTCTGGGCATGGGCAGTCGTGACCAGGGCCAGCAGGCCGGCAAGCAGGAGTCGCATGGCAGTCAGTCAGTCGGTGGGTTCAGGGGGTTCGGGGCCGGGCTCCCAGGCGAGCAGGTCGCCGGGCTGGCATTGCAGGACTTCGCAGATGCGCGCCAGCGTGTCGAAGCGCACGCCGCGCACCTTGCCGCTTTTCAGCAGGGACAGATTGGCCTCGGTGATGCCCACGCGCTCCGCCAGCTCGCGCGAGCGCATCTTGCGGCGCGCGAGCATGACGTCGAGGGTGACGACGATGGGCATAGCTAGATGAACCCGGCGTTCTCGTCGGCAACGCGGGCCGCTTCGTGCAGCACCTGCGCGAGGGCGAGCAACAGCAGGCCGAACAGCAGTGCCAGGTAGTGGTCCGACGACATGCCGAACCACAGCTGGCGCTGGCCAACCGGGTTGCCCCAGGTCAGGGCCAGGATGGCCAGGGTCTGGCCCAGCGGCTGGGCGGCGGCCAGGGTGCACAGGCCGAGGCCCAGGCGGCGCAGATGCTGGGCCGGCCGGCGCGCCAGCAGCTCCCCCTGGGCGAAGCAGCCGAACAGCGACCACATCTGCCACAGCGCGAACACGCTCACCGAGGCCGGCAGCAGCGAGGCCGCCAGGCCGCCGAGGCGGGCGCCGAGGTCGAGCTGCAGGGTGTCGAGATGCCAGGTGCGGGCGGCCACCTCGGCCACCCAGATCGCATCCGCCCAGAAGATGAAGGGCAGGGTGCCGATGACGACGACGCCGAGCAGGCACAGCAGCCGCACGACCGCAGCCAGGCGGCGGATGCGCCGCAGGCCGTCGGCGGAGAAGGAGTCGGGCATGTCGACCTTCGCGAAACGAGAAAAACTTACTGTAAAACAATAATTCGTTGTCGCCTAACGAATTCATCACCTCCCTGAAAATGAGGGGCATGAGCAAGAAGAGCAGCCATGTCAGCGAGACCCCGGCGACCCAGGCCCTGAAGCGCGCCGGTATCGCCTTCACCGAGCATGTCTATGACTACGTCGAGCACGGCGGCACGGCCGAGTCGTCCAGGCAGCTGGGCGTTGACGAGCATGCGGTCGTGAAGACCCTGGTGATGCAGGACGAGAAGGCCGAGCCGTTGATCGTGCTGATGCATGGCGACCGCACGGTCAGCCTCAAGGAGCTGGCGCGGCAGATCCCCTGCAAGAAGGTGGAACCCTGCAAGCCCGAGGTGGCCCAGCGCCACAGCGGCTACCAGGTCGGCGGCACCTCGCCCTTCGGCGTGCGCAAGGCCATGCCGGTGTTCGTCGAGGCGACGGTGCTGGAGCTGCCGAAAATCTGTATCAACGGCGGCCGGCGCGGCTACCTGGTCGGCATCGAGCCGCGTGTGCTGACCGAGCTGCTCGGCGCCCGTCCCGTGCATTGCGCCAACGCGTGCTAGGGCGGGTACGCCGTTTGCCTGCGGCCCGCTCATGTGGGCCACCATCCTCGAAACCCTGAAGTCCGAGTTCTCCGATGCCCCCGACGCCGAGCAGGTCACGCGCATCCTGACCCGGCTGCTGCTGGCCGCCGTGCTGGGCGGCGTGCTCGGCTATGAGCGCGAGCACAAGGGCAAGGCGGCCGGCATCCGCACCCACATGCTGGTGGCCATGGGCGCGGCGCTGTTCGTGCTGGTGCCCGAGCTGGACGGCATGGTGGTGGCCGACATGAGCCGTGTCATCCAGGGCATCGTGACGGGCATCGGTTTCCTCGGCGCCGGCGCCATCATCAAGCACCGCACGGAGGAAGACACACAGGGCCTGACGACGGCCGCCGGCATCTGGATGACGGCCGCCATTGGCGTCGCCTGCGGCCTGGGCCGCGAGACGACTGCCGTGCTGAGCACCCTGCTGGCTTTGACGGTGCTGGCCCTGCTGCCGCGCATCGTCGGGCGCGAGCGAAGCTGAGCGCGGCCCTGTCCTACGCCTGCGGCGCGCCGCGCCCGATGGGCCGGGCGGCAGGGCCGGCCCACACTGCCGCAATGTCGACGAGCACCCGAGCGAGGAATGGCCGCGAGACGCTCGATCTGGCGTTCGCGCAGCTGGAGCGACTGCTGCCGGCTCGCGCGGCGCGCTGGCTGGCCTGGCTGCACGGCCCGCGGGCCCGCTGGGTTCGTATTCCGGCGGGGCTGCTCTGCATCGTGGCCGCCGGCTTCTGGTTCATGCCGGTCGTCGGCATCGAATGGCTTCCCATCGGTCTGCTGCTGCTGGCGGAGGACCTGCCGTTCCTGCGCAAACCGGTGGGCCGCTTCATCCTCTTCCTGCTGCGCCAGGCGCGGCGTGTGCGGCGCTGGTGGCGGGGGCGCTAGAAGGTCCTGGGCTGCATGACAATGCCGCCCCATGCAAACCGTCCTCCCCCTGCTGGCCGCCGTCGTCGGCTACCTGATCGGCTCGCTGTCCTTCGCCGTCATCATCAGCCGCCTGATGGGCCTGTCCGACCCGCGCTCCTACGGCTCGGGCAACCCTGGCGCCACCAATGTGCTGCGCTCCGGCAACAAGGCCGCGGCCATCCTGACCCTGGTGTTCGACGCCCTCAAGGGCTATGTGCCCGTGCTGGCCGTGCTGTACTGGGGCCCGCGCTTCGGCCTCGGCGAGGGCACGGCCGCCCTGGTCGGCCTGGCAGCCTTCATCGGCCATCTGTGGCCGGTGTTCTTCCGCTTCCAGGGCGGCAAGGGCGTGGCCACCGCGGCCGGCGTCATCTTCGCCCTCAACCCGATCTTGGGAGTGGCGACGCTGGCGACCTGGCTCATCATTGCCTGGTTCAGCCGCTACTCGTCGCTGGCCGCCATGGTGTCGGCCGCCTTCGCGCCGATGTATCAGTTGCTCATTTGGGAAGCCGGCCCGACGGCGCTCGCCCTGATCATCATGGGCCTGCTGCTGGTGTGGCGCCATTCGGCCAACATCAAGAAGCTGATGGCCGGCACCGAGAGCAAGCTCGGCCAGAAGGCGGCGCCCGCGGCGGCCGGCGTCAAGTCCACCCCCTCCAAGTCCCACCGGAAGAAAGCATGACCGCCTCCCTCCCCGTTGAACGTTTCGACATCGGCGCCCGCCTGTCGGAGATGGCCGTCCACAACGGCGTGGCCTACCTCGCCGGCCAGGTGCCCGAGGACGCCAGTGCCGACATCACCGGCCAGACGGCCCAGGTGCTGGCCGCCATCGACAAGCTGCTGGAACGCGCCGGCACCGACAAGAGCCGCATCCTGCGCGCCCAGATCTACCTGGCCGACCGCGCCGACTTTCCCGGCATGAACGCCGCCTGGGACGCCTGGGTCGCCGCCGGCCACACGCCGCCGCGGGCCACCGTCATCGCCGGCCTCGCCCGGCCGGAGTGGAAGGTCGAGATCGTCGTCACGGCGGCGGTCTAGGCCTGCCGCGACCGCGCGCGCCAGAACTCGGTGTCGAACAGCTGTTCGACACCGGTGCTCGCATTGACGAGCCAGAACTGGCGCCCGTCGGCGCTGACGCGCGACACCTCGCCGCTGTGCCGCCCGGCCGTCACGCGCCGGCCCACCGCGTTGCGCGGAAAGCCTGGCTCGCGCGCCAGTTCAACCAGCGGCTCGGCCACGCGCCCGTCCCGCGCCAGACGCAGTTTCTGCACCAGCGGTGCCAGGAAAGGCGCGGCCTCATCCGCGCCTGACACGAACACCACCAGCTTGACCTTCGCCCGGCTCAGCGCGACGTTGAGCAGGCGCTGCGCCTCCTCGCCCTGCAGAAAGGGCTGGGCACCGTCGGCCGGGTCGAACAGCACCACCGGCGCCTCGCTGCCCTGGGCGCGGTGCACGGTGCTGACGCGCAGCGACTCGGGCAGGCCGCGCTCGCGCAGGCAGCGCCGGATCAACGCGCGCTGGGCGCGAAACGGCGTCAGCACGATCAGCTCCTCCGGCTGCCAGCCACCGCTGGCCAGTGCGCCGGCCAGCAGCTCGGCAATCGCCTCGGCGGACTCGCGCCGCACCGGCCCGCGCTCGGCGGCCACCCAGCCGCCATCGGTTTTCAGCCGGTGCAGGTGCACATGGGTGTCGGCGCCGATGTCGCCCAACGTTCGCTGGCGCGCGGCCTGCCAGTCGGGCGACGCGGCGGCGTCCGTGGCCACGCGCAGCAGCCCGTCGTAGTACAGCTGGCTGACCAGCTCGCCGATCGGCGCCGCCATGCGCGACTGCTCGTCCAGCAGCGCCACCGAGGAGCCCGTGCGCGGCATCTCGGCGAACGCCGAGCGGCCCAGCCAGCGGCGGGCCAGGCGGTCGTCGCTGCGCTGCACGGGGGACAGCTGCTGCGGGTCGCCCGCGAACAGCCGCGCGCTGCCCAGCGGCATCAGCGCGAGGGCATGCGCCAGGCTGACCTGGCTGGCCTCGTCGAACACCAGCAGGTCGAACGGCGGCTCGCCGCCGGGGCCCAGCTCGCGCAGCGTCTTCAGCGTGAACGCGGCGCGCGTCGTCGTCATGCTGGCCAGCCGGCAGCGCTGCAGCACCTTCAGCGAGGACGCGCGCAACGCGTCGCGCAGCTCGCTCACGCGGTCGGCCCAGGCCTTCAGCGCCTGCGCATCATGGGCGGGCGGGCGCTGGCCTTCGGCGCGGGCCAGGCGGGCGATGAGGTCGCGGTCCTGCGTGGGGATGAGGTGCTCGCGGCCGTCGTAGGCCGCGGCATCGAAGCGCGTGCCCAGCCGCTGCACGGCGCCACGCAGCGGCTCGCGCCGGCCCTTCTGCAAGGCCTTGTCGACGGCCAGCGTGGCGAGGTCCACCGCCTGGTTGGTGGTGGACAGCAGCAGCACGCGCGCCTTGGGATGGCGGTCCAGGTACTCGGCCAGCAGCACGCCCAGCGTCGTCGTCTTGCCGGTGCCGGGCGGCCCCCACATGAAGGCGCTGCTGAAACCGGTGAGCGCCAGCGCCGCGCGCTGCGCCGGACGCAGCCAGCGGAACGGCGCGCCGGTCAAGGGCGTGCCGCCGTGCAGCGCGGCGGGAGCCGACAGATCGGGCAGGCAGGCCAGCGCTGCGTCGGCCCAGGTCGCGTCCCACCAGGCGTCGGCCACGGCGTTCAGGAAGCGCGTGGGATACAGGCGGATCAGGTGCCCGGGCGGCGGCGGGGGGCTGCTGGCGTTTTGCAGCACGAGTTGGTCTTCCTCGACCACCACGGACAGCACGCCGGCGCCGCCCTTGGCTGGCGCGCCCCACCATGCCGAGGCGCCGTCCAGGCTGTCGTCCAGCAGGGCCTGGGCGGAGGCCACGCCGGGTCGCTGGCCTTCGGCGAACACATAGCCGGGATCCAGCGTGACGCGCCACAAGACGCCGTCACGCTCGGCGTGCAGCACCTTGAAGTCGTAGTACTCGGGCGTGGCCGACAACTCGGCGCTCAAGGCCGCACGGACGTCGGCGAGGCTCATGGCAACGGGGGGACTGGAGAGCGGAAAAGGCGGGACTGTAAATGCATCCAGTCTCCGGCTTGCTTGATCCCGCTCAAGCCCCGCCGCGCGTCGGGCGGTTAGCCTGCGCAGCCACCATCACTCTCCGGGTTGCCACGATGTCCATCGAGTTGTTCCGCCAGGGCCGCCATGTCTGCGCCATGTTCGCGCGGCTGGGCGACGAGGGCGGCGACGCCGTGCAGTCCAACCAGTTCTTGCTGGTCAACGGCGATACCGGCGCCATCCTGGATCCTGGCGGCAACATCGCCTATCACGAGCTCTACCTGGGCATGTCGCGGTTCTTCCCGCCGCACAAGCTAGCTGCCATCCTGGCCTCCCATGCCGACCCGGACATCATCGCGTCGCTGGACCGCTGGATGACGGCCACCGACGCGCCGGTCTACATCTCACGCGTCTGGGAGCGCTTCGCCCCGCATTTCTGCAAGCCTGGCAAGACGGCGGGCCGCATCGTCGGCCTGCCGGACGCCGGCCAGCGCCTGCGCCTCGGCACGGGCGAGGACCGCTTCGAGCTCTGGGCCCTGCCGGCCCACTTCCTGCACGCCGAGGGCAACTTCCAGTTCTACGACCCGGTCAGCCGCATCCTGTTCTCGGGCGACCTCGGCGCGTCCATGGGCACCAGCCTGAATCCCGAGCAGCCTGTCACGTCGTTGGCCGAGCACATTCCGCGCATGGAGGGCTTCCATCGCCGCTACATGGTCAGCAACAAGGTGCTGAGGCTGTGGGCGGCCATGGTGCGCCAGCTCGACATCTCGATGATCGTGCCGCAGCACGGCGCGCCCATGGCGGGCGCGGCGGTGGCGGAATTCATCGAGTGGGTCGAGAGGCTGGAGTGCGGCATCGATCTGTTCGGGATGGCGGACTATCGGGTGCCGGGCTGAGCGATGCGTCGATGCGGCGTGATGGCGAGCTCGACCTGCTGTTCGCTGGCGGGGTCCTGCCAGCGCAGCTTTGCCGGCATGTCCCAGCGCGTGACGAGCTGAGGTTCGGCCAGCACGCGTGCCGGCTCGCCGAGCAGCAGCCGCGCCTGGATGCGGGCGAGGTCTTCGCCCTCGGCCGTCGTGATGATCTCCACCGCCAGCATGTCCGCTGCGGGACCGCTCTGAGGGTGGGCCTGCACCCTCAGGCGTTCGCCCAGGGGGCCGAGCAGGCGCAGGCCGGCGGGCGCCTCAGCCCTGAGGTTGTGACTGATGCCGACGTCCAGCCACACCATGTTGCGCGGCAGGGCGTGGCGGCGTGCCGACAGCTCGACCGCAACCGGCGTGCCGTCGGCCAGGCGGCCGCGGAAGGCGAGCGCTGAACCATCCGCCTTGATCTCGCGCGGCTCGGCGAGGAAGTCTTTGCATTGCGCGTCCAGCAGGCGGCCGCTGAAACGCCAGCTGCCGTCCGCGAAGCGGTTGCCGGCGGTTTCGAAGCACCACAGCGGGCCGGTCGCGTTCTTTTCGACATGCCGGGAGGTCGCTCCTGCCGGCGACTGGCCGGGCATCAGCACCAGGGACTGCGCGCTTTCATGTGCGACGCGACCTGCTTCTCGCACCGTCAGCTGCCAGCGCAGCATATGGGGCGCTGCGCCGTAGGGGGCATCGGCCGGCAGGGCGTCGGCCTCGGCGGATGCCGTCTCCGAAGCCCGCTGCGGCCCCTGCAAGGCCGCAGCGGCCGAGACGCCGCCCGCGGTCATGAGCAGCAGCGCCAGCATGGGTGCGCGGTCATGGCGGCGCAGCCCGCGCCGGCGCGCATGCCGCTGCAGCTGCGCGACGCGATCCACCAGTCCGCTGCGCGGCTGCCAGGGACTGGCGAGCGTGGGCAGCAAGGCGCGGTGGGCCTGCTCGTGCGAGCGCACCAGCGCCTGCGCATAGCTGGCCACCGCCGCCTGCGGGTGGCGCTCGATGAGCACGACAGCGTCGCAGGCGAGCTCCTGGTCGACGCGCATGCGGCGCCAGGCCCACCAGCACAGCGGGTTGAACCATTGCACGCAACAGCAGGCGGCGGCCAGCAGATTCCAGAGGTTGTCGTGGCGGTGCAGGTGAACGGCCTCGTGGGCGAGGATGAGTTCGCGTTCGGCCTGGCTGAACCGCTCGGAAAAGTCGGCCGGCAGTGCCAGGCGGGGCGGAAACACGCCCACCACGCAGGCGCCCGCCCCGGCGGGCAGTTGCCAGTGGTTGCGGCCCGCGGCGGGCTGCAGCAGGCGGCCGA
>Ga0164290_1002223_pt1 | contig 15604 bp, 12 predicted proteins | sample Micstemetagenome_FD_108782 | JGI IMG/M metagenome (GOLD analysis project Ga0164290, IMG submission 108782) | Contaminated culture microbial community from soil near Moab, Utah, USA - Microcoleus steenstrupii SON62 (Illumina Assembly) | ecosystem: Environmental > Terrestrial > Soil > Soil crust... | reverse complement strand
GTCGAGGATGTTGATGCCGTTGACGCGCAGCGTCGGGTCGGCGAAGTCGAACGGGCCGGCGGTGTTGTTGCCGCCCTGGCTCAGCACATTGCCCAGCGCCGCGCCGCCGGGCGTGGTGCCTGCCACGGCGAACAGCGTCGCGATCGGCGTGCCGCGGGTGTCGGGCGCCAGGCCGCGTTCGGGCTGGTAGGTGTTGACGAAGTCGCGCTGGTCGCCGCGCAGCACCTTGTTGTCGCGCACCGACAGCGAGGCCAGGAAGTTGAAGCCCTGGGTGTCCAGGTTGCCGAAGCCGGCCGTCACGGCGGCGCCGTAGATCGCGCCGCCCTTCTCCTGCGGCACGTCGGCCAGGGCGTTGATGGTCACGCCGCTGTAGTTCTGGCGCAGGATGAAGTTGATGACGCCGCCGATGGCGTCGGTGCCGTAGATGGCCGAGGCGCCGTCCTTCAGGATCTCGACGCGGTCGATGGCGGCGAAGGGGATCTGGTTCAGGTCGACGACGCCGCCGTTCAGGCCGTGGGCCGCCACGCGGCGGCCGTTCAGCAGGATCAGCGTGGCATTGCTGCCCTGGCCGCGCAGGTTGGCGCTGGAGGCGCCGTTGTTGCCGCGCGCCGCGCCGTCCACCACGTCGGCATTGCCGGCCAGGTTGTCCAGGCCGTTGCCGTTGATGTTCAGGTCCATGACCAGCTGCTCGGCCGAGGCAATGCCGGCGCGCTCCATGTCGCGGCGGCTGATGACCTGCACGGGCAGCGCGCCCTCGTCGCGGATGCGCTTGATGCTGGAACCCGTCACCTCGACGCGTTCCAGCCGCGAGCTTTCGTTCTGCGCCAGGGCGGCGCCGGTATGGGCGGCAAGGCCGACGACGGCGAGCTGGGCGACCAGACGATTCAGCTTCATCTCAAGGCTCCTCAATGTGATTCGATTGCGGAGGATGTTCGCCTCCGCGCGCACGGGCGCCCAGGGGGCCGCACCCGAGGTGTTGCGCGCCGTTCAATGAATGCTTGTGCGGCGCACATAACCTGCGGGAATGCTTGGGCGTCAAGAAGCACGGCCGCGGTGCGCCGCCGCGCCCCTACAGTGCACGGCGGAGGTTTGATGCGCATGCGATTGATCAGCGAGGCCGAAGTGGCCGCCGTCCTCAGCCCGGCCGACGCCGCCGACGTGTTGGCCATGGCCTTCGCCCAGCATGGCCGCGGCCAGGCCCACATCCTGGCCCGCCACCGCGCCACCAGCGCCTACGACGGCGCGTCCCTGGCCATCAGCACCATGGGCGCCATCCTGGAGGCCGACGGCACCCTGCCCGGCGTGCTGGGCACCAAGGTCTACTCGGCCCGCGACGGCAAGTACAACTTCCTCGTCAGCCTGTTCTCGGCCGCCACCGGCCGGGCCGTGGCGACGCTCGAGGCCAACGAGTTCACGCGGCTGCGCACGGCGGCGGCGACCGCCGTGGCGGCCCGGCTGCTGGCGCGGCAGGACGCCCGCACTCTCGCGATCTTCGGCGCCGGCATCCAGGCGCGGGCGCATGCCGAGGCACTGCGGCCTCTGCGGCCCTTCGAGCGCATCCTCGTCTGCGCGCGCTCGGGCGGCGAGGCCTTCGCGGCCGAGCTGCAGGCGTCGCTCGGCTTGCCGGCCCAGGCGGTCGACGCCGCCACGGCTGCCGCGCAAGGCGACGTCATCGTGACGGCCACGCGCGCCGCCACGCCGCTGTTCGACGGCGGCCTCGTCAAGCCGGGCGCCTTCGTCGCGGCCGTCGGCTCCAGCACCGCCAAGGCCCGCGAGCTCGACGACGCGCTGCTGGGCCGCGCCGCCCTCGTCGTCGTCGAATGGCTGGAGGCCGCGCGCCAGGAGGCCGGCGACCTCATCCAGGCGGCGCCCGGCGTCATCGCGCCCGAGCGCTTGGTCGAGCTGGGCCAGGTCGTGCTCGGTGGCTGGCAGCGCCGGCCCGAAGACATCGTCGTCTACAAGAGCGTCGGTGTCGGCCTGGAGGACGTGGCCCTGGCCCGCTTCGTCGCCTTCAGCCTGGGGGTCTGCTGATGCGGCGCCGGCGCCTGTGGCTGTGCGGCGCGGCCCTGCTGCTGGCCGGCTGCGCGACGACCCGCCTGCCCGACCCCGTGCAGGCGGCGCTGGACAAGGCCGGGCTGCCCGCCGACAGCCTGGGTTATGTGCTGCAGCCGCTGGACGGCTCGCGGCCGGCGCTCGGCCGGCGGGCCGACGAGCCGATGTCGCCGGGCTCGACGATGAAGCTGGTCACGGCCGTCGTGGCGCTGGACAGGCTCGGCATCAACCACCGCGGCCGCACCGAGCTGCTGGCGGCCGCGGCCCCGATCGACGGTGTCATCGAGGGGCCGCTGATCCTGCGCGGCGGCGCCGACCCCGACCTGGACTGGCCGGCCCTGTGGTGGCTGCTGCGCCAGCTGCGCGAGAGCGGCGTGCGCGACATCCGCGGTGGCCTGGTCATCGACCGCACGCTGTTCAGCCCGACCCGCTTCGACCTCGGCCTGCCGCCCTTCGACGAGGCACCCGAGTTCCCCTACAACGTCATCCCCGACGCCCTGCACCTGAACGGCAGCCTGCTCGACTACGAGCTGCAGGCCGCCGCCGGTGGGGTCGCCGCGCGTGCGCTGCCGTCCCTGCCGGGCCTGGTGGTCGATGCCAGCGCGATGACGCTGTCCAGCCGCGCCTGCAAGGACTGGGACGAGGACTGGAAGCCCGCCGTCGCCACGCCGGCCGGCGATGGCTGGACGCTGAAGCTGCAGGGCGGCTTCCCCGCCGGCTGCCGCCAGCGCGCCACGCTGCAGCTGGTCGACCGCCAGTGGCTGACGGTGCGGGCCGTGCGCCAGTTCTGGGCCGAGCTCGGCGGCAGCATGGGGCCGGGCGACGCGGAGGCGGCCGCGCCGGCGGGCGCCGTCGTGCTGGCCAGCCACCGCGGCCGGCCGCTGGCGGAAGTGCTGCGCGGCGTCATGAAGAGCAGCGACAACGCGCTGACCCGCCTGGTCTACCTCCAGCTCGGTGCCCAGGCCGCCGCGGCTGGCGAGCCGACGCTGGCGGCGGCCGAGCGCAGCGTGCGTGCCTGGTTCGCGGCCCGCGGCCTGGACGACCGGGGCCTGGTGATGGACAACGGCTCGGGCCTGTCGCGCAGCGAGCGCATCAGCCCGGCCCAGCTTGCCGGACTGCTGCGTGCCGCCCAGCGTGGCGCCCAGGCGCCCGAGTTGCTCGCCACCCTGCCCATTGCTGGCGTCGACGGCACCTTGTCGCGGCGCCTGAAGGACGGCCCGGCCACCGGCCAGGCGAGGCTCAAGACCGGCACCCTGCGCGACGCCGTCGGCCTGGCCGGCTTCGTGCCCGACGCGGGCGGTCGCCCCTGGGTGTTTGTCGCCCTGCTCAACCACCCGGAGGCGGCACGCAAGGGCCGGCCGGTGCTGGATGCCCTGGTGGAGTGGGTGGCGGCGCAGCGCTGATCAGCGCACCGCCGGTGCCAGCAGCCGCAGCGTGCCGGCATCGGCGTCCATCTCGGCCAGCGCCCCCACCGGCACCGTCAGCTTGCGCTTGATGTGACCGATGGCCGCACCGCGGTAGACCGGCACGCCCAGCGGCAGGAAGTAGTCGTCGAAGACCTCGTCCAGCGTCAGGCTGCCATAGCCGTCGCCGGGCTCGCACTTGGTGAAGCGGCCGAGCACGACGCCGGCCAGCTGCGAGAGCGCGCCGGCCAGGCGCAGCGTGGAGAGGCAGCGGTCGATGCGGTAGATGTACTCGTTGATGTCCTCCAGGAAGAGGACGGCGCCGCGGCAATCGGGGAAATAGGGCGTGCCGGCCAGCGAGGCCAGCACCGTCAGGTTGCCCCCCACCAGCCGGCCCTGGGCCTTGCCGGCGCGGACGGTGGTGATGCGCTCCTCGCGGGCGACGAGGTCGTCGGCCGGCCTGACGACCGGGTTGCGCAGCAGCGCCGCCTCGGCATTCATCGCGATGCTCCTGAAGCTCTGCACCGAATAGTCGTTCCACTCCGACGCGGCCACCGGGCTGTGGAAGGTCACGAGGCCGGTCTGGCGCTGGATGGCGTTGACCAGGCTGGTGAGGTCGCTGAAGCCGCCGAAGAACTTGGGGCGGCGGCGGATGAGGTCGTAGTCCAGCTTGTCGACGATGCGGTTGCAGCCCGAGCCGCCGGTCATGGCAAGGATGCCGGCCACCGCGTCGTCGGCGAACATGGCGTTGACGTCGGCCGCGCGCTGCTCGTCGGTGCCCGCAAAGGGGCCGCGGCGCGCCGCCACATGGGTGCCGGGCTTGACCTTGAAGCCCAGGGCCTGCAGGGATTCGATGGCGATCTTCAGCGGTTCGCGCTCGAAGGTGGCATTGGCCGGGCTGACCAGGCCGAGGGTGTCGCCCGGGCGCAGGCGCGGCGCCAGCAGGGCGCCGGCGGCGCGGGCCGGCGGCGCGGCGGCCAGCAGGCTGGAGGCGGCGGCGCCGAAGTGCAGAAGTTGGCGGCGGGACGGTTTCATGTCGGTGTCGGCGAACGGAAGCGGGAAGGCCGAACGGATACTGCCCCGATGGACTTGTCGTCGACCCTGCGCGGCATTGTGTCCGCCTTGGCGGCGGCCTGCTGCTGTGCCGCGGCTGCGCAAAGCGGCGCCTGCCCGGCACGGCTGCGCATCGCCTTCCCGGATGCCGCGGCCGAGCCTTTCATTCGCGGCCAGGGCGACGAGTTCGCCAGCACGCCGGGGCTGCTGGTCGACTGGACACGGGCCGCGCTGCGCGAGCTGGGCTGCCTGGAGCGCGCCGAGCTGGTGCGGCTGCCGTCGCGGCGCGTGCGTGCCATGGTGGAGACCGGCCAGCTCGACCTCGTGGCCGGCGTCGGCGAGAGCAGCCCGCTGGCCACGCTGCTGACCCTGCCGACTGCGGCCGGCGGCCGGCGCGAGTTGGACTACAGCCTGGGCCAGATCGACTATGTGCTCTACGCCCGCCGCGGTCTGCTGGCGCCTGCCAGCGCGACCGAGCAGCCGGTGCTGCCGGCGCAGGCGCGTGTCGGCGTGACGGCCGGCAGCCGCGCCGAGGCGATCGCGCTGGAGCGCGGCTGGCCGGCCGAGCCGGCACCCAGCCATGAGAGCGCCCTGCAGAAGCTGCTGGCCAGCCGCACGCCGCTGCTGCTGGTGCACAGCTACTACATCGACGGCCGCCTGCGCCAGGACGCGACCCTGGCCCAGCAGGTGGAGCGGTTCGGGCCCGTCGTCGAGCGCAAGCGCCTGCATGTCGGTGCCGTGCCGGCCTTTGCGCGCGGCGAGAACGGCTTCGTCAACCGGCTGTGGCGCGAGCTCTGCCGCCAGTCCGCCGCGGCCAAGGCGGATGGCGCCTGCCGCCTGCCCTAGCCGCGAGCGCGGATGGGGTCCAATGCCGGCATGAACGCCGACCTGCCCCCGCTGCCCTTTCTGGCCCCCGGCCGCTACCGCCACTACAAGGGCGGTGAGTACGAAGTGCTCGCCGTCGCCCGCCACAGCGAGACGCTGGAGGTCGTGGTGGTCTACCGGCCGCTCTACAACGACAGCGGCTGGTGGGTCAGGCCCTACGGCATGTTCACCGGCACGCTGGAGGTGGATGGTGTGGTGCGGCGGCGCTTCGAGGCGGTGGCATGACGGCCCTGCAGGTCTCCATCGAGTCGCCCGACCAGGCCGACGTCATTGCCCTCATCAGCGCGCTGGACGCCTACCAGGACTCGCTCTACCCGCCCGAAGCCCGCTATGCGCTGGACTTGAGCGTGCTGGTGCAGCCCCATGTGCTGTTCGCCGTCGCGCGCGATGAGGCCGGGCAGGCGGTGGGTTGCGCAGCCGTCGTGCTGGAGGCGGAGTCCGGCGAACTCAAGCGCATGTTCGTCAGCCCGCAGGCCCGTGGCCTGGGTGCCGGCCGCCGGCTGCTGGCGCTGCTGGAGGCCAGGGCCATCGCGCGTGGCTGTCGCGTGTTGCGTCTGGAGACGGGGCCCCATCAGCCCGAGGCACTGGGCCTGTACGCGGCCTGCGGCTTCGAGCGCCGCGGGCCCTTCGGCGGCTATGCCGATGACCCGCTGAGCGTCTTCATGGAGAAGCCGCTCACAGCACCCGCGGCAGGTCGCGCCTGACCGCCACCCGGTCGCCGAAGTCGAAATGCCACCACTCGGTGGCGATGCCGTGGAAGCCCGCCTCACGCATCGCCGCGCGCAGCCAGCCGCGCTCGACGAGGTGCTGCGGCTGCAGCGCGCCCAGGGCCAGGTGCTCGGCCTCGTGGTCGGGATGGGAGGCCAGCGTCATCTCGTCGAAGCCGCTGCCCATGTCGACTTCGCGGCCGGCGGGGTCCAGCAGCGTGGCGTCGACGGCCATGCCGAAGCTGTGGATGGAGCCGCGCTCGGGATGGGCGAGATACATCGTCAGCGGCGTGCCCTGCAGCTCGTCCCACAGGCGCTGCTGGACGCGCTGCGGGCGCAGGGCGTCCAGCACCAGCAGGCGGTAGCCGGGGCGGCGCTGGTGCAGCCAGGCGGCGGCATGTTCGAGGGCGTCGGCGGCCTCGCGGCGCAGCCAGGCGCAGTCGATGCCGGCATAGACGGAGTGGCCGACGAAGTTGTCGGCCGTCGCATAGCGCAGCTCGGTGGCGATGCCGTGGCGCAGCGAGTCGAGGGGGCGGAAGTCCGGATGCCCGGCGATGTCTTCGATGCGGATCACGGCAGTCGTGCAAGGTGTTCGGCGGCGGCCGCGGTGATGAACTTGACGAGGCGGCGCGCGGCCTGGCCCAGCGGCGCGCTGGCAGCGCTGAGCAGGTAGAGCTGCACCGGCACCGCGGGCGACAGCGGCCGCACGCGCACCTTGGCCGGGTCGGCGCTGGCGGCGGTGAAGGGGTCGACCAGGGTCATGCCGACGCCGGCCTCGACGAGGGCGCGCGCGAGCTGGTAGGTCTGCACGGTGATGCGGCTGGCCAGCGGCTGCCCCAGGGCCTTGCCGGCATGGTGAAGCAGGCCGGCCAGGGGGTCATCGCTCTGCAGGCCGACGATCTCGGTGCGGATGTCGGCCAGGCCCAGCGGGCCGTCGCCCTGGGCCTCGGGGCTGGCCAGCGGGCACAGCGCCATCATGCTGCCGCTGGCGATCGCCTCGGCCTTGATGCCGGGGTGGCGCGGGTCCTGCAGCGACAGGGCCAGGTCGGCCTCGCCGAGCAGCAGGGCCGACACGATCTCGCGCGTGTGATGGGTGGCCAGCGAACAGTTGGCTTGGGGATAGGCCTTGCACCAGGGCGTCATCGCGGCCGGCACGATGGCCAGGGCCAGGGCGGGCGTCGCGACCAGGCGCACCTGCTCGCTTTCGCCGCTCTTGAGGCTGGCCGCCAGGCGGCGGATGCCGACGAGGTCGCGGTTGAGCTTGTCGATCTCGACGAACAGGCGCTGGGCCTCGGGCGTCGGGTAGAGCTTGCCGCGCACGCGGTCGAACAGGGGCATGCCCAGCTGCAGCTCGCAGTGCTGCAGCACCTTGGTGACGGCTGGCTGGGAGATGTGCAGCAGCTGGGCGGCGCCGCTGATCGTGCCGGCCTGCATGATGGCGTGGAAGACCTCGATGTGGCGCAGCCTCATTTGCGGTAGACGCCCTCGAAGTCCACGCTGCCGTTGGGTGCCATCTTGAAGCCCACCACGTCCTTGCGCACGGGGATGTAGACCGTCGAATGAGCCATCGTGATCCACGGCCGCTCGCGCTTGAAGATCTCCTGGGCCTTCTCGTACAGGGCGATGCGCTTGGCGGGGTCGGGTGTGGCGCGGGCCTCGTCGATGAGTTTCTCGAACTCGGCGTTGCAGAACTTGACGCCGCTCTTGTTGGCCGCGCAGCTCAGGTTGGGCGTGAGGAAGTCATCGGCATCGCCCGTTTCGCCGCTCCAGCCGCTCATGTAGACGTTGTGTTCACCGTTGTTGGCGCGCTTGAGGTACTCGCCCCACTCATAGGTCTTGATGCTGGCCTTGACGCCGATCCTGGCCCAGTCCTGCTGGATGAGCTGGGCCATCAGCTGGCCGTTGGGGTTGGTGGGTCGCTGCACGGGCAGGGCCCAGAGGTCGATCTCGAAGCCGTTGGGAAAGCCGGCCTTGGCCAGCAGCGCCTTGGCCTTCGCGGGGTCGAACTCGTTCTTCAGCTTCTTGTTGAAGCCGGGAATCGCCGGCGGGAAGGCGCTGACGGCCTGCATCGCATCGCCGCGCGGGAACAGGGCCTTGAAGATGGCGTCGCGGTCGATGGCGATGTCCAGGGCCTCGCGCACCTCGCGCTTGTCGGTGGGCGGCTTCTTCAGGTTGAAGCTCAGGTAGGAGATGTTCAGCGCCTGGATCTTCTCGACGCTGATGTTGGGGTTGCCGGCCAGCGTGCCGACGTCGACATCGCGCAGGGCGGCCGTCACATGGCATTCGCCGGCGGCGATCTTCTGCACCCGCACATTGGGCTCGCGGCTGATGCTGAAGACCAGGGTCGGCGTCGGCTGTTTGCCGCCCCAGTAGTCGGGGTGGGCCGTCATGCGCAGCACGTCGTCCTTGGCGTAGCTCTTGAACTGGTAAGGCCCGGTGCCGACGGGCTGCACGTTGATCTGGCTGGCCTTGCCGGCCTTCAGCAGCTGCGCGCCGTACTCGGCCGAATGGATGCCCGCCCAGGCGAAAGCGAAGTTCGCGACGAATGTCACATTGGGCTGGCGGAGCCGGAAACGAATTGTGCGGTCGTCGATCCTGTCGATGCCCTCGATCAGCTTGGCCAGGCCGAGGTTTTGCGGATAGATGAAGTTGGCGGGAAATGCCTTGTTGAAGGGGTGATTCGGGTCGATGAAGCGCTGGAAGGTGAACAGCACGTCGTCGGCATTCAAATCCCGGCTGGGCTTGAACCAGGGCGTGCTGTGGAACTTCACGCCCTCGCGCAATTTGAAGGTGAAGCTCTTGGCGTCGGGCGAGATTTCATAGCTGGTCGCCAGCTTGGGCATCAGCTCCGTCGTCGGTCGCTTGAAGCCCAGCAGACCGTCGAACATCTGGGCGGTGACGGTGTTGGTGCTGGCGCTGTCCCATAAACCGGGGTCAAAACCCTCAGGACTGGCGTCGGCGCAGTAAATCAGAGGCTTGCCCTGGGCTTGGGCGGTACCCGCCGCGGTCAGGGTCGACAGGGCCAGAAGGGCGATGGAAAGGGGCTTCATCACGAGTTTTCTACAGGGGCGGGAGCGGGGGATTGTTTGGAGTCGAAGCGGCCGCGACAAGCGCGTTGGCAACCGTCTTGCATAACGCAAACTTATACCGCCGGGCAATCCCGCGGCCGTAACGTTTCGCCACGCGGCCTTCAAGGGCCGCCGTCAGAATCCGCTCCGCCACCCTAGGCCCCCCCTAGTACCGAAGCGCAGCGACGTTCGCTGCGAAGGATTGCTTTGCCATGACGACAGATCACCAACGCCGCAAGTTTCTCCAGTATTCAGCCGCCATCGGCGGGGGCCTGCCCCTGGCCGGTTGCGGCGGCGGCGGAGAAGCGGCGGCCAGCGCCGCCGAGGCGCCGGCCGCGCAAGCCGCCGGCGTGCTGCGGCCGCTGCCCACCGCGCCGGCGCCCGCTCCGGCACCTGCTCCGGCCCCCCCTGCACCCGCGCCGTCGCCGGTGCCTGCCGTGCCCGCCACGACGCTGGGCCTGTTCACCGGCGCCATGCAGTTCAGCCTGCTCAGCGCCAAGACCCAGGCCAAGGCGCCCTTCAGCCTCGGCTTCGCCTTCAGGCGCGGCGACATTCCGGCCGGCAGCGCCGTCGGCTCCAACTTGGCCGACCTGCAGGTCACGCCGCGCACCACCTGGCCTGACGGCTCGCTGAAGTTCGCCCAGATCGCCGGTTTCGCCGACCTGACCGCCAACACCCTGCTGACCGTGCGCCTGCGCCGCATTGCCGCGGATACGCGAGTCATTTCGCCGCTGACGCTGGCCGACCTGAAGAAGACCGCGCTGACGGCTGAATTCAGTGCAGGAGCACTCGGCACGGCGAGCTTCGCCGCGACCGACTGGGATGCGCCGCACACCAGCTGGGTCAGCGGTGCGCAGATGTCGTCCTGGGTCTTCCGCAAGCCCGTGGGCAGCGATGCCCATCTGGTGGCGTGGCTGGAAGTGCGGCTGTATGCGGGCGGCGCCGTTGAAGTGCTGCCGTGGATAGAGAACGGCTACCTGATGGTGGCGGGCCCGACCAGCAAGGCGGCGACCTACACCTTCAAGCTCAACGGCACGCAGCGCTTCTCGGCCGCCATCGACCTGCCCCACCATTGCCGCACGCCGCTGATCAGCGGCACGGCGCTGTCCTACTGGTTGGGAAGCGATCCGGAAGTGACGCCCCGCCATGACCTGACCTATCTGCAGGCCACCGAGCTGGTGCCGACATACAGCGCGCGCGTGGACGCGAGTGCTGCCCCTGTCCAGAAGCTGGTCACCAGCTTCACGCCGCTGGACAAGGCGAACTTCTCCTATTCCAGCGACTCCATGCCTTCGCCGGGCTACCAGGAGCCCATCGGCCTTCTGCCCGAGCATGACGTGCTTTACCTGACCTCCGAGGTGGCCACGGCTTACGGCGCCGTCGTGCGCAATGGCTACGCCGCAGGCCGCTATCCGCTGCACTACCGCGACGACAAGACGCAACGGCCGCTGCGCTTCTCGCAGTACCCCAACCTGGTGCTGCACGCGGACAGCCGGGTCAGCGATATCGGCGGCTCCACGCGCGGCCAGTACACGCCCAAGCCCGCCGGCACGCAGTCGCCGAAGTGGGACTGCGCCCACAGCCCGTCGGTCGGCTATCTCGCCTATCTGCTGACGGGGCGCTTCTACTTCATGGAGCAGGTCCAGTTCGTCGCCACGCTGAACTATCTGACGAAGAACGACAGCGACAACATGCGCCGCGGTGCGCAGAACCTGATCCAGACCGCGTTTGACGGCTGGCAGACGCGTGCTGCCGCCTGGCAGTGGCGTGCGCTGGTGCAGGCCCTCACGGTGACGCCGGACAGCGACTCGGTGCTGCAACAAGAGTTCGCGGCCTCCGTGCAGGCCAATATCGACAATTTGCACGGCACCTACGTGGCCCAACCGAACAACCCCTTCGGCTGGATCCTGCCTGGCGAGGGCTACACCAATGCCATGCAGTTCGGCGCCCCGTGGCAGCAGGACTTCGTGACGGCTGCCTTCGGCTACTCGCTGTCGCTGGGCCTGCCGCTGTCGTCCGCCACGGCGGCCAAGCATGACGCTTTCTTCCGCTGGAAGGCGCGGAGCGCCGTCATGCGCCTGGGACCGGCGAGCGGCTTCTGGTACGTCAACGGCGCGCCTTACACGATGAGCATCACACCGGTCGCCGTGCCGGACTACCTCGGCGGCAAGGGCCCCTGGCTGAGCAGTGACGCCGCCGTCTATGCGGCCACCTTCGCCAGCAGGCCGAGCTGGTTCAGCAGCACCGAAGGGAAGCTGGCCGGCGAAATCTTCCCCGGCGAGCGTTCGATGTGGGGCAATCTGATGCCCGCCATCGCCTATGCGGTGCGGCACGGCGTCAGCGGCGCCGGGGCGGCCTGGCAGCGCCTGGTCAATGCCAGCAACTATCCGGCCCTGCGCGACGCCTTCAACACGGCACCGGTCTGGTCGGTGGCGCCGGCGCGGGCCATGCCGGCCTGGCTGGTGGACAAGCCGCTGAACACCTGGTTCGAGATCCCAGGCACGGCGGGTGCCGGCGGTGCTGCCGTCGATGCCTTCAGCGGCATCGCAATCAACGAGCGCAACTGCGAGCTCATCATTGCCGCGGCAGGCGGTCACAACGACTCCAGCGACAACCGCGTCGTTTCCATCAGCCTGATGGCCGATGCGCCGAGCTGGACGCTGCGCCTGGCCAGCAGCGCCTCGCCGTCGCAGAACGTCGCCTACTACAGCGATGGGCGGCCCTCGTCGCGGCATCTTTACAGCTCCGCCCACTATGTGCCGCAACTCAACCGCGTGATGCTGTTCGGTTCCTTCGGCGCCTACGGTGCCGCCTGGGCCTTCCCGACGGTCGATGGCTTCAATCTGGACACCAACACATGGGATCCAAAGGGCACCTGGGCGGACATCACGCCGGGCCACTATGGCGCGGTGTCCATCCGCTCGACCGGTGAGGTGGTCAGCACGACACTGAAGAAATGGTCACCGAGCGACCGCAAGTGGACGGATCTCGCCACCACCCGCCTGTCCGACGCGCCGCGGTGGCCGATGGCCTACGACCCGCGCCGCAACCAGCTGTTCTGCCTGCAATGGGGCGATGGCCAAGGCTATGACCCGCAGCGCATGGTGGCCAGCCGCGTGCCGCTGAGCGGCAACCAGCAGATCGCCGTGTCGTTCAATCCCAGCGCCGCGCTGACGCAATGGCAGGCCGAGAAGCCCGTCTACGCCGGCATGGACTATGACGCGGACAACGACCGCTTCCTGTTCTACAGCGGCATCGGCGAGGCGGCGGGGCGCATCTATGTGGTCCAGCCCAACGACGGCAACACCTGGGACATGAGCCTGCTCACGCCGGCTGCCGGCAGCGTCAAGATCGCCGAGTCCAGCAGCGGCGGCCTGCAGAACCGCCTGCGCTACATCCCCGCCCTGCGTGGCTTCGTGCTGCTGGCACGCGGCAGCGCCAACCTCTACTTCCTGCGCACCGCCTGACAGAATCGGTCCACCATGTGGACCGATTTCCAACCGCTGACCGTTCAGCGTGACGGTGTCACGCTGTTCGCCCGCCAGGGCGGCCCGTCGGATTCCGGCAGGCCGCCCTTGCTGCTTCTGCATGGGCACCCGCAGACCATGGCGATGTGGCACCGCGTGGCGCCGGTGCTGGCCCAGACGCGCCGCGTCGTGCTGATGGACCTGCGCGGCTATGGCGACAGCGACCGCCCGCCGGCAGGCGAGGGCAGCGCCGCCTACGCCAAGCGCGAGATGGCGTTCGACGCCATCACCCTGATGCGCACTCTCGGTCATCAGCGCTTCGACGTGCTCGCCCACGATCGCGGCGCGCGCGTCGCCCATCGCCTGGCCCTCGACCATCCTCAGGCCGTCCGGCGGCTGATGCTGCTCGACATCGCCCCCACGCTGGACATGTACGAGGGCACGACGGAGGCCTTCGCGCGCGGCTACTGGCACTGGTTCTTCCTGATCCAGCCGGCGCCGCTGCCGGAGCGCCTCATCGAGGCCGACCCGATCGCCTATCTGCGTGAAGGCATGGGCCGGCGCGGCGCGGGGCTGTTCGCGCCCGAGGCCTGGGCCGAGTACGAACGCTGCATGGCGCGACCCGGCTCGGCCGCCGGCGTGTGCGGCGACTACCGCGCCGGCGCCGGCATCGATCTCGACCATGACCGCGCCGACCGCGCGGCGGGCCGGCGCGTGACCCGGCCGCTGCGGGTGCTGTGGGGCGCCAACGGCGTTGTCGGCCGCTGCTTCGAGCCGCTCAAGCTCTGGCAGGCGGCGGCCGACGACGTCAGCGGCCGCGCCGTGCCGAGCGGGCATTACATCGCCGAGGAAGTGCCCGATGTGGTGCTGGCCGAGGCCCAGACATTCTTTGAGGATTGAAATGCACAAGATTGCCGTGATCGCCGGTGACGGCATCGGCCAGGAGGTCATGCCCGAAGGCCTGCGCGTGCTTCGCGCCGTGGCCGAGCGCTTCGGCCTGTCGCTGCAGTTCGACGAATTCCAGTTCGCCGATTGCCGCTACTACGAGCAGCATGGCCAGATGATGCCGGAGGACTGGAAGGCGCAGATCGGGGGGCATGACGCCATCTTCTTCGGCGCCGTCGGCTCGCCGGCCACGGTGCCGGATCATGTGTCGCTGTGGGGCTCGCTGCTGAAGTTCCGCCGCGAGTTCGACCAGTACGTGAACCTGCGCCCGGCCCGCCTGCTGCCCGGCGTGCGCTCGCCGCTGGCCGGTCGCTCGCCCGGCGACATCGACATGTGGATCGTGCGCGAGAACACCGAGGGCGAGTACTCCAGCGTCGGCGGCCGCATGTATGCAGGCACCGAACGCGAGATCGTGCTGCAGGAGACGGTGATGAGCCGCGTCGGCGTCGACCGCGTGCTGCGCTTCGCCTTCGAGCTGGCCGCCTCACGTCCGCGAGCCAGGTTGACCTCGGCCACCAAGAGCAACGGCATCGCCATCACCATGCCCTACTGGGACGAGCGCGTCGAGGCCATGGCGGCGCAGTTCCCGGGCGTGACGGTCGACAAATTCCATATCGACATCCTGTGCGCCCACTTCGTGCAGCGTCCGCAGCATTTCGACGTGGTGGTGGCGAGCAATCTGTTCGGCGACATCCTGTCCGACCTCGGCCCCGCCTGCACCGGCACCATCGCCGTCGCGCCTTCGGCCAACCTGAACCCGACGCGCGAGTGGCCCAGCCTGTTCGAGCCCGTGCACGGCTCGGCGCCCGACATCGCCGGCAAGGGCATCGCCAACCCCATAGGCCAGATCTGGGCCGGCGCCATGATGCTGGACTTCCTCGGCCACCGCGCCGCCCACGACGCGGTCATGAAGGCCATCGAGACCGTGCTCGCCGACCCGTCGGCGCCCAGGACGCCCGACCTCGGCGGCAGCGCCTCATGCACCCAGCTCGGCCAGGCCATTGCCGAGGCTGCGAAAATGGACGGACCATGAAGCCCATCGCCTACACCCGCGCCCAAGGCCTGCCCGCCCTCCTGCAGAACCGCATTGCCGTGCTCGACGGCGCCATGGGCACCATGATCCAGCGCTGCAAGCTCGGCGAGGCCGACTACCGCGGCGAGCGCTTCAAGGAACATGGCAAGGACCTGAAGGGCAACAACGAGCTGCTGCTGTTCACGCGCCCCGACGTCATCCGCGAGATCCACGAGCAATACCTGGCCGCCGGCGCCGACCTCATCGAGACGAACACCTTCGGCGCCACCTCCGTCGCCCAGGAGGACTACGACCTGCCCGGGCTGGCCTACGAGATGAACCTCGTCGCCGCCCAGATCGCCCGCGCCGCCTGCGACAAGTACTCGACGCCCGACAAGCCCCGCTACGTCGCCGGCGCCCTCGGCCCGACGCCGCGCACCGCCTCCATCAGCCCCGACGTCAACGACCCCGGCGCCCGCAACATCGACTTCGACACCCTCCGCGACGCCTACTACGAGCAGGCCAAGGGGCTGCTGGACGGCGGCGCCGACGTCTTCCTCATCGAGACCATCTTCGACACCCTGAACGCCAAGGCCGCCATCTTCGCGGTGGACCAGCTGATGGAAGACAGCGGCGAGCGCCTGCCCGTCATCATCTCGGGCACGGTGACGGACGCCTCCGGCCGCATCCTCTCGGGGCAGACGGTCACCGCCTTCTGGCACTCGGTCCGCCATGCGCGCCCGATCGCCATCGGCCTGAACTGCGCCCTCGGCGCGACGCTGATGCGGCCCTACATCGAGGAGCTGGCCAAGGTGGCCGGCGACACCGCCGTCAGCTGCTACCCCAACGCCGGCCTGCCCAACCCGATGAGCGACACCGGCTTCGACGAGACGCCGGACGTGACGGCCCGCCTGGTGGGCGAATTCGCCCAGGCCGGCTTCCTGAACATCGCCGGCGGCTGCTGCGGCACCACGCCCGACCACATCGCGGCCATCGCCAAGGCCGTGTCGGC
>Ga0164290_1002222_pt1 | contig 15612 bp, 15 predicted proteins | sample Micstemetagenome_FD_108782 | JGI IMG/M metagenome (GOLD analysis project Ga0164290, IMG submission 108782) | Contaminated culture microbial community from soil near Moab, Utah, USA - Microcoleus steenstrupii SON62 (Illumina Assembly) | ecosystem: Environmental > Terrestrial > Soil > Soil crust... | reverse complement strand
TCATCTACAACCTGAAGCTTGAACGCAAGACTGTAATCCTTTTGAGTCCTCCTGCGATAATCCCGAAAGCCTGATTCATTCATATAAGTCAACTTTTGTGTCAACCTATTTTAGGACGAGGCATATTTTCATCCGGTTAAGGGACCGTCATTATGGCGGTCCCTTTTTTTGATTCCGGACTGTGGTGGACAATTCAGTGTCGTTAAGTTAAGCCGCTCTGTTGAACCCCCCCCCCGCCCCTCCCAAAGGGAGGGGAGATGCCCCTTCCCTTTGGGAAGGGGGTGGGGGATGGGTTTTGAAAGCGATGCGACGGCACCCAGCCTTAACTAAACGACATTGGGGGGACAATTGATTATTTGCTTTTAAGAGATGGTGTTCCTGGCCGGGCCGATCGGTTTTGGTAGTACCATGCCGACGCGCGAAATTTGAATCCAACCGCCCGCTTATGTTCCGGTTTCATAAACCCATATCGCTGCTTGCCTGGCTGCTGGTGATCATACTGATCATCGTGGCCGGGGTCGTGGGACTGATGCTGATCGAAGGCTATCGCCTGCTCGATGCCCTGTATATGGTGGTCATTACCATTACTACCATTGGCTATCATGAGGTGAAGCCGCTGTCGGATGCCGGCACCGTCTTCAATATCGGGCTGATACTGACTTCCTTTACTTTTTTTACCTATGGCCTGGCCCGGCTGACCCGCTATGTGGTCAGCGGCGAGATGGCTGCCTATTTCTACAAACGGAATCTTATGAAGGCGATCGACCGGTTGAACGGACACGTAGTGATCTGCGGTTTCGGCCGTAACGGCCAGCAGGCAGCACGTACCCTCAAGGCACAAAAGCTGCCTTTCGTGGTCATTGAGAAGAATGAAGCAGCACTGGGCGACTGGCTGGAAGAGGATCCGGACCTCCTGCATTTTGTGGATGATGCTACTGACGATCATGCGCTTCAGAAAGCAGCCATCGGTCGTGCCCGTGCATTGCTGGTTACCCTGCCGGCCGATGCCGATAATGTGTTCATCGTTTTGTCGGCGCGTTCGCTGAATGCCCATCTCCAGATCGTCAGCCGCGCATCGAACCCGGCATCGTCCTCCAAACTGTACAAGGCGGGCGCGAGCAACGTGGTGATGCCCGATGTGATCGGGGGTACGCATATGGCCACACTGGTGTCGAAGCCCGACGTGCTTGAATTCATCGATTTTCTATCGGGGGAAGATGGCGAAGGAATTCATATCGAGTCGCTCGCGTATGAGAAGCTCCCCCTGAATATGCGTGACCGGCCGCTCGGCGAGATCATGGTCGGGCAGCCCGCTCAGGTCAATTGCATTGGCATCAAAGATGCGCGCGGCCGGTTCGTGATCAATCCACCCGCCGAAACACTGGTAACGGCCGGAATGAAGGTAATCGTGCTGGGGGGACGTGAGCAGATTGCGCGCATGAAGGCGCATGTGGCGAAGGGTATCTAACCCTTTTTCGGTAGTGGAGAAGTGCAACAGGATCAATAGCTTTGCGCCAAACTTAAACTTCCACTAGACATGAGAAAAATGATGCTGGCCTTTTCATTCCTGGCCATTTTCAGCTGCAAGAAAAAGAAGGATGAAGACAAGGGCACCACTACCCCCAGCCGTGACCAGCTCGTAGGCACCTATAAGCAAACCGGCCACACCATCAATGGTGGCAACGTGTTTACAGCCGGTGGTCTCTATGAGGCTTGCGACATGGATGATACCTACACGCTCAACGCCAACAACACCTACAATATCACGGATGCGGGCACTACCTGCTCTCCCAGCAACACCGGAACCGGTACCTGGTCGATCAGCGGCAGCACGTTCGTAATGGATAGCGACACCATGCAGGTGGTAAACTACCAGAATGGTACCCTCACCCTGAACCAGACCATTTCGTTTGGTGGTATGAACATGACCAACGTGTTCACCTATCAGCGTCAGTAAGTTTCAGTAAAAAAGTTTGAAAGGGCTGCCCGTTGAGGCGGCCCTTTTTTTTGAACAGATTGCCTCGTCAAAGGCCCAGCGCTTCCCGCAGCCTGCTGTAGCCATTGCGGCTTACCGGCACACGGGCGCCGTTGCGTAGTATCGCCAGGTGGCTGTCCTTCTCGTAAGGATCGATCCGGGTAATCTCCTGCAGGTTGATCAGGTAGGAGCGGTGCGTACGTACGAAGTGCCGGACCGGCAGGGACTGCTCAAAAAACCCGAGTGTCCTGTTTTTGAGGTGCACGCCTTCCGCCGTGTGGATTTTTACATAATCGTCGGCGGCCTCGAGGTACAACATCTGCTCCCAGGGAATGATCCGGATGCGTCCGCCCGTTTTTACGACCACCCGCCCGCCCTGAACCGGATGAGCGCCTGCTTCTTCCAGCATCGCCCGGGTTGCCTGTTTTTGTTGTTCGGAATGACTGTTGTCGAGAAATTTCTCCATCGCCCGGGCAAAGCGCTCCCTGCTGAATGGTTTTAGCAGGTAGTCGACGGCATGAGCATCGAATGCCCTTAGTGCATATTCGTCAAAAGCCGTGGTGAAAATGACGGCCGGTGGCCGTTCTACCAGCTCCAGCATTTCGAAGCCCGTAATCTTGGGCATTTGTATATCCAGAAACAGCAGGTCGGGCTTTTCCTGTTGGATGGCTTTAAGCCCTTCAAATCCGTTGTCGCATTCTCCCGCAATGCTTACCTGGGGATAGTCGTTTAAACACGCGCGCACAAAGGCGCGTGCAAGCGGTTCGTCGTCGATGATCAGCGCTTTCATGGCTGGGGAACTTTTATTCGGGTAGTGAAGATAGCGTCGGTAGACCGGGTGCTGAGCAAGTCGTTGCGGGCGAAGAGCAGGTACAAACGCCGTTCCACCGAAGCCAGCCCGAAGCCCGTGCCTTTTCGGGGCGCACTGGTCTCCGGATCGAAGGGATTACTTACCTCGATCTGCAGCATACCGTCCGACAGAAAGGCGTGAATACTGATGGTGATATCGCCCGTGGTATCGTACAGGCCAAACTTGATCGCGTTCTCAACAACCGGCTGCAGTAGTAATACGGGTAATTTCATTCCGGGAGCCTCCATGCGCACCGAGGTTTGCAGCCGGTGCCCGAAGCGTACTTTCTCGATCGTCAGGTAGCGTTGCAGGTGTTCCAGTTCTTCTTCGATGGTGATCCATTGCCGCTGATCCTGTGTGAGCGTACCCCGTAGAAATTCGGATAACTGCAGCACCATCTGGCGGGCCTGTTCGGGCTGCAGGGTAATCAGGGTATTGATGGAATTGAGGGCATTGAACAGGAAGTGGGGCTGCAGTTGCTGGCGAAGGGTCGTGAGTTCGGCATCGCGCGACAGGCGCTCGGTTTCCGCTTTGCGCCGGTCCGTCTCCTGCTGGTCCTGTAAAGTGTACCAAAGCATACTAACCAGTGCCATGCAGCCGATGATCAGGAACCCAAAGGCGCCGCGGATCCAAAGTCCGGGGCCGCTGAAATACGTAAGTGCGTTTCGCGACCCCGGAAGTGCTGCGAGCAAGCCAAAGCTCAGCGCCAGCCATACGATCGTGAACATGCAGCACATGCTGAGCAGGTAGCTGTAGCGGTTGCGCTGCGGAAGATAATGTTTCAGGCTCAGCGAGGTCAGCAGCACCGCTCCGGCCAGCAATGAACTGCTGATCACGCCGTCGGTGACCGACCACTTCCAGGAAAGCCCCGAACGCGCTTCCGTGACCGCAATAAACTGCGCCGCCGCCCACCAGCAAACAAAAAAGAAGATCCGGTAGCGGATTGGTTTGAATAAAGATTGTGGCATAAGTCAGTTTTGGCGCAGGAAGGTCCTAAATGTTAAATTTCCGCCAGAACAGCGTTCGGCACAAGGAGATGCAGGGAAACCGGCTGGGCTGGTAAACGCTATCAGAAACTCCTGATTTCTACGCCCCCCATAAAACAGGTGCCTTCAAGAAACAGTATTTTCCCGGGAGCCGGGGCAGCTACCGGCGGACGCTTGTCATCGATGCCGCCGAATATCGAAACGATCTCACTGTGCACATCCCAGTCGGCAGGGATAATCAGTTTGGTGCCGCCCATGACATTGGTGCATTCGAGGCGAATCTTTCCTTCAAAGTCTGACTGGAGGAGGTTGACTTCTGCACCGCCCATGACGGCCACAATTTCACCCCCTCGCAGGGTCTTGGTGAGCACGTTCTTCTTGACGCCGCCAAATACGGCAGTGATGTCGATCACTTCCTGGTAATCGGCCAGGGGCCTGTTCGGATCGCGCTCTGTCATCGTTGCCGCATCGCCCTCTACAGCCGGCAGGCCAGCAGGATAATAGTGTTGCTGCCGGTTGCGCCGAAGGAGGAAGAAGAGACCGGCGCCGACAAGGAGGGCCGGGCCCATGTAAGGACGCAGATTAATTTGCGGGTTGACCTTGTCGATCAGAAACAAACCGCCGATAAGCACCGGAAACAGCCAGCCAAAACCCCGAAAGCGGGTGTTGATCCCAACACCCAGGCCAATGCACATGAGGAAGACGGGCCAGGAAAAAAACCAGTCGGGCAGAAAATGACCGCTCCGCTGAATAAACAAAAGAATGCCAAAGCCAAGGAGAAACAAGCCGATTACTTTCCGGCCTCCCCCGGCATCTCGCTGATGCAGCCGCGACGGGCGCTCCTGTAATGGGTCTTTGAAGTCTGTTGCCTGCATGGTGTTGAATTTTCAGCAAAGAAAGCCGCCAGAAAAGGTCAGGCCAAGTGCTAAGCAGGCAGTATCTGCTTTTTGCCGGTAAACTGCGGGGAAAAGTCGGTGAACGTTTTTTCTATGCGCAAGCTCCGGTGGACAGGCCTGAGCAGGAAACGGATAGCAAAAAACGGAAATCGAACAACCTCCTTCTCTTTCATTCATCTTCCCATTTCCGGCCATATAGCCGTTCGTATTCCGCCTGGGTCACGTATTCCAGCAGGTCGGCCGGCTGGCAGGCCAGAATCCCGCAGAGGGCATCCAGCGTGGAAAAGCGAATCGCCTTCGCTTTCCCGCTTTTCAGGATGCTCATATTGGCAATAGTGATGCCCATACGCTCACTGAGCTCAGTCAGCGTCATCTTGCGGCGTGCCAGCATCACATCGAGGTTGACGACTATGGGCATCAGACGGTGTATTGTTGGTCAAGCGTCAGTTCGTAGCCTTTCCGAAACAAGTGTACAACGCGCTGCAGCACCAGCATCATCCAGAACTCCGGCAGCAGAAACAGGTCAACAGATTGGTACCCGTATTCGTTGCCGGTCAGTTCCAGTACCATCCCATTGAGCCACGGCCCTCGGAACGCGGCAATCAACAGAAATACCAAAGTAATCAGGAATATCAGCCGCACGCCGCTTAGCGTTTGCCGGCTAAAAGGCGCCCGGTAGTTGAATTTTCGGAAGTAGACGATCCCGGCAACACCTATTGCCAGCAGCCAGCAGGCATGCACGGCATCGAGAAAAAACAAGTCCCGGTTTGGTGCGAGCAGCCGCAAGGCCAGGGATGGCTGTTCCAGGTGCAGCACGCCGTTCGCCGTGATCCTGGCGCCCGTCATTTGTTTCAGCACGAGGGATTTGTCAGCCAAATGGCTTACCGGCAACTCCACTGCCGCATCGGCACCAAAAAGCGGCCCCAATAAAAAACACGACAGCAATAAGAGACCCGTAATCATATAGAACCAGCTTATGCCCCGCTGTAGCCGGGTGTCGGGCAAACGCAAAAAAGAACGAAGCATCATCGAGTTTTTTTAAAGATAGCAATTATCGTAAAACGATAAATAGTTATCGCAATACATATTTACCATCGATAAAAAAAGCTGCCCGGTCGGGCAGCTTTTCAATGGTAATGAGATGTTGAGCAGGGTGGCTGGCTTTGTTACTCCTCATCGCGGCCGTGGCACTGCTTATACTTTTTGCCGCTGCCGCAAGGACAGGGATCATTGCGGCCGATCTTGGGCTCCACACGCACCGGTTCCTGCTTCACCTGGGTATTCATCGCTTCGAACCGATCGCGTTCATTAGCGGCATAATCGTCGCCCAGGGCGTCAATCTCGGCCTTGTTTTCCATCAGGTTGCTCAGGTCGGTGCGCTCGAGGTGACCTTCCTGCAGCACCGGGGTTTCATCACCCCCTTCCTGCTGGGGCAGTTGCGCATGGGTGAGGAAAGTAACGATATCGCGGTTGACCTGGCTGCTCATGCGGCGGAACAGGTTGAAGGCTTCCACCTTGTAAACCACCAGCGGATCCTTCTGTTCGAGGTACACCGTCTGAACACTTTGCTTCAGGTCGTCCATGGCACGCAGGTGCTCCTTCCAGGCATCGTCGATGATGGCCAGGGTAATATTGCGCTCCATGGCATTGGTCAGCGCTTCGCCCTTGGTCTCAATCGTCTTCGCCATCGGCGCCAGCACATTGATGCCTTTGCGCCCGTCGAAGAAGGGAACGATCACGTTTTCGATATGTCCGCCCTGCATGTTCAGGATATTCTGGAAAACGGGCACGGCCGATTCCTGGATATGACGTTTGTGGCGGTCATAGGCTTCTGTCGCTTCCTGGTAGAGCTGGTCGGTCAGGCGGTTGAGATCGGTACGGCGGAAACTCTCTTCGTCGATCTTTGTGTCGAGGGAGAAAGCCATGATGCAGGCGGCGCGGAAGCCCTGGTAATCGTCCTGCTCGCGATAGGTCGATAGGAGATCTTCGGCAACGCCCTGGAAGGCCGTATCGATATCGAGCGACAGGCGCTCGCCAAACAGGGCGTGGTTGCGCCGGTCGTACACGGCGTTCCGCTGTTTGTTCATCACGTCGTCGTATTCCAGCAGGCGCTTGCGGATGCCGAAGTTGTTTTCTTCCACTTTGCGCTGGGCACGCTCAATGCTCTTGGTGATCATCGAGTGCTGGATCACTTCGCCTTCCTTGTAGCCGAAGCGGTCCATCAGCGAAGCAATACGCTCCGATCCGAACATACGCATCAGGTCGTCTTCGAGGGCTACGAAGAACTGGGACGAGCCGGGATCGCCCTGGCGGCCGGCACGGCCCCGCAGCTGACGGTCTACCCGGCGGCTCTCGTGGCGCTCCGTGCCAATGATGGCCAGGCCACCCGCTTCCTTCACACCGGGTCCGAGTTTGATGTCGGTACCGCGGCCCGACATGTTGGTGGCGATGGTCACCGCACCGGGCTGGCCGGCTTCGGCAACGATCTGTGCTTCACGGGCGTGCTGCTTGGCGTTGAGTACGTTATGGGGAATTTTGTTGGCGGTGAGGGTGCGGCTCAGCAGCTCCGAGATTTCTACCGAAGTGGTGCCCACCAGCACCGGCCGGCCTGCTTCGCGCAGACGGATGATTTCTTCAATTACGGCCTTGAACTTTTCGCGCTTGGTTTTGAACACGAGGTCCTGCGCGTCTTTGCGGCTAATCGGGATGTTGGTCGGAATGGTGACCACATCGAGTTTGTAGATGCTCCACAGTTCCGCGGCTTCCGTCTCCGCCGTACCGGTCATGCCGGCCAGCTTGTGATACATACGGAAGTAGTTCTGAAGCGTTACGGTGGCGTAGGTCTGCGTGGCTGCCTCGATCTTCACGTTTTCCTTGGCTTCGATGGCCTGGTGCAGACCATCGGAGTAGCGGCGGCCTTCCATGATACGGCCGGTCTGCTCGTCTACCAGTTTTACCTGGCCGTCGACCACGATATATTCTACGTCTTTTTCAAACAGCGTATAGGCTTTCAGCAGCTGCTGCACCGAGTGGATGCGGTCGCTCTTGACGGCATAGTCGTTCAGGATGGCTTCTTTCTGCTGGAATTTCTCCTCGGCGGAAAGTTCGCTTTCGTCGATTTCGGAAAGGCGGATGTTGATATCGGGCAGCACAAAGAATTCGGGGTCTTCACCGCCACGGGTCATGGTCTGGATGCCCCTGTCGGTCAGGTCTACCGATTTCTGCTTTTCATCGATATGGAAGAGCAGTTCCTCGTCGACAACGCCCATTTTCCGCTGCTGGTCGGCCAGGTAGAAATTTTCGGCCTTCTGCAGCTTCACCTTGATGCCGGGCTCGCTGAGGTATTTGATCAGCGGACCATATTTCGGCAGGCCGCGGTAGGCGCGGTACAGGAAGAGACCGCCGCTCTTCGGGTCGTCGTCGCCTGCGGAGATCAGTTTCTTAGCCTCATTCAGGAAGCCACGTACCAGCCGCTCCTGTTCCTGCACCAGCGTGGATACGCGGGGGCGCAGGATGTGGAATTCCTGCTCGTCGCCGCGGGCCACGGGGCCCGAAATGATCAGCGGCGTACGGGCATCGTCGATCAGTACGGAGTCGACCTCATCCACCATGGCAAAATGGTGTTTGCGCTGCACCATTTCTTCGGGACTGTGCACCATGTTGTCGCGGAGGTAGTCGAAACCGAATTCGTTGTTGGTGCCATAGGTGATATCGGCAAGGTAGGCGTTGCGGCGTGCTTCGCTGTTGGGCTGATGCTTATCGATGCAGTCTACACGCAGACCGAGCCATTCGAAGATCGGGCCGTTCCATTCGGAGTCGCGGCGGGCGAGGTAGTCGTTCACGGTTACCACGTGTACGCCTTCGCCGGCCAGTGCGTTTACATAAGACGGCAGGGTCGATACGAGGGTCTTACCTTCACCGGTGGCCATCTCGGCAATCTTTCCCTGGTGCAGCACAAAGCCGCCGATCAGCTGCACGTCGTAGTGCACCATGTTCCAGGTAACAGTGCCGCCGGCTGCCGTCCAGGTATTTTTATAAATGGCCTTGTCGCCATTGATGATGATGTAGTTTTTGCCCTTGGAAGCCAGCTCGCGGTCGAGTTCGGTAGCGGCGGATTCCACCTCGGTGTTTTCCTTGAAGCGGCGTGCGGTTTCTTTCACCACGGCGAAAGCCTCGGGAGCGATCTCTTTGAGGATGGCTTCAATCTGCTGGTCGCGTTCCTTCTTCATCTTGTCGACATCCTGGTAGATGGCGTCCTTACCGGTGAGGTCGTTATGGGGAAGCGCTTCCGCTTCGGCATTTGCCTGCGCGATGCGTGCGTCGATATCCTTCAGGTGTTCGGAGATACGCTGGCGGAATTCGGCCGTCTTTCCACGCAGCTGGTCGTTGCTTAGGGAGGCGAAGGCCTGAAAATGCTGGTTCACTTTTGTTACCAGCGGAAGAATGGCCTTTACGTCTTTTTCCGACTTGCTGCCACCAAAGAGTTTTGAGAGAAAACCGATCATAAAAGAGAGGTGTAGGAATGTTTAATGTTCAATGACCAATTTTAATGTTTCATGAAGGGGTGGTGTTCCGGGGCCGGCACCTGTTTTCTTGTCAATCATTAACATTAATCATTAAAAATTTCCAATTCGTCAAAAATGGTGCTCGACGGAACCCAGGGCCATTTTGACAGGGGGCCAAAGATAACCCATTTTGAGGTAGTTGCCCCCAGGTTCCGCAACAGGCCTTGCTGCTGAGTCATATTTAGCCTGCTTTGGTGTAGCTTGCCCGCAATTGGAAAAGTATGGCAGTCTGTCGGGAGCTCATCGGTGTTTCGCTGGCATTTTGTCTGCTCAGCTGTTCGGGAGAAGGCGGGCAGGGCGAGTCGGAAAATGAGCCGTTGCAGATGGACGTTCGTATCCAGGGCGCTGCGGACCAGCCCGAAGCCACCGTGCTGGTGCGCTTTCATCCCCTCGAGACCGACAGCAGCCGGCCGGTTTCTCTTGCCGGGCAGGTGCTCCTCGACGGCAAGCGATTGCCTGCCGACAGCACAGCGGCAGGCGTGTTTTATGAGCTGCGGCTCCCGCCGGAACAGCTGGCAGGCCGCCACCAGCTGGAGGTACAACGGGAGCGGGGTAAACTCAGCGCCTTTTTCACTTTTCAGCCATTCCGTTCCTCGGGCAACTGGCCGGAAGCACTTTCCCTGGGCGGCTTTTCGCTTCCGGTTGCCGGACTTCCGGATGGAGCCCGGGTGCTGGTGGCCCTGGTCGACACCTCCTACAATTCTGAAGACCTTCACTTTGCAGATACCATCCGTAATGCCGCCCTCCGCGTGCAGGGCACGCAAATGCAGGGCTTGCGCTCGGGACCGGCGCTGTTGCAACTGACATCCAGCCGCCGCCACTCCCTGCCGGAGCAGGCCGGAATCCGGGGAATCATTCATACCGAGTACACGTTTAGCCGGGAAGTGTCGCTGCAGCAGTAGACGCCCATCATTTTCTCTTAACGGGTTGAGCGCGCCCGTAACGGATGTTCTCAACATTGATCCATGCAATCCGCACCAAAACGATGCCGGTCACCATCAGGCTCCCCGGAGCGGTCATCCAGCCATTTTTACTTTTTACGGCCTCCGGTTACGATGCGGCGCCCAGCCGCTTCATCAGCTGCTCCCGGTAGGTGCTTCCCACCGGAAGGTCGTTGTCGCCGATGCGCACGACGGCACCTTCCACGAAACGGATGCGGCGAAGGTTGATCAGATAAGATTTGTGTATCCGCAGAAATACGGAAGGGGGCAAAAGTTCTTCGGCGCGGCTCAAGGTCAGGTAAGAAACATGCACCTCCCTTTCGGTAAACACCTTCACATAATCGCCCAGGCCTTCGAGGTAGCAGATGTCGGCATAGGGCAGTCGGAGCAGGCGTTTGTTGACCTTAAGGAACAGCGCTTCGTCAGGGGGCGGCGGCGCCACTGCAGTTGCGGTGCCAGGCGGCATTTGCAGCACTTTTTGCACCGCCTTGAGGAAACGTTCGAAGGTGATGGGCTTCAGGAGATAGTCAGCCGCTTCGAGTTCGAATGCATCTACGGCGTGTTCCGCATAGGCGGTGGTAAAGATCACCCGGGGCGGGTTCCGCAGCGAGCGGAGAAAGGAGATGCCGTCTATTCCCGGCATATTGATGTCGAGGAAAAGGAGGTCTACCGCCTGCTGGTGCAGGGCTCCGAAGGCTTCCACGGCACTGCTGCAGGCGCCGGCCAGCTCCAGCCCCGCGGCCTGTTGCACATAGCCGGTCAACAGCTGGCGTGCCAGTGGCTCATCGTCAACGATCAGGCAGCGGAGGGGCTTCAGTTCCATCGCAGCGTCAATGTTACGGTAAAGGTACCGGAGTCTTCGAGGATATCGAGCTGGTGGCGTCCGGGATACAGCAGCTCCAGCCGCTTGCGCAGGTTTTGCAGCCCGATGCCTCCGCGCTCGGCGGGTTGCAGGGGCAGTGGATTGGCGGCCTGGAACACCAGTTCTTCCTCATCCACCGAAAGCAGCAGTTCGGCAGCGCCGCCCTGCGCATGTTTGAAACAGTTTTCTACAAGCGGCAAAAAGAGCAGGGGCTCGACCAGCTTCCCTTCCGGGCGGCCCTGCACCTGCAGCCGGATGCTCTCTTCGTGGTTGCGCCGGATGCGTTCGAGGTCGATGAAACTATGCAGAAAAGCGATTTCCTTCGCGAGCAATACCTGCGGCTGCCGGGCTTCATACAACACATAACGCATGATCCCCGACAGATTGGCGATCATTACCGAGGTACGGGGCGATCCCTGCAGGCTTAATGCGTACAGGTTATTGAGGGTGTTAAAGAAGAAATGCGGTTGAAGCTGTGTCTTGAGGCCTTCCAGTTCGAGGCGCAGCTTGTCGGCCTGGAGTTCAGCGAGTGCCTGCTGGCGGCGGAGACCTTCGCGGAAATAGAGAAAGCCGGCCGAAGAAAGGAGCACAAGCAGCGTATAATCCAGGTTCTGGACCAAAACCGGAGGGAAGTGACCCGGCTTTCCTGCGGCCAGGTTGGCCTGGTAGCCTTCCGGAATAAAGGGGAGGTGCATGACCGTTAACGAGCTGGCGCGGCTGTTTGCTTCATACAGCAGCAGAAATACGGGCAGCAGCAGGAAAAACCAGCCATATCGGCCCTTCAGAAGCGTGCGGGGCAGATACAGCCGGTACAACAATATAATGCTGGGCAACTGCAGCAGATTGACCAGAATAAGGCTCAGGGTAAACGAGAAGCGGGGAAACAGCTGCAGACCCACTGACAGTGGAATGAGCACGAGCAGCAGAAACAGGAAGGCCAGCTCACCGGCCCGGCTCTTCTGGCGAAACGTCCAGGGTTCCGAAAAACGAAGCATCCGGCAAAGTAAGCTGCCGGCTATGGAAGCTGTTCCTTTTTCTGGCCCAACAGCCCATTTTTCTGGCCCAATTGAAAGCAATCACAATCGGCCAATGCCGGGCGCACTTGGGCGAAATGACGGTTTACCGGCCGCCGCGCCGGTCCATCTTGCCGTAAATTGATGGTTATGCGTATTTGCTATTTGCTGATTTTTTTTCTGCTGGCTACGGGGGGCTCACGGGCCCAGCAGGCCGACAGCGTCCGCCTGCTCATCGACAGCGCCCTGAACGTCATGGAGCGCCGTGCGATCAATAGTCATCACCTCAATTGGCCCGTACTTCGCGACAGCGTTTTCCGGCTTGCCGGCAAGGCCCGAACCTACCGGGAGGCCTTTCCGGCCCTGGCTTATGCCTTCGACCGATTAGAAGACAAGCACGGCTGGCTGACGATCAATGACTCGACACACGTAAACCGGAAGATCAGCCGCCCCGAACGTCCACTTTCGACGCACTATAAAAACGTGTTCGCCCGCGGTCCGCGGCTATACAACGGTGTGGTGGCGGGGTGCTACGCGTATATCAGTATTCATTTTTTCGGCGGACAAACCGAAGCCGAGATGAACGCATTTGCACAACGCATCCAGGATTCGCTGTGCCGGAACATGACGCCCGCAATTCGTGGCCTCATCATCGACCTGCGGCTTAATGCCGGTGGCAATGGCTACCCCATGTATCAGGGCCTGGCCAACGTGTTGGGTGATGGTCCTTTGATCGAAGGGGTCAACGGACGTGGCCAGTCGACCGGTTGGTTCGCCATCCGCAGGGGGCTTGTGACCCTGCACGGCAATTACAACGATTCGGTGGTGCTGCGCCTGGAGCGCCGCTGCGGCAACCTGTCGGAGCTGCCCGTGGCGGTGCTGGTCGGACCCGCTACCGGCTCATCGGGCGAGCAGCTGGCCATCGCTTTCACCTCCCGTAAAAATACAGTGCTGATCGGTGAGCACACCGCTGGCTACGTAACGGCAAACAATGGCTTTTTGCTGCCCGGGGCCGATAATGGAATTGTGCTGGCCGAGGGCCGCTCGCGCAACCGCACGGGGAAGCTCTTTGTGGATGACGTGCAACCGGATATAATCATTACCGGGGGCGATCATTTCGACCAGCGGGAAAAGGATGCCAAGGTGCGGGCGGCGCTGCGCTGGCTGGACGGCAGGCTGAAGGGAAAGAAAGGTGCACGCAAAAAGCCCACGCCCGGTACGAAATCTGCCGCCCGTTTTACGGGCTTGCGAAGCGGCGACAACGCCTACTCCGGCATGGCTGCATTCTGAGGCGTTTCCTGAGCCAGTTGGCGAAGCCAGGGTAGCAGGTCTTCAAGCGATTGGGTAACCTTGCGCACCTTACCCTGCGCGTCAACCAGCAGGTGGGTAGGGTAGGCATCGATGCCCAGTTTGCCTTCGAGGTAGGGCGTCTGATCCGCTACGGTAGCATAGCGGAACGGAAGGCGTTGAAGAAAAGCCCGGAGCGCAGGGGCGGGGTCGCGTGCGAGGCTCAGGAACAGGACATCGTCGCGCTTCTCATAGCGCTCCACCAGTTTATTGAGTTCGGGGAACTCCTGCACGCAGGCCAGGCAGTTGATGAACCAGCCTTTCAGCAACAGGATTTTGCCCCGGGTGGCTGTGTCTGTGTAATGGCGGCCCTGTAGGTCCGTAAAGTCAAAGGGAGGAAGAAGCCGGCCTTCCCAGGCACGGTTGCGGAGTTCAGTGCCGGCCAGTTGCTGCAGGGTGGCCCGTATGTCGCGGCAGGTGTCGGGCAGCGGGTATAGGCGATACACGGGTTTGCCGGCGCTGTCTGACGTACGGATTGCGATATGGTGGCCGGCTGCCAGTGCTTGCAGAAAGCCCAGTGGCGCCATGGGAGCACCCGAGCTGTCGCGGGCACGGAAGTCCTGCGCCAGCCGTACCCGTGTTTCGTGGTATTGATACCAGCTGCCAAAGTCGCGAAGCACGAGAGAGGGGGCGTTTTCCGGCAGCTTGCCGGCCGGGGCGGGTGTTTGGCAGGAAAGGAGCGAGCCGATCAGGTAAAGAAGCAGGATGGTTCGGATCATGGTGGGGTGACGCTGCATCGGGCACCGGGCTGCGGGCCTTGCGCTCCGAAAGGTAGGTACTCCTTTGGAAGCAACAAACGGCAACTTGGGATCTTGAGTCAGCCGGGCTGTTTTAGGGGTAACCCGCTTGTTCGTTTATGAGGGGTAACCATCCGCTTCGGTGCCCGCATCCGCTCCTCAACCCTCAAAAACCTTCAGAAACCCTCTAAACCTTGTTTTCGGAATTCCGCCCCGGTTGTCCTACCTTTGCCGCGCCTCTGCGGAGCCTAGCGTTCCCGGAGCGCCTAATAATCCGAAATATGGCAGGTCAACTAAAGGAAGTACGTAACCGGATCAAATCGGTCCAGAGCACCCAGCAGATCACGAAGGCCATGAAGATGGTGAGCGCCGCCAAGTTGCGCCGCGCTCAGGACGCCATCCAGCAGATGCGTCCTTACGCCCGCAAACTGCAGGAAATGCTGAGCAATATCGTAAGCAATACCGAGATGGAAGGCGGCAATGCCCTCGCCGTGGAGCGCCCGGTAGAGCGCGTATTGCTGATCGTGATCACGTCCGACCGCGGACTGGCCGGCGCCTATAACGCCAACGTGATCAAGCTGGCCAAGCAGATCATCCGTGAGAAGTACAGCACGCAGCACAGCCGCGGCAACGTTACCATCTGGAGCATGGGCAAAAAGGGCTATGAGCACTTTGCGAAGAATGGCTACACGGTCAGCGATCGCTTCAAGGACGTTTTCCTCAATCTGAGCTTCGACAACGTACAGGCGGCAGCCCAGGCGGCCATCCAGGCCTACCTGAACCGCTCGTTCGACGCCGTGGAGGTCGTCTACAGCGAGTTCAAGAACGCGGCTACGCAGCGCTTCGTGAGCGAGCAGTTCCTGCCCATCGTAAAAACGGAGAATCCCGAAGGCAACAATACCCGCGCCGACTTCATCTTCGATCCCAACAAGGAAGAACTGATCGCCGAACTGATGCCCAAGATCCTGAATACCCAGTTGTTCAAAGCGGTTCTCGACGCCCATGCCTCCGAGCATGGCGCCCGTATGACGGCTATGGACAAGGCATCGGAGAACGCTAACGAACTGCTCCGCAACCTCAAGATCTCTTACAACCGTGCCCGCCAGGCAGCCATCACCACGGAACTTACGGAAATCGTAAGCGGCGCCGCGGCCCTGCAGGGATAAGGTATACCGAATATCGGGTTAGGGAGGCTGTCTGAAAAGGCAGCCTTTTCTTTTGCTACGTGTTCGCGCATCGTTTGCTCCCCTCTCCCCCGACCCCTCTCCCGGAGCCCCCTCACCCCCGACCCCTCTCCCGGAGCCCCCTCACCCCCGACCCCTCTCCCTTTGGGCTATCGTGTGGACACAATTCTGTCTAGGTTTGTGGGATGCGTCGTAATCTTTCGGAACTGGATGATATGCGGCTGATTCATCGGGGCAATCAGTTGTTGCATAATTT
>Ga0164290_1002221_pt1 | contig 15613 bp, 12 predicted proteins | sample Micstemetagenome_FD_108782 | JGI IMG/M metagenome (GOLD analysis project Ga0164290, IMG submission 108782) | Contaminated culture microbial community from soil near Moab, Utah, USA - Microcoleus steenstrupii SON62 (Illumina Assembly) | ecosystem: Environmental > Terrestrial > Soil > Soil crust... | reverse complement strand
TCGCAATCGAAAATCCCTGGTCGAACGACATCGGCAATGCTCCCAATCTTGGCAGTGTCAGGATTGAATATGGATCGTCATCTTGGCGGCGTCAAGATTTTTTGACTCGCGACCTGCCGCGCGCTATTGAAAGCCATGACGCCCAGGAAAACCTATCATCATGGCGACCTCAGGAATGCGCTCCTCGCGGCCGCACTCGCCCTCGTCGAAGAGGATGGGCTGGAAGGCCTGTCACTGAGGAAAGTCGCCGCGCGCGTGGGCGTGTCCCATGCCGCGCCGGAACATCATTTCCCGACAATGCGCCATCTGATGAACGCGATCGCCATTTCAGGGTTCGAGATGTTCACGCGATCCATGGCGGAAGAGCGGGCTCAAGCGCTGCCGACACCCATCGAGCAGATGCGCGCCGCCGGCCGGGGTTACCTTGCCTATGCGCGCCGGCATCCGGGTCTGTTCCGTCTGATGTTCACGGCAAACCTTCTCGATTGGACGGACCGGGTCTTGCAGCAGCAGGCGGAGTTGGGATACCGGCAACTGGAGGAGATTTGCGCGCCGGCGGCGGATTTCCTGGGATTGCGGACCGCAGCAGAAAGGCGATCGCTGGCAAGCCTTGTGTGGTCTGAGGTGCATGGTCGCGCGCACCTGATAATCGATCAAAACCTGCCTGACGCAGATGATGCATACCGCTCGTTCACGGACAAGCCACTCGATATTGTCGGCCTGATTTTTGGCGTGCATCGCGCTTGAGATCGTTGCCGACACCCTACCGGCTTCTCGCGAAACACATCCCGAACTGCATGAGTCAGGCCGCATTTCCAACGGCCCACTTGCAAGGGATCACATCGACTCCTTTACAGGCCCGCGACGCGGCTGAGATCCTCCCTGGCACCCGGCGCGGTCGCGAGCACGGGAGAGCCCTTTGTCAGCTCCTCGCCTTCTGTGGGGAACGGATGATACCAGCCGCCCGCTTCTTTCACGAGGCAATAGCCGGCAAGACAATCCCAGGCATGCATATAGGGTTCATAATAGCCGACCAGCCTGCCGGCAGCCACATAGGCCAGCATGAGGGCGCCGGAGCCGTTGCGGATGAAATTGCCGCCGGCCGTCAAGAGGTCCTCGACCATCTTGGCGACGACCTGCGGCGTGACATGATTATTGGCGCCTATGCCGGTGACGGCGTTGCGGATCGTGCGCGTGGGATCGAGCTTGAGGGTTTTGCCGTTCAGCGTCGCGCCCTGGCCGAGGGCGGCGGCATAGAGTTCATCGTGACAAGGCGCGGAGATCACGCCGATGACCGGTTCGCTATCGCTGAGCAGCGCGATCGAGACACACCAGTTGGGCATGCCATTGACGAAGGGGCTGGTACCGTCGATCGGATCGACAACCCATGTATAGCCTGACGTGCCCTTCTGCAGCCCGTATTCCTCGCCCAGGAAACCATCGTCAGGATAGGCTTCGGCGACGAGCCGGCGGATGAGGTTCTCCACTTCGCGATCGGCGATCGAGACGACGTCCTGCGGGTCGCGCTTCATCTCGATGACGAGCGTGTCGCGCTTCTGGTAATAGTCGAGCGCAAGGCCGCCCGCTTTACCGGCCATGGATTTGGCGAGCGCAAAGCGTTTTCCGAGCTCGGCGGACAATTCGGACGTCATGAAATATTCCTTTAATGAATGGAAGTCAGGATAAGATGAGTGCTATGCCACGATCCCTGAAGCCGATTGCCACACTGGAGGCGATCTCCAGCGAGCGTTCGACGGCGGGGTCGACGACGAACAGGGTGCCTGCCTCGGTCTTCACCTCATACTCCACGTGATCGCCGAGATAGGCGGCGTGGATGATCTTTCCCGAAAGCGGCGCATTCGAGGCATTTTCGAGCGTGATCGCATTCGGCCGAACGGCGATCTTGGCCGGGCCCGTCTGGGCGCCGCGGGCCGGCAGGCGGTGCTCGAGCCCGCCCACCCGGATCAGTGCGCGCTCGCCCTCGAACGACATCACCTCGCAGTCCACCACATTGGCTTCGCCCATGAAATCGGCAATGAAGGCTGAGGCCGGCATATCGTAGAGTTCACGTGGCGAACCGACCTGGGCAATCTCGCCGTCCTTCATGATGACCACCCGGTCCGAGACGGCCAGCGCCTCGTCCTGGTCGTGGGTCACATAGACAGCAGTGAAGCCGAGGCGTTGCTGCAGCTCGCGGATTTCCGTGCGCACTCGGCGCCTGAGCCGTGCGTCGAGATTGGAGAGTGGCTCGTCGAGCAGCAGGACCTGCGGCTCGAGCACGAGCGCGCGGGCCACAGCGACGCGCTGCTGCTGGCCGCCGGAGAGTTCCGCCGGAAGGCGCTGGCCAAAGCCGTCCAGACCCACAAGGGCGAGCCCTTCCTCGGCGCGCTCGCGTGCCTTAATCTTCTTGAAGCCGGAGGATTCGAGGCCGTATGCGACATTGTCGAGCGCGTTCATATGCGGAAACAGCGCATAGGACTGGAACACCATCGACACGTCGCGTTCGTTGGCGGGCAGCATGGTCACGTCCTTGCCGCCGATCAGGATGCGCCCAGCGGTCGGCTGTTCCAGACCGGCCAGCATGCGCAGCGTGGTGGTCTTGCCGCATCCGGACGGGCCGAGCAACGTGACGAGTTCGCCGGGTTCGATCGTCAGAGACAGGTCATGGATCGCGGTGAAGGCGCCGAAGGTCTTGCGGATGTTCTGGAAGGTAACGGAACCGGCCTTGGGATTGATCATGCAATTCTCTCCTGACCGAGCGGAATGGCGGCCGATGTTGCAAGGGGCATGGCGACTCGATTCTCGCGCCGCAGCCGCCGCTCGCCGACGAGAAACTGGAAGCCGGAGATGACCGAGATCATCACCAGGATAAGCGCCGAAGAATAGGCGATCGCCACGCCGTATTCACCATTCTCCACAAGCCCGACGATGTAGGACGTTGCCATGTTATATTGCGCGCTGACGAGGAAGATGACGGCGCTGATGGAGGTGATGGCGCGCACGAAGGAATAAACAAGCGCTGCCGTGATCGCGGGGCGCAGCAATGGCAATATCACCTTGCGGATGGTTCGGAAACTGTCGGCGCGCAACGTCAGCGACGCTTCGTCCAGGCTCTTGTCGAGCTGGCTCATCGCCGCGACACCGCCGCGCACGCCGACCGGCATATTGCGGAATACGAAACAAGCGACGAGGATCAGCGCCGAGCCGGTCATCTCCAGCGGAGGCAGGTTAAAGGCCATGATGTAGCTGATGCCAATGACCGTGCCGGGAATGGCAAAGCTCATCATCAATGCGAATTCGAACAGGTCGCGACCGGCAAACTTCTGCCGCACGATCAGATAGGCGGTAAGCAGGCCGACGATAGCCGTCAGCGGCGCCGAGATGAGCGCGATCTCCATCGTTGTCCAGAAGGAGTTCCAGGCGACGCCGGTCCAGGCAATGCCACTATCTCCGAACGAGAACGAGAAGGCCTTGATATAGTGGGCGAAGGTCAGGGAATTGTCGAGGCCCCAGGTCTTCACGAAGCCGCCGAACAGGATCATGCAGTAGATGACAATGGTGAAGAACATCCACGGGATGACCATGGCGTGGACCGCGATCGATACCGATTTCGGCAATGCCGCGTGTTGGCCGGAATCGCCTTTGCCGGTCACCGTGGCGAAATTCTTGCCCGACAGCCAGACGCGCTGGGCGAGAAAGGCCGATAGCGTGAAAAAGAGCAGGATGATGGCGAGCACCGCCGCGCGGCTCGGATCGTTCTGCGAACCGACGACGGCGAAGAAGATGTCCGTCGAAAGTACGCCGTGACTGCCGCCGAGCACCATGGGATTGCCGAAATCCGCCATGCTTTCGATGAAGCCGATGAGGAAGGCATTGGCGAGACCGGGCTTCATCAACGGTAGCGATACATGCCAGAAAGTGCGCCAGCGGTCAGCGCGCAAGGTCTGGGACGCCTCTTCCATCGAGGGGCTCACCCCTTCGACCACGCCGATCAGGACGAGGAAGGAAATTGGTGTGAACGAAAGGACCTGGGCGATCCAGATGCCGGTAAGACCATAGAGCCAGCGCCCCGGCTCGATGCCGAATACGGAGGAGAGCGATTGGGTCACCACGCCGGAACGTCCGAAAAGCAGGATCAGTGCCAAGCCGACCACGAAGGGCGGCGTGATGATCGGCAGGATGGTGAGCAGCCGCAGCCCCTTCTTGAAGGGAAAGCGCGTGCGGGTCGCGACCAGCGCGAACGCAAGTCCCATCAGTGTGGAGCCACCCGCGGTCATGATGGCGAGGAACAGCGTGCGCCACGCGACACCGCATCGCGAGCCGCCGACCACGCAATCAAGGCTCCAGATCGAGGGATCGACAATGTTCTTCGCGAAGCCTTCCGAATTGAAAGACCCGTCGAAATCCTGGAAGGCGCCGATCAACATGCTGCCGACGGGATAGAAGACGAAGATCACCACCAGGAATATCAGCAATGCGATGGAACTGACGATGAAGGCGTCGCCGCGCATGGCGCCGCGGTCCGCCAGTCCGAAGGCGAAGATCAGCACGAAACAGATACCCGTCAGAACCGCACCAGCGCCCATGGGGGGCTGGCCGTCGGACAGCGCACCAAACAGCGCCTCGCTGACTGTCCAGGTCCACCCTGAAATGCCGATCGCCAGCCCTTGCCAGGCCAGAAAAAGAATACCGGCGCCACCGAGCCAACTGAGCAGGGTGCCCCGCCGATGGGGATCGCCGATGAACCGCGCGCCGAGGACCGCCAGCAGAATAAGCGCCGGGATGGTAAGCCAAAAGCGTCCGTAACCGAAGATCTGCGCAATGAGGGGCATCACTTTCTCGTCGAAGGGAAAGCCCGCCAGCCAGCCAAAACCGAAGAAACCGCCATCGACGCGATACCATGGCAGAACGAGAAATGCCGCTATGCCGAGCGCGAGCACGATATCCAGCCTTCTTCTGCTGTGATCCATGGATGAACCTCGAGGGCAAAGGAAAAGGGAACCGGATTGCGGGCGTTAGGTATGCAATCCGGTCCAGATGCTCAATTCGCGTTGGCGCCGATTTCGGTGTCCCAACGCTCAAGCAGTGCCTTGCGCTTGGCAGGATCGCCATAGGTCTTGAAATCGTAGTCGATCAGCTTGATATCCTCGAACTTCGGTGATTCCTTCGGCACTTCGGCCGATTTGTTCGATGGCAGCTGAAACGATTTGGCGTCCTTCATGTGCGACTGTACATCGGCCTTCAGCGCCCAGTCGTACCAGATCTTGGCATTGTCGAGGTTCTTGGCGCCCTTGACGATCGACATCGAGCCGATCTCGTAGCCGGTCCCTTCGCATGGCGCCGCGGACTTGATGGGGAAGCCTTCCACGGTCTGGGCGACCGCATCGTGCATGAAGACGATGCCGATGGCGGTTTCGCCGCGCGCGGCAGCCTTCACCGGTGCTGAGCCGGACTTGGTATACTGCGAGACATTGGCATTGAGCTTGCCGAGATACTCGAACGCCTTGTCCTCGCCCATGATCTGCACCAGCGTCGCGAGCGCCGTATAGGCCGTGCCCGAGGAATTGGGGTTGGCGATCTGGATCTCGCCCTTGAAGGCGGGATCGAGCAGGTCGGCCCAGCATTTGGGTTCCTTGAAGCCTTTGGCCTTGAAGATGTCGGTATTGATGCCCCAGCCCAGCGCGCCGGCGTAAACTCCGACCGTGCGGTATCCGGAACTCTCGGCCTGCTTGACGGCCCATTCATTGAGCTCCGCGAGCATGGGGGATTTGTATTCCTCAGTCAGCCCCTCGGCTGCGGCCTGCAGGTGCGGGTCGCCTGTGCCGGCCCACCAGATATCGGTCTTGGGGTTGCGTGATTCGGCACGAACCTTTGCATAGGTTTCTCCTGAAGACAGGCGCACCATATTGACCTTGATATCATGGTCTTTCTGGAAACTGTTGGTCATCTGCTCGCAGATCACGACGTCTGCCGAGCAGATCAGATTGAGCTCACCTGCTGCCTGGGCGGAAGCGGCAAAGAGTGAAATACCTGCGGCCAGCCCGGCCACAATCCAGCTTTTCGAATTCATCCTGTCCTCCTCAGTGACCCGGCATCTCCTCGCCGGCCGCTTTTGCAAGCGTGTGCAAAAACTGGCATGACGGAAAACCACGTGTCAACAGTTATATTTGTTTGGAACGGCGTTGTCGCATAGCTTTCCGTTGCACAGCATTGCACATTGGTGCAAATGCTCGTGCAATCAACATCAGCGTACAGGCCAACATGGGCAGGGTTTTCGTCAGCGCGCAGGAAGTGGCCGAAAGGGCAGGGGTCTCCCGCTCCGCGGTTTCACGGACTTTCACGGCCGGCGCCAGCGTTTCAGCGGAGACACGCCGTAAGGTGCTCGAAGCCGCCGAAGCACTTGGCTACCACGTCAACCATCTCGCGCGCGGGCTAATGCTCAACGAGAGCGGCATTGTGTGCCTGATCGTTTCGGAGATTGGTACGCCATACCGATCGGCACTTATTCGCGCCCTTACACAGCAGTTGCAGCTCAAAGGCAAGATCGCGATGCTGATCAATACGGACCGTTCGGACGGCAGCGTTGACCTGGCGTTGCGCCAGGCGATCCGCTACCGCGCCGATGCCTCGATCATCCTGTCGGGATTGCCGGACAAATCGATCACCCAGCTATGCCTGAAGAGCGGTCAGCGACTGGTGCTCATCAATCGCGACGACGACCAGGAAGGTCCTCTCAGGATCAATCTCGACGATGCAGCCGCCGCCCGGCACGTCGTCACGGCCTTCATCCGCGCGGGTTGTCGAAAGCTCGCATTTGCCAATTCCGAGGCCGGGACGCCGAGCCTGATGGCCCGCGAGCATGGCTTTGTCGCTGCGGCAAAGGAAGCGGGTCTTAACGTGGCGGTGGCCCGTCACGGCCACACCGGCTACGAGGCCGGACGGGTGCTGGCACAGCGGCTGCTGACGCTCGCCGACCGTCCTGACGCCGTCTTCTGTGCGACGGACCTTCTGGCCTGCGGCTTCATGGATGCCGCGCGCCACCAATTCGCGATGTCGATTCCGGACCAGGTCTGCGTGGCCGGTTTCGACGATATCGAGCAGGCCTCGTGGACATCCTATGACCTGACAACATTCGCCCAACCGGTCGATCGGATCGCGCAGGCCGCCGTGGCCTGGCTCACCGAAGTCACGGACCATGCCGGCGAAGACGCCCAGCGGGTGATGTTGCATGCGGAACTGGTATGGCGTTCGTCGATCCGGGGCGGTTAAGGCAGCCGGCTCGACATGTTTCAAGCGCGTTTCAGTGCTCGAAACGAAAAAATCCCCCGTAGGGGATTTCGTAGAATTCTCAAGAAGATGATCGAATGGTGGGCGTGACAGGGATTGAACCTGTGACCCCTACGATGTCAACGTAGTGCTCTCCCGCTGAGCTACACGCCCATCCGATCGACGCGCATAGACCAAAAAACCGTTGGCAGGTCAATAGGGTTTTTGGCGCCGTTTGGCGATTTCTTCACATGGTGCCGCGCCTCAGGCGGCAGCCAGCATCTTGTTCACTTCGTCGACCAGTTCGCGCAGATGGAAAGGCTTGGAAAGCACTTTGGCGTCCTTCGGCGCATTCGAATCAGGGTTCAGCGCCACGGCTGCGAAGCCGGTGATGAACATGACCTTGAGATCCGGGTCGAGCTCGGTGGCGCGCCGGGCCAGTTCGATGCCGTCCATCTCCGGCATGACAATGTCGGTCAGAAGCAGCGAGAAGGGCTCTTCGCGCAGACGGTCATAGGCGCTTGCGCCATTGTCGTAGGAGATGACCCGGTAGCCGGCTTTCTCTAGCGCTTTCACCAGGAAGCGGCGCATATCGTTGTCGTCTTCGGCGAGAAGAATTTTCTGGCTCATGTGGTGTCCGTTGCTGTCTATGTGCGGTATATAAGCGCAATAGCCCGGAAGTTAACGTGCGCCGGGTAAAAATCCAGTGAAGATAACCGAATTTCGCCCCTATGACGTCAACGTTACAGGGTTTTAACCCTCGACAGTATGGACTTGATGGCAGCCCGCTGGCAACATGCACAAATCAGCTAATTTGCAGTATTGCGAGAAGGAGCCGAATGATCTGGGATTTCAGGGAGGGGGAACTGTTCGAAATCTGGGAGCCGGATCATCAACAGCTTCCCTTCATACTCAATTCTCCCCATTCGGGCCGCATCTATCCGAAGGCATTCATCGAGAAGTCGCGCCTCGATCAAATCGGCATCCGCCGGTCGGAGGATCATTTCGTCGATGAACTGTTCTTTTCTGGGGTGCGCCACGGTGCGCCGATGCTGGCGGCGAATTTTCCGCGTGCTTATGTCGATGTGAACCGCGAGCCGTACGAACTCGATCCCACCATGTTCGAGGGGCGCCTGCCGCCCTATGCCAATATCGCATCGGTGCGGGTGGCCGGCGGCCTGGGCACCGTGCCGCGCATCGTCGGCGAGAATATGGAAATCTACCGCGCCAAAATGCCGGTCGAAGAGGCGCTTCTGCGGGTCGAACATATCTACAAACCCTATCATGCGGCGCTGAGGCGGTTGATCGCGCGCACGCATGCGCGTTTCGGGCGTGCGGTGCTGATCGACTGTCATTCCATGCCGGGCAATATCCGCATCTCGGGCAGCGGGATCAGACCGGATTTCATCATCGGCGATCGCTACGGCACCTCTGCGTCGTCGGAACTCTCCAGGCTGGCGCTCAAACTGCTGGAAGACCAGGGCTTCGCCGCAGTGCGGAATAAGCCCTACGCCGGCGGGTTCATCACGGAGCATTATGGCCGCCCGGCACGGGGCCTGCATGCGCTGCAGATCGAGGTCAATCGCGGTCTTTATATCGATGAATCAACACTGCGGAAGAAACCTGACTTCTCCAAGATTGCCCGCTCCATCGAACAGTTTCTCGTGAATTTCGCTGCGGAAGTCGGTGCGGGCGACGAAAATACGTCGTTGGCCGCCGAGTAGTCGTTCCTGTTGGAAATAGAGGTGCCCTAGGGGTCTAAAAAAGAACCGCGCCTGAAAGCGCGGTCAAGTCTAGGGAGGAAACACCCAAGGAGGGCATTTACAGCCGGTAAAGACTGTAGGAAAAAGCTACTGCTGCACTGCGAAAAAGTCAACATAGGTGATGAAATAAATGACACTATTGTCATCTGCGCAAAAATTGCTCACATCTAGACTAAGTGTTTGATTTCACATCCCCAATTTCGAAACGTCAGAAGTTTCGAACAAACTCTGCCGGATCGAGCCGTTTCGAATCGGCTGACTGCCATCAAATTCAAGGCCATCCCATGATTCCCGACCGCGCTTTCTTCGACCGGCTCGCCGACGCCGCAAAAGCCGAGACCCTACCCCGGTTTCGGTCCCAAATCGCGGTGACCGACAAGGGCGGGCAGTTCTACGATCCGGTTACCGAGGGTGACCAAATGGCCGAGGCGGCGATTGTCGCGCTGATCGAGGAGGCGTTTCCCGATCATGGCATTCTCGGCGAGGAACACGGTTCCAAAGGGCTCGACCGCGAATATGTCTGGGTCATCGATCCGATCGACGGCACGCGTGCATTCATATCGGGCGTTCCCGTCTGGGGTACTTTGATCGGGCTTTATCAGAATGGCCGCGCTCGTATGGGGTTGATCGACCAACCTTTCACCGGGGAGCGCTGGTTCGCGGATGGGGAACGATCGCTCTACCGTGGTCCCGGTGGCGAGAAGATCCTCGGCACGAGCGCCTGCGAAACCATTTCCAATGCGATCCTGTTTACCACCTCGCCGCATCTATTCCTTGACGACGACGACCGCCGCTACCGGGAGATCGAGGGGAGAGCCCGGCTCTTCCGCTACGGCTGCGATTGCTACGCCTATGCCCTGCTGGCGACTGGCCAGGTCGATCTCGTGGTTGAGAATTCATTGAAGCCCTATGATGTCGGCGGCATTATTCCGGTGGTCGAACAGGCGGGCGGCATCATGACGACCTGGGATGGCGGGCGGCCGGAAATGGGCGGCTACATCATCGCAGCGGCGAATGAGAAGCTGCATGCCGAGGCGCTGGAAATCCTTAACAGCTAAAGCCTCATTCGCTCGAATACAGGCCCGGATCGGCATCCGACCCGGGGATGAAGGCATTGATCGCGGCGAGCGCCTGCTGGCGGAAGATGTCGCGCTCCTGAAGGATCTCGTGCTCGGAACCCGGGATGGTGAGGAGCTTGCCGGCGCGGAACTTGCGCGACAATTCCTCGAGCCTTTCATACGGCACGATCTGGTCATTGTTGGGGGCAATGACCAGGCTGGGCACCTCGATCTTCCTCAAATGATCCATCGTCATGACGTCCTCGATCGCATCGATCATGATCGATATCCAGCGCGCCGTGGGCGGCCCTAGTCCGAGCTGCGGATGAGACTGTGCGATGGCCTGGTTGCGCGCGAAACGCATTGGATCCGAGGTGATCGTATTGCCCTTGAAGGAGCGGTCGAGCAGCGTGTCGCGGGAAAACTGGATCCAGCCGAAGCCGAAGAAGGTTGCCGCATTTGCGAGCAGTTTCAGCAGCCAGTTGGGTATGCCCAGGCCAGCGGCGCCGACGAAGGGCGAGATCAGCACCATGCGCTCTATGCGATTGGCAAGCCGCGGCGCCGCCTTCAGTGCAATCAGCGCGCCCATGGAATGGGCCAGGATGAAGAAGGGCAGCTTGGTATCGGGCAGAACGATATGCTCGAGGAACAGGTCGAGATCTCTTTCATAGTCGCGGACTCGTCTGGCATGGCCGCGGCGCGGGCTTTGCTTCAACAAGCGCGGTGAACCGCCCTGGCCGCGCCAGTCCATCACCGCGACCCACAATCCCATCGCGTTGAGATCGCGGATCGTCTCGAAATACTTCTCGATCGGCTCGTTGCGGCCGGGCAGAAGGACGATCGTTCCCGATGGCACCTGCGACCCCGACCGGAACACGGCATAGCGCAGCTTCATACCGTCGAACGACGTGAAATAGCCGGCGAAATGATTGGGTGGGACCGGATTGCCGGGAGATTCGAAAAGCACGTCGGTCATGGCGTCCGGAGGATGTGGAAATGCTCCAACGGCTTATCACAATTCGCGACAGTGAGCGCAAGCGAGATGCCGAAATAATCAGATGAGAAAAAGAACCGGAAACCGCCATGTTGAGGGGCAAGCGGTTTCCGGTTAAGAAAAGGCTGGGACGGAAGGGACTTTCGCACCAGTCAAGGGAGGTTTCGCTCCCAATGCACCAGATCTAGCAGCGGACGGCTGAACGCATGCCAAATCTGCCGTTCATCTGGCGTTCATGTTCAATTTTTTCCGAAATTTCCTCTTGAAACGGCTTTTGGCCCTAACCACTTGATGTGTCACGAGGCGCCAATGATGGGTCTCGTAAAACGGAGCGGCCGGCGCCTGAAATCAGGGCCTGCAGTGCTTCAATCGAAATCGCAACCGTTGCTCTCAAGGAGGACACTATGCGTCACGTTGATTTTTCTCCCCTCTATCGTTCCACCGTCGGTTTCGACCGCGTCTTCTCGATGCTGGACAGCCTTGCCCAGCCTGAGCAGCCTACCTATCCGCCCTACAATATCGAGCGCACCGGCGAGAATGCCTACCGCATCTCGATGGCCGTGGCCGGTTTCGATGAGAGCGAGCTCTCGATCGAACTCAACCAGCACCTTCTCACGGTGAAGGGCGAAAAAGGCAGCGAGAACGGCGAAGGCTCGGAGACCCTCTATCGCGGCATCGCCAAGCGCGCCTTCGAGCGCCGCTTCCAGCTTGCCGACCATGTGGAAGTGACCGCCGCCCATCTCAAGAACGGCCTGCTTCATGTCGATCTCGTCAGGAACATTCCCGAGGCGATGAAGCCCCGCAAGATCGACATCCTTTCCGCGCGGAAGAACGGCGAGCCCAAGGCGATCGAAGCCCAGGTGGTGACCGACGGCGAATCCGTCAACTAAATCCGCAAGCCAAGCTTTCGGGTCGTTTGTAGCCCTTCCGGCCCCTCTCCGGAAGGGCTTTTCGTTTGGCGTTCTAAAAGAGCGCAGCGACGCGGGCGATGTCATCATCGGTTGTCGCGAAGCTCGTGATAAAGCGGCGGATCTTCTCGCCCTCGCCGATCGCATCTTCCATGCCCACCGGCGTATCCCAGTCGTAGAACTTTGCACCCTCGGCCCGCAACGCTTCGGCCTTCCCGTCGGACATGACGATGAACAACTGGTTACCGCCCGTTTCCCAGGCAAGGCGCGCATCTTTCGATTGTCGTACGGCTTCGGCGAGTTTTTCAGCCAGGCCGTTCGCATGGCGGGCGAGGTCCAGCCAGAGATCGTCCTCCAGCCAGCGGTCGAATTGCTGGGCGACGAAGTTGGATTTCGAAAACAGGTTGGCGCCGCGCTTGCGCAGGTGCGGGATCGCTGCAGCATCCGCCTTGTTGAAGTAGATGATGGCTTCCGCGCACCAACAGCCGTTCTTGGTGCCACCGAGCGAAAGGATATCCACACCGGCTTTCCATGTCATCTCCGCGGGCGAGACGCCCAGTGACGCAACAGCGTTGGAGAAGCGGGCGCCGTCCATATGCACCTTCATGCCGGCGGACTTGGCAAGCGCGCTCAGCGCCTTGATCTCTTCGAGCGTGTACATCGTGCCAGCCTCGGTCGCCTGCGAGAGCGTCAGCGCCACCTTCTGGCCGACATGTACGTCCTCGGTCGGGAAGCGCGCAATCGCGCTTTCAAGGCGAGGCGGGCTGATCTTGCCTATGGCATCACCACCCACGCCGACGAGTTTGCCGCCATTGGTCATCAGTTCCACGGCGCCGCCTTCGTGTTGAATGACATGCGCCTCCGTATGGCAGAAGATGATGCTTGACGTCTTCGAGGCCGAAGCAAGCGAAAGTGAATTCGCGGCCGTTCCCGTCGCGACGAAGAAGGCTGATATCTCGCGTTCGAACATCTCCGACAACTTTGCCTCGACCGCAAGATCGGCATCGCTTTCGCCATATGGCGCCGCGTAGGTGCCTGCGGCTTCGACGAGCCTCTTGGCGATGAGGTGGTGGGCGCCTGCCCAGTTGTCTGACGCAAAGATCAACGGAAAACTCCTTCTTTCATATCCGCCTTATAGGCGAACGCGGCGTGACCAAAAAGCCATGACGTATTAGATTTCGGAGTGATCTTACTGATGTCCATTTTTCGTCATATTTCTTGACAACTGACCTTGCGGGGCGTGGATGTTTGTGTCATCAATCCCATGCAATAGGACAGTCATGCTGTCCTATTTTGCTGCATGGATCCTGAAGGCCGGACACCGGTCTTTAAGAAGCGGTCCCGCCCTGGAAAAACTGATGGGGAAATCAGTCCAAGGCAGAAGCCGGCAGTGGCTGCAAAACGGGGTCGATTTGGCCCGGTAATTGCAGCGCGTTCAGGAAAATGCGAGGATTGAAATCGCTTGCGGCGCAAGGGCTGAAGCTCCGCGCCGTGAATAAGGATAATAGCGCGGTTTCTCGCGCGGCAGGAGGACATGACGATGACGGACCATACGCCATCACGTTCAGTCGGTGAATTCGGCGCTTCGCAGTCGACGACTTCGCTGAAGGCTCCCTCTTTCAATCCCGGCTTTCCCAAGAAACAGGGTCTCTACGATCCCCGCAACGAGCACGACGCTTGCGGCGTTGGCTTTGTATGCCATATGAAGGGCGAAAAGTCTCACCAGATCGTCAAGGACGGTCTGTTCATTCTTGAGAACCTAACGCATCGCGGTGCCGTCGGTGCCGATCCTCTGATGGGCGATGGCGCGGGCATTCTTGTGCAGATTCCCGACCAGTTCTTCCGCGAGGAGATGGCGGAGCAGGGCGTCACGCTCCCGCCCGCCGAGCAATATGCTGTCGGTTATCTCTTCATGCCTCGGGACGAGGCGGTGCGTGCTCATATCAAGGGCATTATCGCCGAGGTTGTAGCGGCCGAAGGCCAGATGCTGCTCGGCTATCGCGAAGTGCCGGTCGATAACGCCTCGCTCTCCAAGGCGCCGGATATTGCCGCGACCGAACCGTTCCATCTGCAGGTGTTCATTGGTGCGGGCGATGCTGTCCGGGACAACGCCGAATTCGAACGCCGGCTGTTCACGCTCCGCAAGGTGATCTCCAATCGTATCTACGGCGAGACCAAGGGCGAGGACAACGGCTTTTATATCGTGTCACTGTCGACCACCACCGTGGTCTACAAGGGCATGTTCCTGGCCTATCAGGTCGGCGCCTATTATCCCGATCTTTCCGATCCGCGATTCCAGTCGGCGGTGGCGCTGGTCCATCAGCGCTTTTCGACCAACACGTTCCCAAGCTGGAAGCTGTCGCATCCCTATCGCATGGTCGCGCATAATGGTGAAATCAACACGCTGCGCGGCAACGTCAACTGGATGGCGGCGCGCCAGGCATCCGTCTCCTCGCCGCTCTATGGCGACGACATTTCCAAGCTCTGGCCGATCTCCTACGAAGGCCAGTCCGACACGGCCTGTTTCGACAACGCCCTCGAATTCCTCGTGCGCGGAGGCTATTCGTTGGCACATGCGGTAATGATGCTGATCCCCGAAGCCTGGGCGGGCAACCAGTTGATGGGCCGCGAGCGCAAGGCATTCTACGAATACCATGCGGCGCTGATGGAACCCTGGGATGGTCCCGCCGCAGTCGCCTTTACCGATGGCCGGCAGATCGGAGCAACTCTTGATCGGAACGGCCTCCGTCCGGCGCGATATCTTGTGACCTCCGACGATCGCGTGATCCTGGCCTCGGAAGCCGGCGTGCTGCCGGTGCCTGAGGAGATGATTGTCAAGAAGTGGCGTCTGCAGCCTGGCAAGATGCTGCTGATCGACATGGAGAAGGGCTGCATCGTCTCCGACAAGGAAGTCAAGGAAGGTCTGGCCAAAGCGCATCCCTATGAGGAGTGGCTCAACAAGAGTCAGCTCATTCTCGAGGACCTCGATCCGGTCGAGCCGCGTGCCTTGCGCCGGGACGTATCGCTGCTGGATCGCCAGCAGGCCTTCGGCTATACGAGCGAGGACACCAAGCTACTGATGTCGCCGATGGCGACGACCGGCCAAGAAGCCGTCGGCTCAATGGGGACGGATACACCGATCTCCGCGATGAGCGACAAGTCGAAGCTGCTTTACACCTATTTCAAGCAGAATTTCGCCCAGGTCACCAACCCGCCGATCGATCCGATCCGCGAGGAACTGGTGATGAGCCTTGTGTCCTTCATCGGGCCGCGTCCGAACATTCTCGATCATGAAGGCGCCTCGAAGGCCAAGCGGCTGGAAGTGCGCCAGCCTATCCTGACCAATGGCGATCTCGAGAAGATCCGCTCGATCGGCCATACCGAGGACCGCTTCGACACAAAGACCCTCGATTTCACCTATGCGGTGGAGCGGGGTGCCGAGGCGATGCCCGAGATGCTCGACCGCCTTTGCGAGCGGGCAGAAGCGGCCGTACGCAGCGGCTACAACATCATCGTGCTCTCCGACCGCCAGCTTGGCCCCGACCGCATCGCGATCCCAGCGCTGCTCGCCACGGCCGCTGTTCACAATTACCTGATCCGCAAGGGTCTGCGCACCTCCGTCGG
>Ga0164290_1002220_pt1 | contig 15618 bp, 14 predicted proteins | sample Micstemetagenome_FD_108782 | JGI IMG/M metagenome (GOLD analysis project Ga0164290, IMG submission 108782) | Contaminated culture microbial community from soil near Moab, Utah, USA - Microcoleus steenstrupii SON62 (Illumina Assembly) | ecosystem: Environmental > Terrestrial > Soil > Soil crust... | reverse complement strand
GAGGACGGGCTGGCGTTGCCATGTCAGCAGCCTCGGCCTCGGCCGACGACCTTAGGTCGCGGCCGGCATTGAGGCGCCTTTCTTTTCCCCCCTTTTCTTTGGCGCAAGCAAAGAAAAGCGGGGTCCGGGGCGCGGGGGTGGATAGCCCCCGCGGGCTCTCACGCCATCGCCATGTGGCCGGAGTACAAGGCTCCAAGCTCGCCCGCATCGCCCAGAAAAAAGGGCAGCCGAAGCTGCCCCCCTTTTGACCGTCAATCGCCAGCTCAGGCGGCGGCGGTCGGGTTGCGCAGGCGGATGTGCAGCTCGCGCAGTTGCTTCTCGTCGACGAAGGACGGCGCGCCGGTCAGCAGGCATTGCGCGCGCTGCGTCTTCGGGAACGCGATGACGTCGCGGATCGACTCGGCCTTGGTCATCAGCGTCACCAGGCGGTCCAGGCCGAAAGCCAGGCCACCGTGCGGCGGCGCGCCGTACTGCAGCGCGTCGAGCAGGAAGCCGAACTTCACGCGCTGGTCCTCCTCGCTGATGTTCAGCGCGGCGAAGACCTTGGCCTGCACGTCGGCGCGGTGGATACGCACCGAGCCGCCGCCGAGCTCCCAGCCGTTGAGCACCATGTCGTAGGCCTTGGCGATGCACTTGCCCGGGTCGGTGGCCATCAGGTCCTCGTGCCCGTCCTTGGGCGCCGTGAACGGGTGGTGCACCGCGGCCCAGCGGTTGTTCTCCTCGTCGTGCTCGAACATCGGGAAGTCGACGACCCAGAGCGGCGCCCAGCGGTCCTCGAACAGGCCCTGCTTCTTCGCGAACTCGGAGTGGCCGATCTTCAGGCGCAGCGCGCCGATCGCGTCGTTGACGACCTTGGCCTTGTCGGCGCCGAAGAACAGGATGTCGCCATCCTGGGCATTCGTGCGCTTCAGGATCTCGGTAATCGCCGCGTCGTGAAGGTTCTTCACGATCGGGCTCTGCAGGCCGTCGCGACCCTTGGCGACCTCGTTGACCTTGACCCAGGCCAGGCCCTTGGCGCCGTAGATCTTGACGAACTCGGTGTAGGCGTCGATCTCGCCGCGGCTCAGCTCGGCACCGCCCGGCACGCGCAGCGCGACGACGCGGCCGCCCGGCGTGGTGGCGGGCCCGGAGAAGACCTTGAAGTCGACGTCGCGCATCGCGTCGGTCAGCTCGGTGAACTCGAGCTTGACGCGCAGGTCCGGCTTGTCCGAACCGAAGCGGTGCATCGCCTCCGCGTACTGCATCACCGGGTAGTCACCCAGCTCGACGTTCAGGGCCTTCCTGAAGACGTGGCGGATCATGCCCTCGAACATCGCGCGGATCTCTTCCTCGGTGAGGAACGAGGTCTCGATATCGATCTGCGTGAACTCGGGCTGGCGGTCGGCGCGCAGGTCCTCGTCGCGGAAGCACTTGGTGATCTGGTAGTAGCGGTCGAAGCCGGCCACCATCAGCAGCTGCTTGAACAGCTGGGGGCTCTGCGGCAGCGCGAAGAACTGGCCGTCCTGCACGCGGCTGGGCACGAGGTAGTCGCGCGCGCCTTCCGGCGTGCTCTTCGTTAGCATCGGCGTCTCGATGTCGACGAAGCCGTTCTCGTCGAGGAACTTGCGCGCCTCCATCGCCACGCGGTAGCGCAGCATCAGGTTCTTCTGCATCGCCGGGCGGCGCAGGTCGAGCACGCGGTGCGTCAGGCGCGTGGTCTCCGACAGGTTCTCGTCGTCGAGCTGGAACGGCGGCGTCACCGACGGGTTCAACACCGTCAGCTCGTGGCAGAGCACCTCGATCTTGCCGCTGACCAGGTTGGCGTTCTCGGTGCCGGCCGGGCGGGCGCGGACCTTGCCCTTGACCTGCAGGCAGAACTCGCCACGCACGCCCTCGGCGGTCTTGAACATCTCGGCGCGGTCGGGGTCGCAGACGATCTGCACCAGGCCCTGGCGGTCGCGCAGGTCGATGAAGATCACGCCGCCATGGTCGCGGCGGCGGTGCGCCCAGCCCATCAGGGTCACGTCCTGACCCAGCAGGGCCTCGCTCACATCGCCGCAATAACTCGTACGCATTTCAAACTCCAATGCCGGCTGAAGCAGCCGGCGATTCAATCAATCAATCGATTCGGTGGGGGGTGTGGCGATGCCCTTGCTCGAGCCCGACGCCGGCAGGCTCAAGCGATGGGATTGGGCGGATTGGGCAGCGCCACGTTCGGCGCCACCACGCCCATCGAGATGATGTGCTTGAGCGCCGCGTCGACGCTCATCGCCAGCGGCCGCAACTGGCTCCGGGGCACCATCAGGAAGAAGCCCGAGGTCGGGTTCGGCGTCGTCGGCACGTAGATCGACACATGCTCCTGCCCGTCGCCGAGCAGCGGCGCCACCTCGCTGGCCGGCGCGCCGGTGACGAAGGCGATGGTCCAGGCGCCGGCGCGCGGGTACTCGACCAGCACCGCCTCGCGGAACGCGTTGCCCTTGCTGGAGAACAAGGTGTCGGAGACCTGCTTCACCGAGCTGTAGATGCTCTTCACGATGGGCACCTGGTGCAGCAGGCGGTCCCATTGCTTCAGCCACCACTGGCCGACGATGTTGGCGGCGAACACCCCGGTGCCGACGAGCAGCAGCAGCAGCGTCAGCACGCCCAGGCCGGGCACGTCGCGCAAGCTGCGCAGCGCGTCGCCGGCGGCCTGCGGCATCACCGAGGCGGTGGCGCCGACGACGCCGCCGAAGATGCCGTCGAGCAGGCCCAGCACCCACAGCAGCACCCAGATGGTGATCGCCAGCGGCAGCCAGACCAGCAGGCCGGCGATCAGGTACTTGCGCAGCAGGGCCATGAGGGGGTCTTCAGTCGCAGGCGGCGCAGGCGCCGGCACCGCAGGCGGGCGCGGCCGGCGCTGCCGCCGGCGCGGCGGCCGGTTCGGCGCTGGTCGCAGGGGCGGCGGTGCCGCCGCCCTTGAAGTCGGTCGCGTACCAGCCCGAGCCCTTGAGCTGGAAGCCGGCGGCGGTGAGCTGCTTGCTGAACGCGGCCGCGCCACAGGCGGGGCAGTCGCTCAACGGCGCATCGGAGAGCTTTTGCAGCACGTCCTTGGCATGGCCACAGGCGCTGCAGCGGTAGGCGTAAATCGGCATGGCGGTCTTGCAGGAAGGGGGCCAGGCACTGGCCAAAAGCGGGCGATTCTACGAAGCGGCCCGGGTTGGCCCGCCGGCACCCGTCAACCGCCCTGCCGAAATGGGGTTCAGGGATGCGGCTTCAAGTGGTGATCGACATGGTCATGGCGGTTCACCAGCCACTGCGGCGCCAGCGATCCGAACAGCATGCCGATGAAGGCGGCGATCAGGCCGGCGAGCTGGCCCGGGAACAGCTCGCCCCAGCTGCTGACCTGCGGCATGAACGCGATCCAGGTGCCGACGCCGGCGACCAGCGAGAAGATCGCGCCCTGGGTGCTGGCGCGCTTCCAGTACAGGCCCATCACCAGCGGCACGAAGGCGCCGACCAGGGTCACCTGGTAGGCCGAGGACACCAGGTCGAAGATCGGCGTGCCCTGCATCGCGATCGCGTAGGCCAGCACCAGGCCGGAGAAGATCACGATGGTCCAGCGCATCGCCAGCAGCTGCTGCTTGTCGCTCATGCCGGGGCGCAGCTGCTTCAGGATGTTCTCGACGAAGCTGGTCGACGGCGCCAGCAGCGTCGCCGACGAGGTGCTCTTGATCGCCGACAGCAGCGCGCCGAAGAACAGGATCTGCATGATCAGCGGCATCTTGCCCATGATGAAGGCGGGCAGCACGCGCTGGTAGTCGTTGGCGGCCAGCTCCATCACCTCGTTGCCCATCACCACCACGGCGGCGGTGACGATGAACATCGGCACGAAGGCGAACAGGATGTAGGCGGTGCCGCCGATCACCGCGCCGCGCTGCGCGGTCTTGGCGTCCTTGGCCGACATCACGCGCTGGAACACGTCCTGCTGCGGGATCGAGCCCAGCATCATCGTCAGCGCCGCGCCGATGAACATCGCCACGTCGGTGAAGGTGGGCGGCGGCAGGAACTGCCAGAGGTCCTTCTGCGTCGCCAGGTCGATGACCTTGTCGGCGCCGCCGGCGAGGTCGGCGGCGAACACCGCGATCACCGACAGGCCGACGACCAGCACGATCATCTGGATGAAGTCGGTCCAGGCCACCGCCAGGAAGCCGCCGATGACGACGTAGATCAGCACCGCCAGCGTGCCGATGACCATGCCGGTGGCCGGGCTCATCGCACCGTTGGTGAGCACGTTGAAGACCAGGCCCAGCGCGGTGATCTGCGCCGCCACCCAGCCCAGGTAGCTCAGGATGATGGCCGCCGAGCAGAACACCTCGACGCCCTTGCCGTAGCGCTGGCGGTAGAAGTCGCCGATCGTCAGCAGGTTGCGCTGGTAGAGCTTGGCGGCGAAAAAGAGGCCGACCAGCACCAGGCACATGCCGGCGCCGAACGGGTCCTCGACGACCGCGCCCAGGCCGCCCTGCACGAACTTGGCCGGAATGCCCATCACCGTCTCGGCACCGAACCAGGTCGCGAACGTGGTGGTGATGACCATCACCAGCGGCAGGCTGCGGCCGGCGATGGCGAAGTCCGCCGTATTCTTGATGCGCGAGCCGGCCCAGACGCCGACGGCCAGGGTGCCCAGCAGGTAGAGCACGACGAAAACGATCAGCGTGGTGTTCATGGGCGCTGGTGAAGGAAAGGGGCGCGGGGGCGCGTGAAAGGCGCGGGATTATGGAGGGCGGGGACGCCGGGCCGGGGCGGGATAGCCCGGAAGTAGGGAGATGGCTCCAGGGCCGATCGGGCGCCGCCGGCCCGCCCCCTTCGGATGCGGGGCGGGGCGACGCCGCCCGGGTGCCGCGCTGCTAGCCTGCCGGGACGGCGGCGGCGGCGGCGCTGAGCCGGGCGCCCGCGGGCGCTTGGAAGCCGTGGGCGCGCCGAGCCCTCGGCTGCCAGCCGCCGGATGCAACCCAACGAGCAAGGCGAGGAAGCCGTAGATGTCCATGGAGTCGAATCAGCCGCGCTCGACGCGCCGATCGGGCCTCGTCGCCGGCCTGGGGCTGTGCCTGCTCGTCGGCTTCGCTGGGTGCAAGAGCGAGAAGGCGAAACAGGCCGAGGCAGACCAGCAGGCCTACCAGCAGCGCTACGCCAAGGCCAAGGCGCTGTTCGAGGAGCGCTGCAAGACGGCGGGGGTGGTGATTCATCGCACCGTGAAGGATGTCGAGGGCATTGAGCTGACCAAGATCAGGCCGGAGATTCCTTGGGGTGGGCGGGAGTACTTCGATCCGATGTTCCCGGCGGCGGCGATGGCGGCAGAGTCGCAAGGAAAGGACTACATCAAGCAGTTCCTATTCGACGAAATCCGGGATGTTGCGCAACCGGAGCGCCGCGGAACCCTTAGCTCACCACATTTCAAATGCGATTCACGTTGCCTACCACCTCTGCGCGGGTACCGCTTTGTGGAGTATTCGGACGCCGCTACTGGTCAACGCATTCGCGCCACGCTGTCTCGAGATCCAGCCACAGAGCGAGCCAGCGACCCACTGGAACGCCAGGAAGTGCAACGTAGCCATACGCGATTTGCACTCGACTTCGAAGACCTTGTGGACCCAATTGACCGCTCACATTGGGTTGCGGGAACCCGCCTCAAGGTCATTGACAAGCAGACCGGCGAGGTGATCGCACAGATGACCCGCTTTGTGTGGGATCCCGGCTTCGGGCTCAGTACCTCCGGCAGATGGCCTTGGCAGCATGCAGACGGTGGCAACCAGCGATGCCCAAACGAGCTCTATACGCGTGGACATATCAGCCGCTACTTTGCTGACCGAGTACTACAACCAAAGCAGGGAGACCAAGAATGACTCAGCCCAAGCCACAGATCCTACAGACCTACACGCTGCTTCAGATTGCGACAGAGGCATTCTTTGACGGTGCTGATCGAGGGGATCCCGCAGCTACTCCCCAAGCGGGCGTGCCCTTTAACTTGCACGGGCACCGGTGTCGAGCCTTGCCTTTTGCCCCCTCCCCCTCCAGCAAGGCGCGCGCTGCGTCCCTCAAACCATGAGCTGGTGAGCCCGCTCCGCTTCGGCGCGCTTGATCAGGCGACCGACCCGCGAGACTGACAGCCCCAGCGCCGCCGCGATGGCCGTCATGCTCAGGCCGAACTGCACAGGCGCCGCCAGCATGGCTTCGCCCCGGTCGGCACAGCGCGCCAGCCACTGCCGCAGCATGTGGGGCGACGTTCAACAGGCAAGGCCTGACGCCTGAACGCCCTCGAACGGCCTACAGCCGCGCGCTCAGCGTGATCGAGCCCTGCCGCGGCGCGCCCGGCAGCAGGGTCTGCGCGGTGCCGCCCGGGTCGCTGTTGACGAAGTCGTTGCTGCCCAGGGTGGCGATGAAGCGGCGCTGGGTCAGGTTGTGCACCCCCAGGCGCAGCGTCGCTTCCTGCAGCGGGCCGAGCCCGCGCAGGCGCAGGCCGGTGCTCAGGTGCAGCAGCACGCGACCCGGCACCGAGGCGTCGTTCACGTAGCTGTAGTAACGCCGGGACTGGGCGTCGACGTCGAGTTCTGCAAACCAGCGGCCGTCGTCGTGGCGCAGCTGACCCTTGGCCAGCCAGCGCGGCGCGTCGACCACGGTCTTGCCGGCGGTGGCCACGCGGACCGGCTGGTTGGCGGCGTCGCGGCTGACGACGTCATCGCGGTAGACCGAGCGGTTGAAGCTCAGGCTGGCGTAGGCCGACAGCGCCGGCCGCAGGCGCAGCGACAGCGCGCCCTCCAGGCCCCGGCCGCGCACGCCGCCCACGTTGGCCAGCACGCTGGGATTGCCCTGGATCGCGGCGCCGGGCGTGACGCTGAGCAGGCGGTCGCGGAAGTCCACCGCGTAGGCGCTGAGCGAGGCCTGCAGGCCCGGCCGCACGGTGCGCCAGCCGGCCTCGAGCTGCATCGAGCGCTCGGGCCGCAGGCTGCCCTGGATGGCGTCGAAGCCGGCCTGCGTGGTGGCGAACGGGCTGCTGCCGGTGGCGGCGGCCTGGAACGCGCGCAGGTTGCGCGCCACGCTGGCGAACCATTCGTCGCTGGGGCCGCGCAGGTGCACCAGGCCGAGCTGCGGCAGGAAGCCGTGGCGCGCACGGATGCGCCCTTCGGGCCCGCTGCCCAGCAGGCGCTCGGCACGCGTCTCGGCGCTGAGGGCCTTGAAGCCGGCATGCAGGCGCAGGTCCGGCGACAGGTCGACGGTGTCGGCCACGGAGAGCTGCGTGGTCTCGGTGCGGAAGCGGACCTGCCACTGCGTGAGGAACGGGTCGCGCGGGAAGCGGTAGGGGCTGGGCACGGCGCCGGGGGGCGTGGCGTAGAAGCGCCGCGCCTGCTCGAACTCGTTGTGCTCGCGCCAGAGCGCGGCGCGCAGTTGGTGCGCGCCGGCCTCGCCGTCGAGCACGGCGCGCAGGCCGCGGCGCTGCAGCGCGTACTCGGTGGTGCGCAGCGCCAGCGGCGTGCCGTCGGGCGACGCGGTGTAGGGCGTGTACCAGAGGCCGCGGCCGTCGTTGCGGTGGGCGTAGACGGTGCTGGTCAGGCGCAGGCCGTCGGCCGGCTGCAGCGCCAGCGTGGCGCCGGCCAGGCGGTCCTTGCGCAGGCCGGCGCCGGCGTAATAGGCGTCGTCGCAGGCCGGCACATAGGGCGCCCCGCCGTTGCCGCAGAGCGTGGTGGACGCGCGCAGCGCGGCGTCGAAGTCAGGAAAGAAGTTGTCCCAGCGCCAGCCCAGGCGCGCCAGCTGCTCCAGCGACAGGTCCTGGTAGTCGAGCTCCTGCCGGTCCGAGGTGTTCAGGAACGCCGACAGGCGGTGCGGACCGAGCCGCTTGACGAGCTTGAGGTTGAGCTGGTCCTGGCGCTGCTCGCCCTCGCCCTTCCACTTGTCGGCGCGCTGGCGGCTGAGGCTGATGGAGAGCGCACCCAGCGGCGTCTCGCCGCTGTCCAGGCGCCAGTGCGTGCGCAGGTTGCGATGACTGCCCAGGGTCTGCGCCAGCCGCAGGCCGAAGGCGGCAGCCGGGTCGGCCGAGAAGAACTGCACGGTGCCGCCGAGGTTGCTCGACGACGGCGTGTCCAGCGCGCCGCTGCCCTGCGACAGCTCGGCGCGGGCCAGGTTCTCGCTGGCGATGGCGCGGCTGATGTGCAGGCCGTTCAGGTTGCCGTAGCTCATGTCGCCCAGCGGCACGCCGTCCAGCGTGAAGCCGAGCTGGCTCTGCGCGAAGCCGCGCAGCGAGAAGCGCACCGACCACTCGTACTGGCCGAGTGCGTCGGCGGACTGGAAGTTCACGCCGGGCAGGCGCGCCACCGCGGCCAGCGGGCTGCGGCCGTCCAGCGACGCCGACTCCAGCTCGCTGCGGCCGACGCCCTGCACCGAGCGGATCGCGCCGCGGCCCAGCGTGACGGTGACCGACTCGAGCACCGCCGCCGGGGCGGCTTCGGCGGCGGCGGCACCCAGCGGCGCGCCGAGCAGGCACAGCGGCAGTCGCAGCAGCCAGCCGCGCGCTCGGGCGCGCCGCGCAGGCCTGCGCTTCGAGGCGGTGGGAGCGGGGTGGGCGCGTCGCATCGGTCGGGAACCATCGTAGTGGCGCCGTCACCGCAGCGCCGCCGGGGCTACCCGAGCATCGCCTATGCTGACTGCCACGCGCTCCGCCGCCTGTTCATCCTCAGCCCATTTGACCCGTCTCGCCTCGTCCGTTCGAGCCGCCGGCCTGGCCGCGCTGTGCGCCGTCTCGGCCGGCGCGCAGGCGCTCAGCCTGAAGATCGTCAACGTCTGCGACGACGTCACCGAATGGCCGCCGTTCACCTATGTGGACCGGAAGGCGCCGGCGAGCGCGCCGGCCGGCGACGCGGGCGCCGCGGTGGTCGGCTATTCGGTCGACGTGCTGCGGCGCATCCTGAGCCCGCTCGGCGTCGAGATGCGCATCCAGCTGCTGCCCTGGCTGCGCTGCCTGCGCGAGGTCGAGTCGGGCCGCGAGTTCCAGGTGGTGCTGAACGCCAGCGCCAACGCCGAACGCGAGCAGCGCTTCTGGCTGAGCAGCGCCTATTACGACACCACGCACACCTACTTCTACTCGCGACGGCGCTTCCCGAAGGGAGTGCCGATCCGCAGCGTCGACGACCTGGCGAGGTTCCAGATCTGCGGCGTGCACGGCTACAACTACGCGCCCTATGGCCTGCGCGACGAGCAGGTCGACCGCGGCGCGCTGGACTTCAGCCGCGTCATCGCCAAGCTGCTGGTCGGGCGCTGCGAGCTCGGCATCGAGAAGCTCGAGGCGGTGCGGGCGGCGCGCTACAAGGGCCAGCAGCTGCTGGCAGACCCCGACATCGCCTACGCCCCGATCCCGGGCATGGCCAAGGGCGAGTTCCACATGCTGGTCTCGCGCCAGCACCCGCAGGGCGAGGCACTGCTGGCGGCCATCAACGCCGGGCTCAAGGCCTTGCGCGACAGCGGCGAGCTCAAGGCCCTGCGCAGCCGCTACCTGCCCTAGGCAAAGCAGCCGCGCGCTAGCCGAAGCGCATCCACAGGTACATCGCGACGACGCCGCCGGCAAAGCCGGCGAACGCAAACAGCACGGTGGCCAGCAGGCGGTTGCTGCGGCGCAGCTCCTGCACCAGCAGCTGCAGCTGCTGGTCACCGAGCCGCGGCTGCGCGGTCTGCTTCAGCGCGTCGTGCAGCAGGCGCGGCAACTCGGGCAGGAACGGCGCGAAGCGCGGCGCCTCCTTGCGCATCGCCTTCAGGAACGCGCGGCCGCCAACCTGCTCGTCCATCCAGCGCTCGAGGAACGGCTTGGCGGTGCTCCAGAGGTCGAGCTCGGGGTCGAGCTGGCGACCCAGGCCCTCGACGTTGAGCAGGGTCTTCTGCAGCAGCACCAGCTGCGGCTGGATCTCGACGTTGAAGCGGCGGCTGGTCTGGAACAGGCGCATCAAGACCTGGCCGAGCGAGATGTCCTTCAGCGGGCGGTCGAAATGCGGCTCGCAGACGGCGCGGATCGCGCCCTCGAGCGCGTCGATGCGCGTCTCGCGCGGCACCCAGCCGCTCTCCACATGCAGCTCGGCGACGCGCTTGTAGTCGCGGCGGAAGAAGGCGATGAAGTTCTGCGCCAGGTATTCCTTGTCGACCTCGTTGAGCGTGCCGATGATGCCGAAGTCGAGCGCGATGTAGCGCTGGAAGCTGTCGGGCGCCAGGCTCACCAGGATGTTGCCCGGGTGCATGTCGGCGTGGAAGAAGCCGTCGCGGAACACCTGGGTGAAGAAGATCGTCACGCCGTCGCGCGCCAGCTTCTTGATGTCGACGCCGGCGGCGCGCAGGGTGTCGAGCTGGCTGATCGGCGTGCCGTGCATGCGCTGCATCACGATCACCCGCGGCGTGCACAGCTCCCACACCATCTCCGGCACCAGCACCAGGTCGAGCCCGTCCATGTTGCGGCGCAGCTGCGCCGCGTTGGCCGCCTCGCGCACGAGATCGAGCTCGTCGTGCAGGTACATGTCGAACTCGGCGACGACCTCGCGCGGCTTCAGCCGGCGGCCGTCGGCGGACAGGCGCTCGATCCAGCCGGCCAGCCCGCGCAGCAGCGCCAGGTCGTCGTCGATGACCTCGAGCATGCCGGGCCGCAGCACCTTCACCGCCACCTCGCGGCCGTCGTGCAGCCGGGCGAAATGCACCTGCGCGATCGAGGCCGAGGCCACCGGCTCGGTCTGGAACTCGGCGAACACCGAGTCGATCGGCTTGCCGAAGGCCTGCTCGACGAGCAGGCGGCTCTCGGCGGCCGGGAACGGCGGCACGCGGTCCTGCAGCTTGGCCAGCTCGTCGGCGATGTCGGGCGGCACCAGGTCGCGGCGCGTGCTCAGCACCTGACCGAACTTGACGAAGATCGGCCCGAGGTGCTCGAGCGCGAGCCGCAGGCGCTCGCCGCGCGGCGCGGTCCAGCTGCGTCCCAGGCCGATCAGCCGGCGCAGCCAGCGCGCCTGACGGTGGCGGCCAAGGCCCGACAGCGCCAGGTCGTCGAGGCCGTAGCGCGCGAAGGTCCAGGCAATGACCAGCGCCCGCAGCAGGTTGCGCGGACGCATCAGCGACGCACGAGCTTGGCGAGCGCGCTGCGCAGGCCCTGCGCCGCCTGCTCGAGCAGGTGCGCCGGCGCCGGGCCGACGATGCGCGCCAGCTCGTCACCGAGGTCCCAGCGCAGGTTCTCGAACAGCCAGTTGACGGCGCTGGCCATCGCCACCTCGCCGCTGACGCTGACGCCGCGGCGCTCGCCCTTGAGCATCGCCAGCGCCGACTGCAGCGGCTGACTGCCGTCGATGGCGATGCTCAGGCCCGGCTGGGGCGCGTCGTCGAGGCGCTCGAACAGGCCGGCCGCGGTGATCGCAAGGTGCAGCGGCGGCAACTGCGGTGCCCAGGCGGGCTGACCGTCCAGGCGCACGCTGAGCTGCTGGCCGGCCAGCGGCCGCAGCTTCTCCAGCGCCGCCGGCTCGCGGCTCAGCAGGTGGTTGAGCAGCAGCACCAGGCGTTCCTGGAGGCCGGCACTGAGCGCGGGTGGCAATGTCGTGGGCAAGGCGGGCATGGCGGCATTCTAGGAAGCGGACCCCTGGTTCACGGGTGGCACAGGGCTTTCGGCCCGTGGGCTTGCCCCACAATCCGCGGCTTCGCGGCCAGCCGGCGCCAGACCGGCACCAGCCCTCTTCTTCAGGCGCAGCACCGGCACCCCGCGCGATAGCCCACGATGTTCGAGGACAGAAGCTACAAGCGCACCTTCTACAGCGCACCGCAATCGGTGCAGTCGTTGATCGCCGCCTTCCTGGAGCCGGGGCTGATCGTCGCTGTGCTGCTGGGCGCGATGGCCTGGTACGGCGAGCCGGTGCTGCGGCCGGCCTACATCCTGTGCCTGCTGGTGTTCGCGCTGACCTTCCCCGGCCGCGACCGCTTCCTGATGCACCCGGTCAGCGCCGTGCTCGATGTGCTGGGCGCCTGGATCACGCTGCTGGCGATCCTGGCCGCCTTCGGCTACGCCACCAACAGCCTGAAGTACTTCGAGACCGAGACCTTGCTCGCCTGGGGCCTGCTGACACCGCTGGCGCAGGTGGCCGGCATCGTCGCCGGTCGGCTCTGGCTGCGCTGGAAGGCGGCACTGCCCGAGGCCAGCCGGCCGGCGCTGATCGTCGGCGCCGGCGAGCTCGGCGCCAAGGTGGCGCGGGCGCTGCTCGACGACCACCTGGCGGGCCACAAGCTGCTGGGCTTCTTCGACGACCGCGACGGCGGCCGCCTCGATCCGAGCACGGAGGGACGCGTGCTCGGCCGCCTGGACGAGCTGCCCGAGCAGATCGAGCGCCTGGGCGTGCGCGAGGTCTACATCACGTTGCCGCTGGGCTCGCAGCCGCGCATCGTGCAGCTGCTCGAACGCCTGCAGGGCACCACGGCGTCGCTGTACTTCGTGCCCGATGTGTTCGGCATCAGCATCATCCAGGGCCGGCTGAAGGACCTCAACGGCGTGCCCGTGGTCGGCATCTGCGAGACCCCGTTCACCGGCACCAACGCGCTGTCCAAGCGCCTCTCCGACATCCTGCTGTCCAGCCTGATCCTGCTGCTGATCGCGCCGGTGCTGCTGCTGGTGGCGATCGGCGTCAAGCTCAGCTCGCCCGGCCCGATCCTGTTCAAGCAGCGCCGCAACGGCCTCGATGGCGAGGAGATCGAGGTCTACAAGTTCCGCTCCATGCGGGTGATGGACGACGGCGCCGTGGTGCGGCAGGCGACGAAGAACGACGCGCGGGTGACGCCGTTCGGCGCCTTCATCCGCCGTACCTCGCTCGACGAGCTGCCGCAGTTCATCAACGTGCTGCAGGGCCGCATGAGCATCGTCGGCCCGCGCCCGCATGCGGTCGCGCACAACGAGGAATACCGCCAGCTGATCAAGGCCTACATGGTGCGGCACAAGGTCAAGCCCGGCATCACCGGCTGGGCCCAGGTCAACGGCCTGCGCGGCGAGACCGAGACCGTCGAGAAGATGCGCCGACGCGTCGAATACGATCTGGAATACCTGCGCAACTGGTCGCTGGCGCTGGATCTGCAGATCATCGTGCGCACGGTCCGTCTGATGATCTTCGACCGCAATGCATACTGATGAGCTCCCCCCCTACCGGCTTCGCCGGCCCCCTCCAGGGGGCGCCGCCAGTGGCCCGGCCAAGCCGGATCCACGGCGGCCGCTTGATGCACCGCGGCCAGCATGGCATTGAGCGCTTGGCACAGAAATTACTCCCTATGCGCCGTCACTTTTCCCCCGCCCTGCTGCTGGCGCTGAGCACGCTGGCCGCGCCGGCCTCGGCGCAGGTCAACGACGAGCCCTGGTACGCCGGCGGGGCGATCGGCTGGACCCAGGTCTCCAACGTCTACCGGGTCAGCGCCAACGCGACGCCGAACGACGACCAGCTGCGCTCGGCGACGCTGCTGGCCGGCGCGCAGCTGCGCCTCGGCCGGCAGCGCCTCAAGCTCGACGCCCGCGCCAGCCAGAACGACTACCGCCGCAACCGCGACCTGCGCCACCTCGCCTACAACGGCAGCGCCGCCTGGGATTGGGTGCTGGGCTCGCGGCTCAGCGGCAGCCTGTCGACGGGCGCGCAGCGCAGCCTGGCGCCGTTCAACCCCGGCAACGCGCCGGTGACGACCGAGAAGAACATCGAGCGCAGCGAGCGCGTGCGCCTGTACGCCCGCTACGGCCTGGTCGGGCTGTGGTCGGTCGACGGCGCGATCGGCGCGAACCGCCGCGACTACAGCGTCGCGCTCTACGACCCCTACGACTACCGACAGCGCAGTGCCGACCTCGGCCTGCGCTGGCAGCCCGGCGCCGAACTGAATCTGCGCCTGGGCCTGCGCGAGGCGCGCGGCAGCTACCCGCGCTTCCGGCGCCTGGCCGGTGGCGAGTACCAGGCCGATCGCTTCACGCGCCAGGATGTCGACGCCAGCCTGTGGTGGACGCCGTCGCCGCAGAACCAGCTGAACCTGCGCCTCAGCCACGGCCGCAGCGAGCACAGCGAGGCCGGCGCGCGCGACTACAAGGGCAACAGCGGCCGCCTCGAATGGCTGTGGTCACCGAGCGCGCGCCTGCAGTTCCAGACCGTGCTGTCGCGCGACAGCGGCGACGACTCGCGGCAGATCGACCTCGGTCAGTTCGGCAGCATCGGCAGCGTCAGCAGCCGCGTCTACAACAGCCTGCAATGGCAGGCCGCGTACGCGCTGACGGCCAAGCTCACGCTCGACGCGTCGCTCGGCCAGACCGAGCGCGAGCTCACCGACCTGCTGGGCGCCAGCTCGCGCACCGGCAAGGACCGCACGCGCACCGCCAGCCTGGGCGCGCGCTGGGCCTTCGACCGCAAGGGCAGCCTCGGCTGCCAATGGGCCACCGACCGCCGCCGGGGCGCCGCCGAGTTCTCGCTGCCCTACGAGGCCGAGAGCGTCGGCTGCTCGGTGCAATACATGCTGCGATGAGATGAAACGGATCCTGCTCACCGGCGCCGCCGGCTACATCGCGTCGCACACCTGGCTGTCGCTGCGCGCCGCCGGCTTCGAGGTGCTCGGCGTCGACAACTTCGCCAACAGCTCGCCGCTCGTGCTCGACCGCCTGCAGCAGCTGCTGGGCGAGGCGCCGCGCTTCGAGCGCATCGACGTCTGCGACACCGTGGCCCTGGGCGCCCTGCTGCGCCGCGAGCCGGTCGACGCCGTGGTGCACTTCGCCGCCCACAAGGCGGTCGGCGAGAGCACGCAGCAGCCGCTGGCCTATTACCGCAACAACCTGCTGGGCCTGATCTCGACCTGCGAGGCGATGCGCGAGACCGGCTGCTCGCGCATCGTCTTCAGCTCCAGCGCCACGGTCTACGGCGTGCCCGAACGCCTGCCGATCCGCGAGGACGCGCCGACCTCCTCGGTCAACCCCTATGGCGCGACGAAGCTGATCGGCGAGCAGATCCTGCGCGACCTCGGCGCCGCCGACCCGCAGTGGCAGACCGCCTGCCTGCGCTACTTCAACCCGGTCGGCGCGCACGAGAGCGGGCTGATCGGCGAGGACCCGCGTGGCGTGCCGAACAACCTGATGCCCTATGTGGCGCAGGTCGCGGTGGGCCGCCGCGAGCGCCTGCAGGTGTTCGGCGGCGATTACGACACCGTGGACGGCACCGGCGTGCGCGACTACATCCATGTCGTCGACCTCGCCGACGGCCACGTGGCCGCGCTGAACCGCTTGCTGGCCCAAGAAGGCAGCTTCACCGTCAACCTCGGCACCGGCCGCGGCTACAGCGTGCTCGAGCTGGTGCGCGCCTACGCCGAGGCCAGCGGCCGCGAGATTCCCTACGAGATCGTCGAACGCCGCCCCGGCGACGTCGCCGCCTGCTACGCCGACCCGAGCGAGGCGGAGCGCCTGCTCGGCTGGAGGGCGCGCCACGACCTGGCGCGCATGTGCGCCGATTCCTGGCGCTGGCAATCGCTCAACCCCATCGGTTTCAACGCGCCATGACAGCTGAACTTCACGTCCAACCGGTGATCATGGCCGGCGGCAGCGGCACCCGGCTGTGGCCGCTGTCGCGGGCCGGCTATCCCAAGCAGTTCCTCGTGCTGGAG